>OODO01002514.1_pt1 | contig 10006 bp, 8 predicted proteins | sample 1671261 | NCBI WGS metagenome assembly OODO01 (sample SAMN06348138, study PRJEB24527) | human gut metagenome | biome: human gut; feature: ankylosing spondylitis patient; material: feces | host: Homo sapiens | place: China | collected 2015-10 | reverse complement strand
GCTGTCGTCGCCCGTCAGCCCCGCCGGCAACGCACGGCCGAGTTCCTGCTCGTCGAGCGTCGCGCCGCCCGCCTTGGCCAGCGTGCGGCCGCCGCCGACGGTCACGGTCGGCATCTCCCGACAGCCGACGGCCGCCAGCAGCAGAAGTCCTGCCGTTATCTTCGTAACAATTCGCATATCCGATGGGCAAAGATATAATTTTTACCGCAAAAGAACGCTAATCCGACCGGATTATTGTGCTTCGGCTGCCGCCTGCTCCTGCTCCCGCAGGCGCGCGATGGTCTTCCACACCATATAGCCGGCCACGAGGAAGATGCCGAGCGACACGCCGTAAACGACCGTATAGAGCATCTTCAAGCCGTGGGCGGACATCAGTTCGTACAGCGTCGTATGCGCATATCCGAGCGTGAGCAACAGCATGGCCAGCGCATTGTTGAACGCATGGAGGATCACCACGATGTAGAGCGAATTGGAACGGATATAGATGAATCCGAGCAGCAGCCCCATCACGAAGGCGTTGACGACGGCCGCCGGATAGAAGTGGATCACGCCGAAAAAGAGCGCCGAAAAGAGCAGTCCGTAAGCCGCGCCGCCTTTGGCGCGGGCGGCGTCGAGCAGAATGCCCCGGCAGAGGAACTCTTCGGCCAGCGGCGCCATGACCACCGTAAGCAGCAGCGCCCGCCAGCCCCGCCCGTAGAAATCGGGGATTTCGGGCAGCAATTGGAGCAACGGCTCCAACACCACGTTGGTCGCCGCCATCAGGAGCATCCCCCACAGAATCAGCGCGGGATTCAGCCCGCGCACGGCGTAACGCCCGAGGCGGCGGTTTCCCCCGCGCAGACGGCGGTAGATCAGCGTCAGACCGATCATCAGCCCCATCGTCAGCGGATAGGCGTAAAAGTTGAACTGCGCGGCCGCCGCATGGGCCCGGGCGGCAACGGTCTCGTCGGCACTGCCCAGCGCGGCCGCATCGGGCATCCTCGCCCCCGCGAGCAGCAGCACGAACGCCACGACCAGCTGGATGACCACGAACAGCCCTACGAGGGCAAGCAGATCGAACCACGTGGGAAACTTGTAGCGCGGAGCGGCCGGATCGGCAGGAGCGTCGTTCGGGCCGGAAGCCGCCGGCGCTGCGCCCTCCGGCGCGGACGGGGCGGTATCGTCCATGGAAACGGGAACCTCCTCCCGGTGCGATTTTCTGAATTTCATCTGTATAACTTTCACGGTCAACGGTTCGAGAGACCAAAGGTAAGCATTTTTTCGGGAACGTTGCTGAATTTCGATTTAAATTCACTAAATTTGCCCGATTGTAAACCCTTTTTACGAATGGCAAAAATCATCGCACTCGCAAACCAGAAAGGCGGCGTGGGAAAGACCACGACGGCGATCAATCTGGCCGCTTCGCTGGCCATTCTCGGCAAGAAGGTGCTGCTGCTCGACGCCGACCCGCAGGCCAACGCCACGTCGGGCCTGGGCTTCGACATCAATGCCGAGGGCATCTACGAATGCATCACCGGCGCACGCCGCGCCTCGGAGGTGATCCTTCGCAGCGAGGACGTCAAACGGCTGTGGCTGCTGCCGTCGAGCATCAATCTGGTGGCGGCCGACACCGAACTTCCGAAAATGGAACAGGGCCACCACGTCGTCAAGCGGATTCTTGCGGAGGTGCGCGACGACTACGACTACGTGCTCGTCGACTGCTCGCCCTCGCTGGGATACACCACCGTCAACGTCCTCACGGCCGCCGACTCGGTGCTGATTCCCGTACAGTGCGAATACCTGGCGCTCGAAGGGCTCTCGAAGCTGCTCAACACGATCAAGATCGTCAAGAGCGGCCTGAACCCCGCGCTCGAAATCGAAGGATTCGTGCTGACGATGTACATGCGCAACCGCCTGAACAACCAGGTTGCCACCGAGGTGCGCGAGCATTTCGGGCCGCTGACGTTCGATACAATAATCCAGCGCAACATCCGTTTGGGAGAGGCCCCCTCGCACGGCAAGCCCGTCATGTTGTACGACGCGGCCGCATCGGGTTCGGTCAATTACCTCAACCTGGCCAAAGAGTTGCTCAAAAGAAACAGGAAAAACGGGAATTGAGCATCGGCGGCCGGTCGGCCGCCATGCGGGAAACGACGCAGACGATCGTCTCTGCGCTCGTGCGAACTTTACGATAGGACGCCGACCGGCCATCGCGAAACCAAGGCCCGCGGCGCATACGGGGAAGTACGATTCCCCGACTTTAATTACGAGACAGTATGAAACAGAAGGGATTAGGCAGGGGGTTGGACGCCATTTTCGGCAACGACCACCTCGACGCAAAACTCAAACCGATGACCGAAATGGCAGAAATCGCCGTCTCGGAGATCATCCCCAATCCCACGCAGCCGCGCACGCAGTTCGACGAGGAGGCGCTCGACGAGCTGGCCGACTCGATCCGCACGCTGGGGGTCATCCAGCCCATCACGGTCAAGCGGCAGGGCGACGGGAAGTACATCATCATCAGCGGCGAACGCCGCTGGCGCGCCGCACAGCGCGCCGACGTGGCCACGCTGCCCGCCTACATCCGCGAGGTGGACGACGAGAACCTGCACGCAATGGCGCTGGTGGAGAACATCCAGCGGCAGGACCTCAACGCGATCGAAATCGCGCTGGGAATGCAGCGGCTCATCGACGAGTGCGGGCTTACGCAGGACGCGCTCTCCGAAAAGGTGGGTAAGAAGCGCTCGACGGTCTCCAATTTTCTGCGCCTGCTCAAACTGCCCGACGAGATCCAGCTGGCACTCAAAGAGGGATTGATCTCGGCCGGCCACGCCAAGGCGATCGCCGGAGCACCGGCCGACCGGCAGCTGCATCTGCTCAAACGCTGCATCAAGAAAGACCTCTCGGTACGCCAGATCGAGGAGTTGGTGCGTTCGTTCAACGCGCAGCGTCCCGCCGAGCCGGCCGAAGACGAGGAGTATCCCGAAAGTTACCTGCGGCTGGTGGAGCAGCTCGAACGCTTCTTCTCGCAGGAGATCAGCATCAAGCGGTCGAAAAACGGCGGCGGAAAGATCGTCATCGATTTCGCCGGCGACGCCGACATCGAAAAGTTCCTCACCCGTTTCGCCGACAAATAGCGCATGAAATTCCGTCCGGGCATACGTCGTTCGCTGCTCACGGCCCTGCTGGCCGCGGTCGTCTGCATTGCGGCGGCGGAAGCGGCCGTACCCCAGACTCCCCCGCAGGGCGTCAAAGGCGGTTCGGTGTCGCTCGAACGGTTCCGGGGAAAGAAGTCCATCGTGCGGGGCGGACGAATGCCGTTGCCCGACTCGCTGCGGCGCGATTCGCTGGGGCGCGATTCATTGCGCACGGCCGTCGACAGCACGCTGCTTAGGCTCGACTCGCTGGGCGGCGCGCTGCTGCCGCAGGATTCGCTGCTGCTGCAACTCACCGGCGGTGACTCGCTGCTGCGCGACACGCTGCTGCTCGATTCGCTGCGACGCGATTCGCTGGCGCTCGCACCGGCCGACACCGCCCGCACCGAAAAGAAACGCAACTGGTTCATGAGCGACTCGATGTCGCTGTCGCGCGTCTGCTGGATGTCGATCCCCATCCCCGGCTACGGCCAGATCTACAACAAGCAATATTGGAAACTCCCGATCCTCTACGGCACGTTCGGCACCTCGCTGGCGCTGTACTTTCACGAGAACAAGAAGTTCAAGCCGCTCAAACGCCGCTTCGAGGAGATCACGAGCCAGGAGATGTCGCGCACGGAGGAGCTGGACGCCGTGCAGAGCGAAATGATCCGCCACAACACACGCCGGCAAATCTACCTGTTCGCAGCCATCGGCTCCTACATTTATTTCATCGGCGACGCGGCGGTCAACTACGCCACCAACGACGTATCGTCGGTCAAGAAAGCCACGACGCTGGCCACGATCTGCCCCGCCGCAGGCCAGATCTACAACAAGAGTTACTGGAAGGTGCCCATCGTGCTGGGCGGATTCGCCTCGATGATCTACATCATCGACTGGAACACCCGCGGTTACCAGCGCTTCAAGAAGGCCTACCGCCTGCGCTACGACTACGACCAGAAGGTCGCGGCCCACAACCAATGGAAGGAGGACGTGAAGAACGACCCCGACCTGCCCGAACCCGAAAACCCCGCGTCGTCGACCGACGAATTCAAGGGCCGCTATTCGGCCGATTTTCTCAAAAACCTCAAAAACAATTACCGACGCAACCGCGACCTGAGCATCATCGCCACGGCGGGTCTCTATATCCTTCAAATCGTCGACGCGCACGTCGACGCGCATCTCAAGGATTTCGACGTCTCGGACGACCTCTCGATGCGCATCGAACCCGCAGTCGACTACGCCTTCATCGCCGGCACGGGCGTACGGCCGGTCGTCGGGTTCAACTTCTCGATTAACTTCTGATTATCCCTGTCCGCCGATGAAAACCGCCCTGCGATACGCTCTCCTGCTCACCCTTCTGTCGATCTTCTGCCTCGACGCCTCCGCCGCACGCAAGCGTCCCCGCAAGCGGGCGAAAAAGAATGCGGCCGAAGCGGTCGCACCCGATACGGTCTACATCATCAAATACGTCCAGCCCGTCGATACGGCCGAGGTTCCGCAGCGGCCGAAATTCGGCGAACGCGGCTGCACCGACTATTCGCCCGAAGTGCGCGACTCGCTCCTGTCGGGGTGGTACCGGCGCAACGTCGTCGCCTCCTACGACGACTTCTTCGACCGCTACGTCTCGGAAGACACCACCGCAAACGGCTCCGACGACGCGACGCCCGACTCGGTCTACGCACGCCGGCTGCAACAGCTCGTATCGCCCGTCCAGCTCCCCTACAACCCCATCGTCCGCGGTTACATCGCCCGCTACACCAATCCCCGCTACGGTACGATCAGCCGCATCCTGGGGCTGTCGCAATACTATTTCCCGCTGATCGAGGAGGAGTTGATCAAGGCGGGGCTCCCCGTCGAACTGCGGGCGCTGCCGATCATCGAATCGGCGCTCAACCCGACGGCCGTGTCGCGCATGGGCGCCGCAGGCTTGTGGCAATTCATGCCTTCGACGGGAAAACTCTACGGACTGGAAGTCAACTCGCTCATCGACGAACGCTACGATCCCGTGCTGGCGACCCGCGCCGCCTGCCGTTACCTCAAAGACATGTACGCCGTCTTCGGCGACTGGATGCTGGCGATCGCCTCCTACAACTGCGGGCCGGGGAACGTCAACAAGGCTATCGCCCGTTCGGGCGGCGGCAAGACCTTCTGGGAGATCTACGACTACCTGCCGCGTGAAACGCGCGGCTATGTCCCTGCCTTCATCGGCGCCTCCTACGCCTACGCCTACCACAAGCAGCACGGCATCGAACTGACCGAACCGCCCCTGCCGCTGGCCGTCGACACGATCCGCGTCACGAACCTCATGCATCTGGGACAGGTCGCCTCGACGCTCGACCTCCCGATCGAAGTGCTTCGCCAGCTCAACCCCCAGTACCGGCTCGACATCATTCCGGCCACCGGAAAACACTACACGCTCGTGCTTCCGCAGGAGTATGCCTGCCGCTACATCGCCTGCGAGGAGGAGATCCAGCGCAAGGATTCGCTCTATCTGAAAGAGTATATCAACCCGGTCAACGTCGCCAAGAAACGTGCGGCGACGAGCAGCTACCTCACCCACACCGTCAAACGGGGCGAAACGCTCGGCTACATCGCCCGCAAATACCGCGTTTCGCAGCAGACGATCATGCGCGACAACCGTATCCGCAACGCCAACCGTCTGAGTATCGGCCAAAAACTGAAAATTCGCCGCCGATGAACACCCCGAACGATACCATCGTCGCGCCCGCCACTGCCGCAGGCGGCGCGATCGCCGTCGTGCGCATGAGCGGTCCCTCGGCACTCGCGATCTGCGACACCGTATTCAGCGGCGCACGGCGGGCGGGCGAAGCAGCCGGCTACACGGTGCTCTACGGCACGATCGCCGACGGCGCACGCGTGCTCGACGACGTGCTGGTCACGGTTTTCCGTGCGCCGCACTCCTACACCGGCGAAGATGCGGTCGAGATCTCGTGTCACGGCTCTCGGTACATCGTCCGCGAACTGCTCGCACTGCTGGTTCGCCGCGGCGCCCGCATGGCAACGCCCGGCGAATTCACTTCGCGCGCCTTTCTCGGCGGCAAGCTCGACCTGTCGCAGGCCGAAGCGGTCGCCGACCTGATCGCTTCGGGTTCGCGTGCGGCACATACACTGGCCACCGACCAGATGCGCGGCGGTTACTCCGCCGAGTTGGAAACGCTGCGCGGCGAGTTGCTGCGGCTCGCCTCGCTGCTCGAACTCGAACTCGATTTCGGCGAGGAAGAGGTCGAATTCGCCGACCGCACGGAACTCCGCGCTGCAATGGAGCGGATCGGTGCGAAGATCGACCGGCTGATCGACTCCTTCGCCTTGGGCAACGCCATCAAGGAGGGTGTCGCCGTCGCAATCGTCGGCCGCCCCAACGTCGGGAAAAGCACGCTGCTCAACCGTCTGCTTAACGAGGAGCGGGCGCTGGTATCCGAAATTCCCGGCACGACACGCGATCCGATCGAAGCCACGCTGAACCTCGACGGCATTCTCTACCGGTTTATCGATACGGCGGGTCTGCGCACGACCGACGACACGGTCGAGCGCATGGGCATCGAACGTGCTTACGCCAGTGTCGCCCGCGCGCAAATCGTCCTGCAAGTGTTCGATGCCGCCGACCCCGCCGTCGAGTCCCTCGACCTCCGGCCCGACCAATGCCGCATCTTGGTCGCCAACAAAATCGACCGGATAGATCCGGCAGCCGCACCGGTATCGCTGCCCGACGGAGCACTGCCCCTCTCCGCCCGCGAGGGCAGGGGAATGGAACAGCTGTTGGAAAGACTGCGTGCAGCCGTCGACGCCTCGGCGCTCGACGACGGCCGGACGATCGTCTCCAACAGCCGCCACTACGAAGCGCTGCACCACGCCCGCACGGCGCTCGACGCCGCCCTCGGCGGTCTGGAAACGTTACCCTCCGACCTGCTCGGCGAAGAGATCCGGCAAGCGATCTTCCATCTGGGCACCATCACCGGAGAAATCACCACAGACGAAGTCCTCGATCAGATTTTCTCGAAGTTCTGCATCGGAAAGTAACCCAAGAAAACAAACGCAAAGGAATATCAAAATAAAATTCATAGATTCAGTTATTTACAAATAAACAATAGACTTTTACTTCGACTTCATTTTATCGTTCGAGGTGTAAAATTTGCCGCTTATTTACAACAATCAGCAATCGAGGTGTAAAAAAGTGTAAAGAAATTTTTCTATCTTTGCACCAAACCTAAAACCTCGACCGCATGGAAAGACCTCGTTGGTGCTGGAATACTATTACGGGTACACCCGCGACGATGAAGGGCGCATCAAGCATCGCCGTAAATTCGAGACCCTCGAATACTACCTCTACACCGACCCGAAAAACAAGTTGGAGCGCGACCACAACAAGGTCAATCTCGAAATGGCCGAGAAGGTCAAGGCCAAACGGCTGCTCGCCGAGCAGAACGAGCAATACGGCTTCGCGGTAAAATATAAGATTCGCACCAACCTCGTCGAATACATCAAGGGACTGATCGAACAGCGCAAGGAGTCGCCGGGGAACTGGGGCAACTGGGACAGCGCATTGAAACACCTCGTCGCCTACGCCGGAACGAATACGACGTTCGAGATGGTCGATAAAAAGTTCGTCGAGGGGTTCAAGACCTATCTGGCGAAGCAGGCCAAGACCAAAAGCAATACCGCTCTTTCGACGAACAGCCAAAGCAGCTATTTCCTCAAACTCAAAGCCGCGCTGAACCGAGCGGTCGAGGAGGGCATCATCCCCCACTCGCCCGCCATGTCGGTCAAACCCGCGCATATCGAGGACGTGCATCGCGAATACCTCACTTTCGACGAATTGCAGCGCCTCGCCAAAACGGAGTGTCCGTATCCCGTACTAAAAGATGCGTTCCTCTTCTCGTGCCTGACCGGCATGCGCTGGAGCGACATCAACAAACTGACGTGGGCCGAAGTGCAGGAGTTCGACGGCGGCACGCGCATCGTCTTCCGGCAGAAAAAGACCAAAGGGCTTGAATACCTCGACATCGCCGGCCAAGCCGTCCGCTACATGGGACAGCGCGGCAAAGCCGACGAGCGGGTCTTCGCCGGGCTGAAATACTCCGCATGGCACAACCTCGCCCTGCGCGAATGGTGCCTGAAAGCGGGCATTACGAAGCACATTACGTTTCACTGCGGCCGCCACACGTTCGCCGTGCTGCAACTCTCGCTCGGCACGGAAATCTACACCGTGTCGAAGCTCCTCGGCCACCGCGAACTGAAAACGGTGCAGGGACTTCAGTCAGGAACCATTGATGGTGGAATGCTGATGAGTGGTGTGATCGCAGATTATGGATGCGAAGAAACGCGAAGCGGTAAACCGGATTCCGGAATTATAACTATCTTTATGCTATGGAGAACGAAATGTTGATATACCGCTCGGCCGACGGAAGCATCAAAATAGACGTCCGCATGGGCGAGGAGACCGTCTGGCTGACCCAAGACCAGATGGCGGCGCTGTTCGGAAAGGCCAAATCCACCATCAACGAACACTTGAAAAACATCTTTTCCGAGGGTGAGTTGGTCGCCGATTCAGTTATTCGGAATTTCCGAACAACTGCCGCCGACGGCAAAAGCTACGACACGAACTACTATAATCTCGACGTGATTATTTCGGTCGGCTACCGCGTGAAATCGCACCAAGGCACGCAATTCCGCATCTGGGCGACGCAGGTGCTGCGCGAGTACCTCATCAAGGGCTTCGCGCTGAACGACGAACGGATGAAGTCGGGCAAGTCGATGAACTATTTCGACGAGTTGCAGGAGCGCATCCGCGAAATCCGCCTTTCGGAACGGGTCTTCTACCAAAAGGTCAAGGACATTTATACGACGAGCATCGACTACGACCCGAAAGCCGAAAAAACGGTCGAGTTCTTCAAAATCGTGCAGAACAAACTGCTGTGGGCCATCAGCAGCCAGAACTGGTCGCCCGCCGTGCCGATGCCCGCCTGCCGATGATGGGCATGACCTCCTGCGACAAGAGCAACCCGCGGCGCATCACCAAGGCCGATGCCGCAACCGCCAAAAACTACCTGACCGAAGACGAAATGAAAGACCTCGGGCTGCTGGTCGAACAATACCTCGCATTCGCCGAAAGTCAGGCGCGGCGGCAGGTGCCCATGTATATGGCCGACTGGATCAAGAAGCTGAACGACATTCTGGTCATCAACGGGCGCGAGCTGCTCGAACATGCCGGACAAATCAGCCGCAAGGTCGCCGAAAGCATCGCGGCCCGACAGCTCGATGCCTACAAGGGGCGTTTACGCGAAGAGGAGCGCCGCGCGAGCCTCGCCGAACTCGAAGCCGACCTGCAAGCAGCGGCCAAAAAACAATCATGACCCGCATCGAATACATACGTCTGTCGCACCGGCGCACCAACCGCAAAATCCGCGAGCGGTTGCAGGCCGTTCGCACCCGATTGAATGCCAAAAGCCGATGGCTCGGCGGTGCATGGCAGGCAGTCGCATGGGTGTTGTACGGAACGGTCAGCGTGGTTAGCTGGCTGGCATTCGCCGCCGAAGTGTTCAAGGACAACCGCTTTTCGCTGCACTACATGGAGTGCGAAATCGAACATCGCAACCTGTCCGCTGCCGAAGCTCGCCGATACATCGCCGGCAAAAAGCAGGAATACGACCGTTGGCTCGCCTACGGTTCCATCTCGACCAAAGAGCAGCGCCGCATCGACAAGACGTTCGAGTATCTTTCCGCCCGTTATCCGGCAGATACCTCTGCGGACGAACTGCTGACCCGTATTACCGAAGTCCGATCTACCGTTACCGAAATCGCCGACTACACCCGTCATCGGCAGACGGAGGAAGTACAGCGCAAGGAGCGCGAAGCGGAGCTGCTGGCTCAAG
>OODO01002513.1_pt1 | contig 10007 bp, 7 predicted proteins | sample 1671261 | NCBI WGS metagenome assembly OODO01 (sample SAMN06348138, study PRJEB24527) | human gut metagenome | biome: human gut; feature: ankylosing spondylitis patient; material: feces | host: Homo sapiens | place: China | collected 2015-10 | reverse complement strand
GCAACGCCCCAACTGTTCCGCGTCCGACCAATCCCAAGGAAGCCGCCAACAAAGGCGCAGGCAGCGAAGCGTCCCTGCCCCTAACTTTGCGCGTCCGCAGACGCGCCCCCAAGCTGCTCTTTCCCCCCAGATTCCGTGAAGAATCTTTTTGTTTGGTGCGAAAAATAGCCATTTGGTTGATGTGCAGCACTTTCATTTCTGCTATTCTTAACGTATAAGGGGGGAGTTCTATGAGAAGCATCGTTGTCAGTATGCAAAACATGCTTTTATCAGAGGCCGTCGCACGGACGCTTGCGGAAACAGGAGAGTTCCGCGTGGAGCAGGTTCTGCCCGGAAAAACCAGCGATACCTTCTCACTCTGCCGGGCCATGCAGGCGGATATCCTGCTGATGGAGGTCAGCCGTCTTCCCGCCTACACGCTGGAAAATCGACTGAATCTGATCGCGTGCGTACGCAAGGTGATGCCGAACTGCAAATTCGTGCTGCTGTGTGATGAAAACGTCGATCCGGAATTGGCGCACCGGGTGATGATTGTCCGGCAGGATCGATTGATTGATGCTTTCCTCTATGCTTCCGTTACCCACGCCTATCTGACTGCCGCGCTGGATGCGCTGTGAGAAAGGAGCGACCGCCATGAAAAGACGATCCCAAGGGGTGCTGCGAAAAGGCTTCGGCAATCAAACATTTTTTGCGCAACTGATGGAGGAATACGGATTTAACATGTATGCCCTCTAATACTATGATGAAGAAATGGAGGAATCAATTCATGAAAAGAAGGCTATGCCTGGTTCTTTTCCTGCTGATGCTGGTGACCTGCGTCACGGCGTCGGGCGAAGCTGCCGACTGGAATTATGACGCGAACTACTGCATACTCCGCGGCTATAACGGCGCGGGCGGCGACGTGGTTGTGCCCGGCGAATTGGACGGTTTCACGGTGGATGTGATCGGCGTCAACGTGTTCCGCGGGGAAACCATCACCTCGCTGACATTGCCCGAAACCGTGCTGGAGCTTCGAAGCAACGCCATCAGCACATGCGACAACCTGACCCGCGTTTCCCTGCCCCAGAGCCTTGTGGTCATCAACCGCATGAACTTCTTCAGCTGCACGGCGCTGACGGAAGTTACCATTCCCGCAGGCGTGCGCTATATCGGCGACGCTTCATTCAGATACTGCGACTCGCTGCGCAAGATTACCTTTGAGGGTGTATGCCCTGCAATCGACATTGACTGCTTCAGCCTTCTGCCTGAGGGCGCGACGGCTTACGTCCCGGACGACCAGCTGGATGCCTATATAGCGGCGTTTGAAAATGCCGGCAGTGAAGTAAGCGTCCAGCCCAGCGGCAAAAACGCCGTGATTGTGGAGAACAACGGCTATGTGGAATCGGAGTTCGATTTCGACGCTTCCACCGGCACGATTACCTCCTACAACGGCTACGCCACTTATCTGTCCATCCCCGAAACCATCGGCGGCGCGCCGGTAAAGGCCATCGGTCCCGAGGCGTTCGCGCGCCACACCTATCTGGCGCTGCTGGAACTGCCTGAAGGGCTGGAAACCATCGGCGATCGCGCGTTTTATAACTGCGAAACGCTGGCCCGCGTTCACTTCCCCTCCACGCTGAAGTTCATCGGCGACAGCGCGTTTTACAACGCCTACAAGAGCAGCGTTCTGGAACTGCCTGAGGGGCTGGAGCATATCGGCGCATACGCCTTCTATTTTGCCGGCATCAAAGGCTTTCTGACGCTGCCCGAGGGGCTTAAAACCATCGGCGAAAGCGCGTTTGAATCCTGCAGCAACATGGGTGGCAATCTCTATCTGCCCTCGACGCTTGAGTCGATTGGCTCCCGCGCCTTCAAGGGCGACTACAACATTCAGTACATCGTTCTGGAAAGCCTGACCGCGCCCACGCTGGGCGAGGACGTCTTCGCGGGCTGCGATTATCTGTACGACATCGACCTGAACGCGCACGGTACGCGTCAGGAGATGCAGCAGTGGCAGGCGTATGTGGACGCGCTGGGGCTTCCCTGCCGCGTGTGGCGCGCGCAGGATCCGACTGCCCAATCGCCTGAGAAGGGCGCGTATCGGTACGAAAACCGCGTGTTGACCGAATACACCGGCACAAAGACGCGCATTCACCCCCATCTCACCGTTTCAAAGGAGGCGGTGGTCGGTCTGGGCGACGGCGTGTTCAAGGGCAGCCAGACCATCGAATACTTCTCCGTCGCCCACAACGACGAATTCACCACCATCGGCGCGGAGGCCTTCATGAACAGTTCCCTCCGGAATGTGGATCTGTTCGACTCCGTGACCACCATCGGCGCGCGGGCGTTCGCGGGCTGCACGCAGCTGGAAGCCCTGACCCTGCCCGACTCGCTGACCACCATCGGCGAAGGCGCGCTCGACGGCCTGACAGGGCTGAAAAAGCTGGTGATTCAGTGCGATCCGGCGATTATCCCCGCAGGCGTGTTTGCAAATCTGCCCGCTTTGAGCGACGTGACCGTCGAATTCGGCGCAATCCCGGCGCATATGTTTGAAGGCAGCGGCGTAACCGTGCTCACGTTGGGCGCGGGCGTGACCGAAATCGGCGACAGCGCGTTTGCCAATACCGCGCTGACAAGTGCCGAAATGCAGAACGTGACCGCCATCGGCGCGGGCGCGTTTGCCAACACCGCGCTGACAAGCGCCGAAATGCAGAACGTGACCGCCATCGGCGCGGGTGCGTTTGAAGGCTCCGCGCTGGAGCGCGTACAGCTGAACGCGGCCGCTTCCGTAGGCGAGAGAGCCTTCGCGAACACAAAGCTGACGAAGATGGTCATCCCCACCGCCGGCAGTTTCCCGCTTTCCGCCGTCGAGGGCACGAGCGCCGAGCTGCGTCTGCCCGCCGACGCGACCGATGAGCAGCTTGCCGCGTGGAACGAGACACTCCAGCGCCCGTGGTACGACCCCATGCTGCGCGAGGGCGAAGTAAGCAAATTCGTAAAGATGCCCTTCGAGCCGACTCCCGCCGAGAACTTTGAGTTTGATCCGGATACCGGTCTGATCTCTGCCTACATCGGAACCGACGTGGATGTGGTTGTGCCGCGCGAAATCAACGGCGTAACCGTGGTCGGCTTCAAAAACTACAACGCCTTTGACGCGTGCCATGACTATACAGATTCCTCCGTAGCAAGTGACCGTACCGAGTGGGTGCGCCTGCGCACGCTGGTGCTGCCCGAAACAATCAAAGAGCTGCCGGACATGATGCTCGCCTACTGCCAGCAACTGGAGACCTTCGTCTGCTACGCGCCCCTGGAGAGCACCGGCGGCAATCAGTTTATGCTCTGCCGGAGCCTGAACAACGTAATCTTCGTCAACGGCGTGCGCGAAATCGACAACTACACCTTCGACAGCGCGGGACCGCTGGGCAACCTGTACTTTGGCGAGCATCTCATAAGGATCGGCCAGCAGGCGTTCAATTTTGCCGGCCTCAGTTCCTTCGTCGCCGATGCGGAGCGTGTGGAATACGGCGCGTTTACTGAATGCAAGAACCTGACCAGCCTGCACTTCACCAGCAAGATGAAGGACTTCGGCGAAAACTGCATCGTCAACTGCCCGAACCTTGCCGAAATCTGCTTCGACGGCTGCGATTTGACCGCGTCCCCCATGGGACTGATGATGAACGTCGCGCCCAAGCTGACCGTGCGCGTACCCGAAGGCATGAGCGAAGAGAACCTCAGGCACGCTCAGAATTGCCAGAGCTGGAGCGAAAACCGCAGCGAGGTTACCGTAATCACCGAGCCATGCGCCCACACGCAGCCCGCGCTGCCCGATTTGCCCGCGCTGCTCCCCACCCTGAAGCTGGATGCAAGCGTGGAAACTGCCGCGCCCGCGCAGTCCGGCACGTTAGACGCGGCTGAACCCGAAGTTGCGCCTGAACCCACCCCCATTCCCGAACCTGTCGCGCAGAGCGCTGGCATTCCCGATGAATATCTGGGCGTGTGGTACGGCGTGCGCATGGAGATAGGGGGTACACCCTATCCGCTGGCTGACATGGGGCTGGATGTGACCTTCACCATCGGCGCGGACGGTGCGGCTGAAATGAACACGAACGGCGACGTGGACAGCATCCATTGCACCATGCAGAGCGGCGTGCTCATGGCGGACGGCATATCGTTCACGCTGCAGGACGCGCTCCTCACGGTTTCCATGGACGGCGTGACCATGGCGTTCAGCCGCGAGAAGCCGGAAGCCTCAAGCGCGGCTGTCCCGAGCATCAACGAAAGCGCCATTATCGACGATTTCAGGGGCTTCTGGACGCTTGCGCGCGTCACAGCGGACGGCATCACACTGCCCGCTGAAGCCGCCGAAATGGCGGGGGATACGCTGGTTATTTACGGCACTGTCTGCGACCTGACCCTGCATGGTACGACGCTGGACGGTCTTTCCTGCCGCATGGACAATTTCACGCTGCTCATCTCCATCCTGAACGGCGAGACTGCCGTCACGCTGCGCGAGGATGGAACGCTCAGCCTTGAAATGAGCGACCTCACACTGTGGTACGAGCGTACCGGCGATGCCCCCGAAGCGGCCGCCGAACCAACTGCGGAATTCAATCCCGCCGTCACGCCCGAACCCGCCGCCGCCGAAATCATGCTGGAAAAGAAGTACGTCATGACTGACGCGGATGTAAGCGGCTACAACATGACCGCCGCGCAGCTGGGCAATTATGAGTATTCCCTTCTCTTCCATGCGGACGGCACCGTCAAATTGGTCATAGCAGGCGCGGATATTCCCGGTCTCACATGGGTCTTTGGCAAGGTGCCCACGGAAGCGGGTGAGGTCGACGGCATTGTCATCAACTATTACACACAGGCGCTGTACATCGTGCCCACGGAAAAAGGCTGCGATATGGACTATTTCGGCTCTATGCTAATCCATTTTGCGCCGGAAGAATCCGCAAAATAATGCCGTTTCCGAATGAAGCACTGCGCTGTGCTACGCGGAACGAGCGACTGTCATTTCTTTTTCATTGATCAAACAAAAAGAGGAGGATTTTCCCCCATGAAGAAAATAATCGTTTTCCTGTTGACCGCACTGCTGATGTTTTCCGTGGCCTTCGCCGATTCTGTTCCGATGAGCAAAGAGGATCAAATGGCCAGTCTGGTGAAGAATTTTCTGGAAGAAAATGAATTTCCCTATGAATATGACGACTATACCTTCACCGTGCCCTTTTCCGTCGATAACTCGATGGAGTACGCCTTTATAACCGTTTATATCTACGATGATATGCTGTCCGTGTCCGTGGACGCGCCGATTCACGGAACCCGGGAAGTCTTTGAAAAGATGGCCGTGTTCACCACGCTGGTCAACAACGAGATCTACTATGCACAGTTCCGCCTCGATCTGGATGGAGACGAATTCTATATCTCCTGCCGCTCCTGCAACCTGGTGGAGGATGTTCTCCCCGGTGAGAACGAGCTGTTCTACCTGTTCGCCATGCCGCACAGCTATATGGAAGATTACGGCGACGGCATCGTGGCAGTACTAAGCGGCGGCGATCCCTACGAGGCATTTGAAACCTGTCAGGCGGCGGTAGACGCGCAATGACAAACATCACCAATCCATACTTGAGCGCAAAGGCTGTCGCCAAGAAAAAAACGGATATTCCCGTTGTGCTGGTCTGTGCCATTTTTGCGGCGGCGACCGTCTCCGCGACGATAACGATGTTTTCGCAGGGGAAAACGCTGTCCGGCGTGATGGGTATTTTCCTATTCGCTGCGCTCATAACGCCTGTCTTTCGCATTCTTCGCCATGCATACCGCAGAGCCTGCGCGCGCCGTATCGCAGGCGCGCTGCTCCCGCTGACCGAAGAAAGCCTGACCTTTGACCAGCTGGGGGCGGTTTTCGCCTCCAGCAAAGCCTTTGAGCAGCTCAGATCGCTCATCGGCACGGGATACAGATCGGAAGAGCACACGTCTGAACTCCAGCGGCCGACGCGGCAGCGCGCCGCGCTGCACATACTGCGGTCAGCCGTACGCAAAATGACAGCCAGCCCCCCCGTCGCGACTGCAAGAAAATGGTTGATTTCTGCGCCAAGCCGGGGATTATAGCACAATTTTCAAGCATCGTCAATTGTGCGCAAATGCAAACGCGCCCGCCAGCCTTTCCGCTGACGAGCGCGTTCTATTTTTATACTATATTTCAAATTCGCTGCGCAGGATTTCACGCCCGCAGAGAATCTCACTGCCCTGCCGCCGGCGTCGGCAGCGGCTCCGGCGTGCGGTCATCCGCCGCGACCTCCGGCGTGGGCGTCGCTGACAGTTCCTCCGCATACAGCAGATTCAGCGTCTTGACATCCGCCGTCCCCGTTGCAGACAAACTGTTCGCCTTCTGGAACGCCTTCACCGCGTTCTGCGTGCCTGCCAGGAATGTGCCGGAGCACTTGCCCGAATAGTAGCCAAGATCCGTCAGCTTCCGCTGCATCCAGTACACATCCTCGCCGGAGCTGTTCACTTTCAGCGTCCGGAAGGGCTGCGGCGGCATCGTCCCGGCGCGATAATCCGGCTCGGCGGTCGGCTGCGGCGTGACGTAGGGCAGCATGTTCTTCGTATTCAGCGAGGGCAGCTTCAGCGCGGCGCGGAGTTCCGGGTCGGCGGGCATGTCGTCGCGAATCGTGGCGACCGTCCCTGCCCCGCAGTTGTTGTAAATCCACTTCGCGTCCGCAACGGTCAGGCGAATGCACCCGTGCGACGCGCGCTTGCCGAGGTTCTTGTAGGACTTGACCGATAAATCCATGGTGTTGACCGTGTTGTAAATGACGGAATGGAACGCAATGGACGAGTTGATGCGCGTCCAGTACTGCGCGTGGCTTCCCCACTCCGGGAAGTAGCACCAGCGCGCCGTGCGCCCGTTGAGTGTGAATGTGCCGATATCCGACGGATTCTTGCGCGTGCCGGTGGAGCAGAGCATCTGCCGCACAACAACGGTGTAATCTCCGTTTTCGTCGCGCCCGTAGACGGTCGTCACCTGATTGTTGACGTCCACCGTGATGGCAAACGGCACAGGCGTCGGTTCGGGCGTAGGCTTCGGATCATCGGTCGCGGCACGCACATCCGGGTCGTTGAACAGCGCGTTCCATGTGTTTTCACCCACGATGCCATCCACGCTCAGCGCGTTCTGCTGCTGGAATGCCTTCACCGCGTTGCGCGTGTGCCCCAGAAAATTGCCGCTGATGTTGCCGGAATAGTACCCCAGTTCCGTCAAGCGGGTCTGCACGAGCTTGACTTCTTCGCCCTTGGACTTGTTGTATTGCAGCTTCTTGACGAACGCCACCGTCGGCGCTGGCGTCGGGGTGGTGGTTTCATCCGAGAGGTGCATTCCGGGCGTGGGCGACGGGGTGGGCGTCACCGCGGCGGACGAATCCCGGCTGATGGCATCGCCGCTGAACAGGCGTTCCAGCGTTTGCACATCCGCTTCGCCCGTAATCGGCAGGGCATTCGCCGTCTGGAACAGGCGGATGGCTTCCTGTGTCGCGGGCAGATAGCGCCCGGAAATCTTGCCCGTGTAGTAGCCCAGCGCCATCAGGCGAATCTGCGCCTGCCGCACGTCCTCGCCGACGCATCCCAGCCGCAGCGGGCGATAATCCGCCGCATAGATGGCTTCCTGCGTCGCTTTGTCCGCCACGCCCGTCACCGCAAGGGCAAAATCTCGCTGGAAATCCTCCACCGCGGTTTTGGTCGCCTCGCCATAGCGCCCGGTTACATCGCCGCTGTAATAGCACAAATCCGTCAGCGCGGTTTGCAGGGCGGACACGTCGTCGCCCTCATCATTCAGGGTCAAATCGCGCGTGATGTTCGCCGCGCCCTCCGTCCACTCCACGCTGTCATCCGGCACGGCCTCCCCCGCATCCTCCGCCGATGCGAAGGGCAGTATCATCATCACCGCCAGCAGGAGCGCCGCCAGCGTTCGTTTCCACAAAGGCATCAAAAGCACCTCGTTCATGCTGATATTCAGGGATACGATTCTATTGTACTGGTTTTTCGCGCAGTTTGCAAGCGGATTTTTCCCCACGCGAAAGGCTGCCAAGCGTCCTGCGCCTGACAGCCCTGCGGCTATTGCCATTGGAAGTTATTTTTTCAGCGACACCTTGTGTGTCTCCTGATTTTCGCCGTCCGCTTCCGGCTTGGGTGCTTCTGCCGGAACATTCTGCGCTTGCAGCTTCTCCAGCTTTTCGGCGATGGCCTGCATATTCGCGGCGATGCTGTGGATGTTCTCGTCGCGCGTTTCCTCCACCCACGGCGAACCATCCGCCGGGCGGAGCGAATCAACGCCGATTCGGATGAAGTCAATCAGTGCCCAAATGCCAAGGCCGCCCGCAGTGAGCAGCTTAATGATGCCCGAAACGGTGTAGCCGAGGTAGAAGCGGTCAACGCCGAAGAGCCCCGTGAATCAAGCCCAGCAGCCGAAGCACCACCGCCGGCACGATAAATGCCCGATTCAGCCCTTTTCTTTGAATTTCCACGTCATTTCCTTCCCTCGTGATTCCTTACTTTCATTTTACCCTCCCCTCAAAAAAAGTAAAGCATTTTTTTTCTGAATAATATAATTTTGGCATTCTTAACAAAAGCATCCCAATTTGTTGTGGAACTTCACAAGAGGATTCCGCTGCTTGCGCCATCCGGGCGCACACAAAAAAGACTGCCCGCACTCGGCAGGCAGCCTCGCTTCTGATAATTTCCTCATCAATATCGGTAGTTATACTGATAGCTGCTGAACCCATCCATAATCGACACGCCCATCACCATCCCGACAATCGACAGGATAACCACCACAATGACCGCCACCAGCACGCCGCACCAGTAACCGCGCGCAAAGTTGCGGCGATTCAGGTTGTCGTCATTCAACGCAAAAACGATGGCGAGAATCCAGCCAATGACCGGAAGCGTGAACAGGATGCCATAGCCTACATATGCCCAAGGCGACAGCAGTCGATACTGATTGTTTCCGTTTTCACTCATGCGAAAAACCTCCTTTTTCATCAGGCGGATTTGTCCGCCGTGATACCCCTTTCAGTTTTCCCTTACTCCTGATAGTCCTGCAGCGACACCGACACCATCCGGCTCACGCCCTGTTCCTCCATCGCCACCCCGAACAGGCTGTTGCAGCGCTCCATCGTACCCTTGCGGTGCGTGACGACGATAAACTGCGTACCCTTCGAGTATTCCTTCAAATAATCCGCGTAATACCCGATATTCGCATCATCCAGCGCGGCTTCAATCTCGTCCAGAATGCAGAACGGAGTGGGCTTCAATTTCAGCATCGCGAACAGAATCGCAATCGCCGTCAGCGCGCGTTCCCCGCCGGAGAGCAGCGACAAGAGCTGCAATTTCTTTCCCGGCGGCTGGGCGTTGACCTCGATGCCGCAGTTCAGCGGGTCGTCCGGATCCATCAGCTTCAGTTCCGCGTGACCGCCGCCGAACAGGCGCGTGAACGTCTCGGCGAAGTACCCCTGCATCTTCGAGAAGTTCTCGACGAATGTAGAACGCATCTGAATCAGCAGCCGCTCGATGAGTTCGCGCAAGTCCATTTCCGCGCGCTTCAAGTCCTGCTGCTGGGCAGTCAGGTCGTCCACGCGCGCCTTGGTTTCGGCGTATTCCTCCACCGCCCCGACGTTGACCGTCCCCAGTGCGCGAATCTGCCCTTGCAGCTCGGCGGCGCGGCGGTCGCTTTCCTTCTCGTCGAAGGGCGTGCGGCGGAACTCCTCTGCCCCGGCGTAGGTCAGCTTGTAGGTGTCCCAGATGCGGTTTTGCAGATTCTTCTGGTCGCCCTCGATGCGCGCCTTCGCCAGCTCGGTCTTGTGCAGCTTCTCGCTGTCACGGTTGTAGGCTTCGTGCAGGTTCTCCATGTCGCTGAGGATGTCGCGCAGGTCACTTTGCGCCTGTGAACGTCGCTGCTCGATGGCCTGCGCGGCGCTCTCCTGCCGCAGCTGCTCCTTCTGGCGGCGGGCGGATTCGGCTTCCTCGCGCTTCAT
>OODO01002510.1_pt1 | contig 10021 bp, 9 predicted proteins | sample 1671261 | NCBI WGS metagenome assembly OODO01 (sample SAMN06348138, study PRJEB24527) | human gut metagenome | biome: human gut; feature: ankylosing spondylitis patient; material: feces | host: Homo sapiens | place: China | collected 2015-10 | reverse complement strand
ATATGTAATTCCGCATTTCTTCCAAAAAAATTGGAAAGAGCTGACGGAAAGAACAACAAAATATTTAATTTTCAAATCGAATAAACCCCTAAATTTACAAGCTTTTCAAGCGGAGCAAAAAGCCAACTCTTCGATAACTCTCCGTAAGATTAATGTAAGATTAATCTGATCATATCAGAACAAAATATATTATAGCACATTCCGATAAAAAAAGCAAGTGGTTTTGAAAATTTGCCTTTTTGCACAAATGAAAGGCGCTGCTTTTGGATGAATTTATTTGCCTTGTCGTTTTTTGACTTGCTTTGCGGAAATACTTGACTTTTTTATCGAAATCACGTATAATAAAGTGAAACGCATTGTATCGGCAGTACCATGCAAATCTTGTGTGCAGCTGCCGGTGAATCGAGAAAATGTTTCTTTTCGAAAGGAAAGGTCTTAAAAGTATGAAAAACTTTTTCGCAAGTTTATCACATCGTACGAAAATTACACTAATTACCTGTGCCAGCTTTATTGTGCTGACAATGCTGATCTTGATTTTTTTGATGCTTTGTCCGATACAGGAAAGCAGTTCTGCAAATCATGTAAATGATTCGTTAGTTGTCACAACAGCAGTTTCAGAGGGAACACTGGATACGGCAGAGACAACGACGGCTGTATCTACCACAAAGTTTAATCGAAAAACAACGGACGCAAAGCGCTCAACGACCAGAACAGAAACTACTGTGAAGTCATATCAGACACAGGCTGTGTATGACGATAACACATATGCAGATGATGATGGCTACAACAATGATAATTACGAGGATTATCATCCGGTTGTCACAACGAAAAAATATTACAGCAATAGCACAACAAAGTATACAACAGCTGCTCCGGCGGTTACACAGCCGCCCGCACCGGCAGTGACACAGGCTCCGGCAGTGACCGCTGCGCCGGCACCGAGCGAAACAATTCCGGTGCCGGATGACACGATGTACGATTGAGGCGTTGTCCCCGGAAAACGGGAGAATGTTGTGTATGTTCACTTGAAAAAACATAGGTTGAGAGAAACCGGACTGGGCAGAACTGCCGGTCCGGTTTTTGTATTGAATGGGGGAAATATGAAAACAGAAATACGGGGAATCCGTCTGGCTCGGCTGCTGCTGTTCTGGTTTGCAGGAAATTTGACAGCTTTTTTTGCTCTGGCGCATTTTGCAGTCGGCTGGAAAATACTGATCGGCATTCTGACGGGAATTGCTTTTTTGTTCTTTCAGTTTTTTCATCCGCATACAGTAGCAGGGGAAAAGAAACTGGCATCTTTGGAGCATGGCTGTAATTTACTCCGAACCGGAGCAGTCTGGCTTGTTCTGGAATGCGTCACAGTGGGCATTTTGATTTGGAGTCATGCGCTGTTCTGGGCGTTGGAATTGGTGAACCTGGGTGTGTTTGCGCTACTTTGCTGGGCAATCGTGTTCCAAGGACTTTTACATATTGCACTCCATTCTTCGCAGGTAAAGCTGCCGTGGCACATTGCCTTGTTTTTCCTGTGGTGGATGCCTGTACTGAACTTGTTTCTCATTGTACATATTTATCGTACTGCAAAACATGAACTGCATCTGGAATGCGCAAAAGCAGAATGTGATATCGTTCGGAAAGAATCTGAGATCTGCAAAACCAGATACCCGATACTCCTGGTTCATGGTATCTTTTTCCGGGATTGGCAGCTTTTTAATTACTGGGGAAGAATTCCTGCGGAACTGCAAAAAAATGGCGCAGTGATCTTCTATGGCAAGCAGCAGTCTGCACAGTCGATTTCCGAAAGTGCCAGAGAACTGGCGGCTCAGATCAAAGCGATATGTACGGAAACCGGTGCAGAAAAAGTCAACATCATTGCACATTCCAAAGGCGGTTTGGACTGCCGATGTGCACTGCAGGACTATGGAGTCTCACAGTATGTGGCATCACTGACAACGATCAACACACCCCATCATGGATGCGCTTTTGTAGATGACTTACTGCGAAAAGTTCCGGATAAAACGGCACGATGGATCGCTGACCGTTACAATAAGCTCTTTCTCAAATTAGGAGACGATCATCCGGATTTTCTGGCAGGTGTCCGGGAACTGACAGATGAAAGCTGCCGGAAGTTCCATGCGGCGCACCCTTGCCTGCCAAATGTGTATTATCAGTGCGTAATGTCAAAGATGCACAGTGCATTTTCCGCACCGTTTCCGCTCTGGCTGGGATATCTTCTGAATAAGCGGTGCGTCGGCGAAAATGACGGACTTGTGCCGGTCTCTTCTGCGAAAATGGAAAACGTTCCGCTGCTTATGGTTCCGGATGCAAAGCGCCGTGGTATTTCTCATGGGGACATGATTGACTTGAATCGTGAGAATATTCCGGGATTTGATGTCCGGGAATGGTATGTTCAGCTGGTGCAGCAGCTGAAACAAAAAGGATTCTGAGGTGATGACAATGAAAACAACATACGATGCAAATATTTTGACCTATTGTCAGTGGCGGGATGATCTGACAATGGAGCAGTCGCCGTTTTGCCATGTTGACAATTTGATTTTCTGCTGTCTGGCATATTTGAATTGGGATGGTATCGCAGAGGGATTTACTGTCTCGGAATCAGTGTCTCTTCGGGATGCCGCAAAACTCTGGGAAAGCCGGCCGGCGAAGGAACAGAAACTGCGTGTGGAAACGGACCGGGAGCTGCTGCGGCAATCTGCTGCCAGCCAGCGTTTCGGGGATATTCGTCTGTTTCGGTATACAGAACAATTCAGTGATACACTGCAGCAGCAATTTTCAGCAACAGCATTCCTGTTGGACGCAAATACGATCTATGTTGCATTTCGCGGCACGGACGATACGCTGACTGGATGGCGGGAAGATTTCAACCTGTCGTTTCTTCCGAAAGTACCGTCCCAGGAATCGGCAGCTGCATATCTGAGAAGCATTATGGCACTGGGATTTCAGAATGTATATGTAGGTGGGCATTCCAAAGGAGGAAACCTGGCGGTGTATGCGGCAGCGCAGATGACACCGGAAAATGCTGCCCATATCTGTGGTGTTTATAATAATGACGGACCGGGCTTTGTAACGGACTTGTTTGATGCACCGGAGTTTCAGCCGCTGCAAAAGCGAGTGCATACCTTTGTGCCGCAGGCATCCGTTGTAGGGATGCTGTTGGAACACGATGAGGCGTATCAAGTGGTTTACAGCACACAGAAAGGCATCATGCAGCATGATCCGTATTCCTGGTGCGTGATTCGAAACGACTGGTACTACCTGGACGATACGACAACGCTCAGCAAGATCATGGACTCCTCCATGCGGCAGTGGATTCTGGGAATGCAGCCGGAACAGCGTGAAAAACTGACAGATGCAATTTTTCATGTGCTGCAAAGCGAGACAAATGCCAAAACAGTGCAGGATCTGGTAGACGGCGGTGCAGGAACACTGTCTGCAGTGCTGCATGCCTGGTCGGATATGCCGCCGGAAACCAGACGGTTTATGCAAAAAATGCTGGGTGAACTGCTGCGTATCATAGGACAGCTTGCAGCGGCAAAGCGAAGGTCTGAAATGCTCGCCGGACGAATGAGGACAATGGAAAGCTGATGTGATATGAGAAAGCGTATTTTGGCATATCGACGGAGAATAGATGCACTGTTAGCACAGCATCCGGAAAATACAGACTGGAATCGGATTTTACAAGATCATCTGCGGCAAATCGCCTTTTTTCAGCACGAACGTCTGGTACATCTGATCGTTACCATGACCTTTGCAGTTCTGACAATGCTTTCGTTTGGCATCGTCCTGCTTACACAGCTTATTCAGCTGACTGTGCTTACTGCGGCATTGTTGGTTCTGTTGATCCCGTATATTTTTCATTACTATCTGCTGGAAAACGAAGTCCAGAAAATGTATGCGCAGTATGATGAAATCTGGGAGAACTGCAATATCATATTACAGGAAAAGTGTCTTGGGAAGTCATCCAAAAAGTAAATCGCATTTTTCACAAAAACGGAACTGAAATCACAAAAAAACTGTTGACTTTTTCTTGCAAATCGCTTATAATGAAAATAATCGAATGTGTGTTTTCCAAGGAGCATAAGCTGCGTTTTCGCCATATGGGAATGGATTCCGGCGAAAGCACAGAGGGAGCTTCGTGTTTTGGAAAGGAAAGGAATTCAATCAGATGAAGCATTTTGCAAAAGGATCAAAACGATTGCTGTCGGTTCTGCTGAGCAGTGCGATGGTAGTCAGCAGCTGCGGCTCAGTTTCGGCTGGTGCGGCAGAGAAGAAGGAAGCGAACTTTGCACGGGCGCTGCAGTATTCCATTTACTTTTATGATGGAAATATGTGCGGTACAGAGGTGCAGGAAAACAACCGGTACAGTTGGCGTGGAGACTGTCATACATATGATGCACAAGTTGCAATGAACAGTACAGCTACCAATCTGAGCGCAGATTTTCTCACGAAGTATAAAGATGTGCTTGATCCGGACGGCGACGGCTATATAGATGTTGCCGGCGGATTCCATGATGCAGGTGACCATGTGAAGTTTGGTATGCCGGAAAACTATTCCGCCGCCACCCTGGGATGGGGCTATTATGAATTCCGGGATGCGTATGAAAAGACTGGTCAAAACGATCACATTGAGACGATCCTCCGCTATTTCAACGATTATTTGATGAAGTGTACATTCCTGGACAGCAATGGCGACGTGATTGCGCATTGTTACCAGGTCGGCGACGGCGATATCGACCACGCTTACTGGAATGCACCGGAGCTGGACGAAATGGATCGTCCGGCGTATTTCCTGACAGCAGACAAGCCGCAGACAGACTATGTTGCATCTGCTGCTGCATCTCTGGCAATCAACTATCTGAACTTTAAGGATACCGACCCGGAGTATGCGCAGAAGTCACTGGACTATGCAACTGCATTGTACAAGTTTGCAGAGACGCATGACAAGGAACTCAGCGACAACGGAGACGGTCCGAAGTCTTATTACAATTCGTCAAAATGGGAAGATGATTACTGCTGGGCATCTGCCTGGATGTACAAGATCACAGGAGACCATCACTATCTGGAACAGATTTTCCCGTACTATGACTATTATGCAGCACCCTGCTATGTATACTGCTGGAACGATGTCTGGGGCGGGGTACAGTGTATTCTGGGCGAGATCACCAGCGAACAGTACCCGAACTTCATTGACGAATATAAAGAGGCAGCCGGAAAGAGTCCTTATGAAGAGATGAACTGCTGGGGCTCTGTGGAAGAAGCACTGAATAAGTATATGACCGGCGGCGTCGGAACGATCACACCGGCTGGCTACTTCTGGCTGAACACCTGGGGTTCTGCAAGATATAATGCAGCGGCACAGATGATGGCATTGGTATACGACAAGTATAACAACAATGGCAAGCCCGGAAAGTACAGTGAATGGGCAAAGGGACAGATGGAATATCTGCTGGGTGACAATCCGATGAATCGTGCATATGAAGTCGGGTATGATGAAACCGCAGCAAAATTCCCACATCACCGTGCGGCATCTGGTTTGACGAAGTGCGAGGACACCGATGAACAGAAACATGTCCTCTATGGTGCATTGGTCGGCGGTCCGGATGCACAGGATAAGCACAACGACATTACAGCTGACTGGATCTACAACGAAGTGACGATCGACTATAACGCTGCATTTGTCGGAGCGTGTGCCGGACTGTATGACTACTATGGAACAGACGCCATGGAAATCACACCGAATTTTCCGCCGGAAGACAAGAATTCCGGAAATGAGGGCGGCAATGATTTCTGGGTAGATGCTTATGCAGTAGATGACATTCAGACAAGCGGAGCAGGCGTGACCAAGCTTGCGATCCAGATGCGCACCAACTCGATTACGCCAAAAACAGATCTTTCGATGCGGTATTATTTCAGTATCGCTGAACTGAAGGATAAGTCAAATATCAGTCTGGTAAAAGGACAGGAACTGTATGACCAGGCGAGTGTAGAGGCGGCTCCGGCAGATGGCGTGATTTCCGGACCGTATCAGTTTGATGCGTCTTATGATCCGGATATCTACTATGTTGAAGTAAAATGGGATGGCTATAAGATTGCAAACTCCAATAAGAAGTATCAGTTTACAGTGGGATTCTATTACGGTGATACCTGGGATCCGACAAATGACTGGAGCTATCAGGGCATTACCAAATGCAAGGACACATACCAGGATGGTTCTGAGACCAGAACAGACTATATCTGTGTTTACTCCAACGGAGAGCTTGTCGGCGGTATTGAACCGAACGGCAACAAGCCGGCTGTAACAACCACGCCGTCGGAAACGACAACAGGCACGACAACAACTACTACCACAGTAACAACAACAACAACAACGAATTCTGCAACCAGCACGGAAAAAGCAACAGAAACAACAGTTTCCACAGAAGAGACCACGACAATGACATCTGAAACGACAGAGACAACTGCAACAAAGCAGACTTCTGAGGCAGCCTCTGGTTCGTCTGATGCTGCCGGCTCTATTCTCTACGGCGATGCGAATTTGGATGGCAGAATTGATATTACAGATGCGGTACTGCTGAACAAGATTGTTGCCGGCTCTGTTTCTGCCAATACACAGCAGCGGTTAAACGGCGACTGCAATGGTGATGGCGCATTGGATTCCGGGGATGGTATCCTGCTGCTGCAATTCCTGGTACACATTATCCAGAGCATTGGACCCAGCGCAAAATAAAGGAAAGGAATCACAAGATACATGGAAATTTCAAATCCGGAGAATCATTCTGGGAATTGGCAGGAACTGCGGCAGATTCTGAAAGAAAAGCAATTTGGGAAACTGTTTGCCGGAGCAACAGAAAATACACTGATTCAATTTTTTCGGTATTGTTTCGTAGGCGGAGCGGCGACTGTAATCGACTGGGGTGTTTCTGCACTACTGTTTTTCCTGGTGTTTCATCAGAGTTATGCAGTTCTCGCAAATGGGATTTCTTTTGTGGCAGGATTGCTTGCAAATTACTTTTTGAGTACATTCTGGGTCTTTCGCTCTTCTAAAGTGCAGTCTCGGTTGGTTGAATTTCTTGCGTTTGCAGCTATCGGCGTAGTCGGATTGCTGCTGACGCTGGGAATTACCAAACTGAGTGAGATCTCTCTTGGAAGTGTTACAAGCGGATATCAGATGATCGGGAAGATCGTTTCAACGATGATTGCATTCCTCTGGAACTTCTTTGCCCGAAAGTATCTGTTGTTCAGTAAAAAAGAATCATAACTGGCTGCAAAAGCAGCTTTCACGAAAAAGCGCCGACACAGCCTGCAGATTATTTCGGGATGCTGTGCGGCGTTTTTTACAGGCAAAATTGTAGCTTTGACAATGGAAAGGAGTGAACCATTATGAAAATGATATTTATTGGTGCAACACACGAAGTAACTGGTAGCTGTACCTATCTGGAAGTCTGCGGGAAACGCATTCTGGTGGACTTTGGAATGGAGCAGGGGAGAGATACGTATGAAAATGTGAAGATTCCTTGTGCGCCGGGAGAAATTGACTATGTCCTTTTGACACACGCACACATTGACCATTCCGGTTTGCTGCCGCTGCTCTATGCCGGCGGCTTTTCCGGGGAAATCCACGCTACTGCGGCAACGACTTCTCTCTGTGAAATCATGCTGCGTGACAGTGCGCATATCCAAGAATTTGAGGCAGAATGGAGAAACCGCAAGGCGATGCGAAAAGGCGGCGAACCGTATGTGCCTTTGTATACCATGAAAGAGGCGTTGGGTGCATTAGAGCTGTTTGTACCGCATCCGTATGATGAAAAGTTTACCCTTGTTCCAGGTATTGAGGTTCGCTTCCTGGATGCTGGTCATCTTCTTGGTTCCTCCAGCATTGAGCTTTGGCTGACGGAAAATGGCGTGTCGAAAAAAATCGTATTTTCCGGAGACATCGGAAATCTCAATCAGCCATTGATTCGTGATCCGCAGCCGCCGAAAGATGCCGATTATGTGGTGATGGAATCCACTTATGGAAACCGGCTGCATGAAAAACCGAAAGGGTATATTCCAGGTCTGGTACAGGTCCTGCGGGATACATTTTCTCGTGGCGGCAGTGTGATTATTCCGTCTTTTGCGGTGGGGCGTACACAGGAATTGCTGTACTATTTCAAGCAGATCAAAGACGAGAACCTGTTCCCGGAGTATAAGGATTTTCCGATTTACATGGACAGTCCGCTTGCGATTGAGGCAACAGAAGTATTTATGCGAAATAAGGAAAGTTGTTTTGATGAAGAGGCACTGAGTTACGTTCGGCGTGGAATCAACCCAATCGGTGTCAGCGGACTGATCCCAGCAGTGACCAGTGATGCTTCTAAGGCAATCAATGCAGATAAACGACCGAAGGTGATTTTGTCGGCAAGTGGAATGTGTGAGGCTGGCAGAATCAAACATCACTGGAGTTCAGACGTGTGCTCTTCCGATCTCAGAAGGCTCTTTGGGCAGGCGTATTATTGAGGGCGCAAAAACAGTCACTTTGTTTGGAGAAACGGTTCAAGTGAGTGCGCAGATCGTACAGTTGCAGGGGATGAGCGGTCACGCAGATCAAAAGGGTCTGCTTTCCTGGATTTCTCAAGTACATGGCGTGCAGAAGGTCTTTGTCAATCATGGCGCATCAGAATCTGCCGATGCGTTCCGGGACAAGCTGTGGCTGTCGCTGGGTATTGATGCTTATGCACCATTCAGCGGTGCAGAGGTTGATCTGGCAACTGGAAAGGTGACATATGATGCGCCGGCTGTTCCAATACAGCAGAAGCCTCGGCGCAGCGCAATGACATATGACAGATTGTCGCAGACGTTAAGCCGCTTGACGGCATTGGTGCAGAGCAGCAGGGGACTGTCGAATAAGGAATTAGCAAAAATGGCAGATCAGCTGGGTGAACTCTGCACAAAATGGGAACGGAGGTAATAAGTTGTGTACGAAGAAAATGCAGTGATCCATGCACTTTGCAGCAGAAGAAGTGTACGGAGCTATGACAGCAGCAGACCGGTGGAGCAAGAAAAGTTGGATGCAATTTTGGCTGCCGGACAGTATGCACCGACAGGCATGAACCGGATGCCTACCAAATTTGTTGTAGTTCGAAATCGGGAAGTGTTGCAACAGCTTTCTAAGCAGAATGCAGCAATTATGGGAAAAGAAGATGTAGACCCGTTTTATGGCGCTCCGGTTGCGATTGCAGTATTAGTGGATGCGTCAGTTCATACATGGGTTGAGGATGGCAGCCTTGCGATTGGTGCGATGCTGGATGCAGCATATGCAGTAGGATTGGGCAGCTGCTGGATTCACCGTGCAAAAGAGACATTTGATAGTGCAGCTGGAAAAGAATTGCTGCAGAAATGGGTCATTCCGGATACCTATCGAGGTGTTGGATTCTGTATTGTCGGATATGCCAACGGAGAATTGCCGGAGGCAAAACCGAGAAGAGCAGATCAGATTATTTGGGTGGATTGATGTTCTAAATTGCCAATTAAATTACGCAAGAAAAGCGGCTGAGAGTGATTCCCTCAGCCGCTTTTGCGCTTTTATCGCTCGACGCAGTGTGTTGTTACTGCATCTTATAAGCGTCGATCATCTTCTTGACCATCTGTCCACCGATGGAACCAGCTTCTCTTGCGGTCAGATCGCCGTTATAACCCTGCTTCAGAGTTACGCCAACCTCGCTGGCAGACTCCATCTTAAAACGCTCCATTGCTTCTTTACCCTTCTGCGTAAATTCACCCTTCATGATAAATTCTCCTTTTTCATTTTTTCTTGGCAACACTTGAATCATCTCATCGAAAATGTGATTTCGTTGCCGCAATAGTATTATGAGAAACTGCACGGTGTTTATCACAGGTATTTTTTTCGTATTTTTATACAAAGCTTTGGGAACTTTCAAAATAATATTTTTCAATTGCAAATACACATCTGTGCCTTTGTCAATAAAAAACTGAGCCACCTCGCTAATAAAAAAGTGAGCCAGTT
>OODO01002501.1_pt1 | contig 10034 bp, 8 predicted proteins | sample 1671261 | NCBI WGS metagenome assembly OODO01 (sample SAMN06348138, study PRJEB24527) | human gut metagenome | biome: human gut; feature: ankylosing spondylitis patient; material: feces | host: Homo sapiens | place: China | collected 2015-10 | reverse complement strand
GAGGTTATTGCTCTGACGAAGCTCTGACTATATCAGTACTGTAATGATTATAATATTATCTGTCGTTTTTTCTCATCATCCACCACAGCCATCATTCCTTCTACTTGTGCAAGAGCCAGCATACGTCCGTGGAAAGAATATCCCGGGTTGTAGCCTTTATCTTCATCTCCCAGCATCATTCGTCCGTGGTCTACACGCATTGGTAATCCCGGATTCTCATTTTCGAAGATACGGATAAGATCAATCAGATGTCCTCTTCCCGTAAGATGGGAGCTTTCAATGAAGTTTCCACCTTGCATGGCAGCTGTGCTGCGCAGATGTACGAAATGAGTTCTTTTTGCAAATTTCTTAGCCAACTCACGTGTATCGTTATGTTCGCCTGCACTCAAAGAGCCTGCACAGAAAGTCAATCCATTATGAGGATTATCTACGGCATTCAGGAACCATTCAATATCATTTTCATTGGTAACGATACGTGGTAAACCTAATACCTGGAATGGAGGGTCATCCGGATGTACGCACATATTAACTCCATATTCTTCGCATACAGGCATGATTGCAGATAAGAAATAACGCATATTTTCACGCAAAGCATCCCGGTTTATATCTTTGTACAAAGCAAGTAACCGCTTGAAGATGGAAACCGGATTTTTATCTCCTTCTTTGATATTGCCATTAACAAAACCTTGAGTCTTGACAATGATCGTATCAATCAAAGCGTCTTTTTCTGCTTCTGTGATAACCTTATCCAACTCGGCAACTTTCTGAAGTTCTTCTTCAGTGTAATCTTTTTCAGCTCCTTCACGTTCCAAGATTCGGATATCGAAATAAGCAAAGCGAATACGGTCGTAATAAAGTGAACTGGTTCCGTCCGGCCAGGGGTGTTGCAAGTCTGTACGTATCCAGTCGATAACGGGCATGAAATTATAACACACTGTCTTTATGCCGCATTTACCCAAATTGGCAAGGCTTACTTTGTAGTTCTCAATCAACTGTTCACGTTCCGCTCCTGCGTATTTGATTGCTTCACATACAGGAAGACTTTCCACTACCGACCAACGTAAACCATAAGATTCGATGTATGATTTCAAATCGTTAATAGCTTCTACTGTCCATATTTCACCATTCGGTACATCATGCAGGGCAGTGACAATCCCTTCTACCCCTATTTGTCGGAGCATCGGCAAGGTTATCTTATCCTTTTTGCCGAACCATCTCCAAGTCTTTTCCATCATAGTCTTTCTCTTTATAACAGGCTATTATTTATTGCTTAAACTCCGCTGAATGCACTGAAACCACCATCAATAGGTAACATTGCTCCGGTTACGAAGCTAGCGGCTTCACTACACAGGAAATGCACTGCACCATTCAACTCTTTGATGTCACCGAAACGTTTCATTGGAGTTTTAGCCAATACTTTCTTGCTTCTATCTGTCAATGAACCATCTGGATTGATGAGTACACGACGGTTTTGGTCGCCGATGAAGAAGCCCGGTGCAATAGCGTTTACACGGATACCATCACCGTATTTAAGTGCCATTTCGCTTGCCAGCCATTGAGTGAAATTGGCTACGGCAGTTTTTGCAGCCGAATATCCCGGTACGCGGGTGATAGCGCTGTATGCTGCCATTGAGGATACATTAATGATACATCCTTTGCCTTGTTTTGCCATTACTTTACCGAATATCATAGACGGATAGACTGTCCCATTCATATTCAGATTAGTCACTTTTTCCCAGCAAGAGATATCCATATCATAGAAGTGCTGATCTGGCTCAAGAGTAGCTCCCGGCATATTGCCACCGGCAATGTTCAATAGAATATCGATCTGTCCCCATTTGGCTACGACTTCTTCGGCTACTTTTTCCAGGCTGGCGATGTCAAGTACATTACCGATGATACCGATTACATCGTCACCGTATTGCTTAAGTTCAGCCACACGGTTGTCCAGTTGCTCCTGACGAATGTCAATAGCTACTACTTTTGCTCCTTGCTGTACAAAGTGTTGGGCAATATTTCCACCCAGTACACCACCTGCTCCGGTAATAACAGCGACTTTACCGGCAATACTAAATAATTCGTTCATGGTTCTATCAAATGTTTTTATGATGGATGCAAAAATAGCGGGTTTTTATACATGCTATGATGCGTATTTTTGCAAGATATTTACCTATCTTTGCAAAAGCAGTTTAGAAAAGAGATTTATGAAGAAGATAATGAATGAGAAGTTGACTATTACGACTTCTAATCCCGTCCGTGCCCGCTTTTATGAATATCCACGTTTCACGTATCCGTGGCATTTTCATAGTGAGTATGAAATTATTTATGTGGAGAAGGGAGAGGGGGATTGTCTGGTGGGGGACAGCATTATCTCCTATTCAAAAGGTGATTTGATTCTTTTCGGTTCCGAACTGCCTCATAGTATGCAAAGTCCGCCGGACGACGGGGAAGAATCTGATAACGAAGAAAAATCCGAACTGAAAGTAAGAGGAGTCAATATTCAGTTTGAAAAAGACTTTATGCATTATTCTATATCTCAATACTCCCAGTTTATTCCTATCAGGAATTTATTGGAGGATGCTTGCAGAGGAATTAAATTCACAATTACCCGTTCGGGGAAAATCATTAAGCTATTAAAACAAATACCTTCTGCCAAAGGAGTAGATCAAATCATCCTGTTGCTTTCACTCCTACAAATGATGGCTACCAGTAATCACAGGAAGTATCTGACTACTTCTCATTATACTCCGTCTCCTTCGATTATGCGTAATGAAAGAATGGAAAAAGTGATTGCCTATTTGAATAAACATTATACCGAGTCTATCGGTCTGGATGAAATTGCTTCTTATACAGCGATGAATCCTGCTGCTTTCTGCCGATACTTTAAAGAAAACACAGGAAAGACATTTAAAGAGTATGTACTTGATATGCGTATCGGATATGCTTGTAAACTATTGAATAGTAGTATGATGAATATATCTCAAATCAGTGCTACTTGCGGATTTGAATCACCTGTACATTTTAACCGCATTTTTAAAAGGGTGACAGGAATGACACCTACTTTATATAGAGAGCAGATGGAATAAGCTTTTCAGGCAATAAACATTTGAGTATAATTTCTTCCTCGTTCGTATATAATTAGGAAAGATGAATAAACATGAACGTAAATAGAATGAAGAAAAGAATTTTGCTTTTGTTGTTGGTGATACCGGCATTGGTAAAAGCGCAAGATGTGATGACAGAAACCCGTCAGGAACTGACGTCTCCTGATGGAGCTTATCGTTTTACCTTTTATCAACGTGCGGTGGGAGAGGATAATGCACAAATGTATTATACCTTGACTTATAAGAATCGTCCGGTGATTGAAGAAAGTAAACTGGGTGTTCTGATTGAAAATCAGTTATTTGAATCGGCGTTGGGTATACCGAATGATACTTGTCATTTTTGGTGTGAGAATCTGAAGTTGACAGGGACTGAACATCAAAAAACGGACGAAATATGGAAACCTGTATATGGCGAGCGTGCGGAGGTTCGTGATTGCTATAATGAGATGACTTTGAAGTTCAAGAAAGGGGAAGGAAAAGGCAATCAGGACGGTGGTTATGATAAGCGTAAGAACTACTTTATGAATATCATAGTTCGCGCCTATAATGAAGGAGTTGCTTTCCGCTATCATTTTCCGGAAATGACAAACGGGCTTTTCTTGCATATCGTCGGTGAGCAGACTAGCTTCACAATGCCTGAAGGAACGATGGCGTATTATGAACGTTGGGCGCAAGGACCTTATGAACTTCGTCCGTTGGAAGGATGGGGCAAAGAGGAGAGTGAGCGTCCTTTGACCTTGAAACTGCCTGATGGATTATCTGTAGCTTTGTTGGAAGCGGAAATGGTGGATTATGTTCGTGGTAAATTCCGTTTATCGGCAGAGAAACCTTCCACTTTGGAGACAAGCCTGTATAGTAGCGTCGATATTATTTCTCCTTACAGTACTCCGTGGCGTGTAATCATGGTTGGCGAACGTCCGGTCGATTTAATTAATAACAATGATATTGTCTTGAATCTGAATCCGGCTTGCAAACTGGCTGATACTTCTTGGATTAAACCCGGGAAAGTATTCCGTTCGGGCGACTTGAAACAAGATAGAGTAAAAGCAGCCATTGACTTTGCGGCAGAACGTGGTATTCAGTATGTGCACATGGATGCAGGATGGTACGGACCGGAAATGAAAATGAGTTCGGACGCTACTACTGTTTCTCCTGATAAAGACCTTGATATACCTGCTTTGTGTAAATATGCCGAATCGAAAGGAATCGGACTTATGGTGTATGTCAATCAGCGCGCATTAGTGCAGCAGTTGGATATTCTGTTGCCTTTGTATAAAAAATGGGGATTGAAAGGTATCAAGTTCGGTTTTGTACAGATAGGTAATCAGCGTTGGAGTACCTGGCTGCATGATGCAGTTCGTCAATGTGGAGAATATGATCTGATGGTAGATATTCATGACGAATATCGTCCGACAGGTTTCAGCCGTACTTATCCTAACCTGATGACGCAGGAAGGTATTCGTGGAAATGAAGAAATGCCGGATGCCACACACAATACGACTCTTCCTTTCACCCGCTATCTGGCAGGTGCAGGAGACTATACGCTTTGCTATTTCAATAACCGGGTGAAGAATACAAAGGCACATCAGTTGGCGATGGCAGCTGTGTATTACAGTCCTTTGCAATTTATGTTTTGGTATGACAGACCGGAATTCTACCAGGGAGAAGAAGAACTGGAATTTTGGAAAGCAATTCCGAGTGTATGGGATGACAGCCGCGCGTTAGATGGAGAGATTGGTGAATATATCGTTCAGGCACGTCGTTCGGGGAATGACTGGTTTGTAGGAGCAATGACGAATACGGAAGCCCGCACAATTACATTGACTACGGATTTTCTGGAACCGGGTAAGAAGTATATGCTTCACCTGTACGAAGATGATGACAAGCTGAATACACGAACGAAAGTACGTAGTACTCATAAGAAGATAAAAGCCGGAGATAAGCTTGTTTTGAAGCTAAAAGCGAATGGCGGAGCCGCATTGCATTTTACTCCGCTGAAAAAATGACTCAAATTATTTTGATGGTCATTGAGTATGTGAAAATGATAAGTAAATGATAATTTATTTTCAGACAGAAGAACATAAGAACAAAAAATAAAACAGCAGTTCAACAAGCAACAGAAATAATTTTCTAAGCGCAGCCTTTATGTTCTTTTGTTCTTCTGTCTGAATTCAATTCCCATTTGTAGTCTTTATTGGGATTTACTACTTACCACTATTTACCATAATTAATCAACCACTTCACCATCTCCGGATCATAGTGGGAGAAAAAGAGCGTTTTAGCTGTATCAAGCGCAGCGATAGCCGCCATATCATCCGGTGTTAACGAAAAATCGAATACATTGAAATTCTCAATCATACGTTCTTTATGAGTCGATTTAGGAATCACGATAATATCGCGTTGAATCAGATAACGCAGTGCGACCTGTGCCACTGATTTGCTATATTCTTTACCGATTTCCTGGAGAGTCGGGTTGGTAAAGAAGTCGTTTCGTCCTTCAGCAAACGGTCCCCATGACATAATTTTAGTACCATATTCTTTCATTACTTCCTGTAACTTTATCTGTTGGTTGAAAACATGTGTCTCTACCTGATTGATGGCAGGAGTGATTTCACAGAACTCTGCCAAGTCTATAAAGCGGTCAGGATAGAAGTTACTGACACCGATCGCACGGAGTTTACCAGCCTTATATGCTTCTTCCATAGCCCGGTAAGTTCCATAATAATCACCGAATGGCTGATGAATGAGCAGTAAGTCTATATAATCACTCTTTAACTTACGAAGTGATTCATCAATAGAAGCTTTAGCCTTTTCGTAACCGGCATTTGAAATCCATACTTTTGTAGTGATGAACAGTTCCCCACGCGGTACTCCGCATTTGCTGACTGCATTTCCAACACCTTCTTCGTTATGATAGGCTTGTGCCGTATCAATAGAACGATAGCCCACACTGATTGCATCTGATACGCAACGTTCACATTCTTCAGGTGTAACCTGATAAACACCATAACCTAAAATAGGCATTTCAATGCCATTGTTCAACTTTACTTTTTCCATAATCGAGCATATTAAATTAAAAGCATATTCTAATGTTTTTATTATCTTTATTTCTTGTATGCAAAGTTAGTCTGTAAAAGGTAATTTGTCTTTATATAGATTACGGGTTTTGCTACCATTTTTACGGATAACCTTATCTTTGCATTTAATCTTTCATATATATAGTCGTTTTTTGAGTATTTTGTTTTCCATATTCGTAGTATAGGAAGTTAAATCAATTAAAAGAAGCATTATGAATAAATATTTTCTTGTTGTTTTGTTATCTCTGTTCATGCAGACTACCCGAGTTGCAGCAGCTCCCTGGCAGTGGTCCGTAGAAATAAAAGAGCTGATTTCAGAAGAGACAAATGCCCATCCTTCTGCCTATCTATGGATACCGGAAAACTGCAAACAAGTCCGTGCCGTTATTATTGGGCAACATAATATGACCGAAGAGACAATTTTCGAGCATCCTGAATTTCGGAAGAATATGGACAAACTGGGAATTGCAGAGATATGGATCACTCCCGGAATAGACCAACGCTGGGACGTGACAAAAGGTACCCAGCAAATCTTTGAAACAATGATGAAGAACTTGTCTGAAATAAGCGGATATACAGAACTGGAGTTTGCCCCGGTCATCCCCATCGGACACTCGGCAATGGCTACTTATCCGTGGAACTTTGCCGCCTGGAATCCTGAACGTACATTGGCTGTACTCTCTATTCACGGTGATTCTCCCAGAACTCATTTGACTGGTTACGGGCGTGCGAATTTGGATTGGGGAACCCGTACGATTGAAGGTATCCCCTCATTAATGGTAATGGGAGAGGACGAATGGTGGGAAGACCGGTTGATAACCTCTTTCGATTATCGTCGTGAATATCCGAATGCTCCCCTTTCATTTCTTGCTGATGCAGGACACGGACATTTCGACATATCTGATGAATTGATTGATTATCTTTCTCTTTTTCTGAAAAAGGCAGTGGAATACCGGTTGCCGAAACATTCGTTATCGGATACTCAGGTTCAGTTAATTCCGGTAGAAGCAAAGACTGGTTGGCTGGCAGACCGTTGGCGAAAGAATGAAAAGCCTACAGCCGAAGCCGCTTCCTATGATAAGTATAAAGGAGACAGGAACCATGCATTCTGGTATTTTGATAAGGAAATGGCGGATGCCACAGAAAAATACTATGCCAATGAACGCGGAAAGACAGAACAGTATATCGGCTTTGAGCAAAAAGGAAAACTGATAACTTTCAATCCGAAATCCCATGTACGTATGTTTCCTTCTTTTCAACCCGAAGCGGACGGAGTCACTTTCCACCTGAAAGCAGTGTACACAGATACGTTAAGGAACGAATATTCAAAAGAACACAGTACGCATCCCATTCGAATGTCGAGAATTTGCGGTCCGGTGGAAGTGGTGAATGATACAACTTTTACTGTTCGTTTCTATCGGATGGGATTGGATAATCCTAAACGTACAGGAGGCATCTGTCTGATGGCTTCCGTAAAGCAGGATCATAAATACCGGAGTGCCGTTCAGCAGGTAGAGATTCGTATTCCTTACCGGAATAAGGAAGGGATACCTCAACGTATAATTTTCCCGAAACTATCCGATGTAAAAGCTTCAGTGAAAGAAATAAGTTTAAATGGAACTGCTGACTCCGGCCTTCCGGTTTACTATTATGTAAAAGAAGGTCCGGCAGAGATAAAAGGAGATAAACTGGTATTGACTAAAATTCCCCCACGTGCAAAATTTCCGGTAAAGGTGACAGTGGTAGCCTGGCAATATGGGCGTAGCGGAGAACCTAAAGTGCAGACTGCTGAAGCAGTAGAACAGAGCTTTTATATTACTGCCCGTTAGTTTGACAAAGAGATTGTTCAAGGAATCAGAGTACTAATTCCTTGAACAATCTTTCCAAAGTCTTATCTAAATCAGTAGAAAATCCCGGATGTGGGCGAGATACTTGTATGCAGGAACTTTTTACTGCAGTCAGCCAACGAAATCTGTCAGGAATATCCATATTGGCTATGGCTCCTCCCTCTTTATTTCCCATGCATATCTTGTCAAAGACCTGTAACCCTTCTTTCAGGCAATTAATATCCAGTTCGGAAGAAAACAGTTTTAGTTTGTTCTCATCTATCGTATAGAGGGATTTCAGGTATTTAGCTTGTTTGGAAAACAACACAATCCCCATATTGACAAACTCCTCCCGTTCTACTTTAGGAACGAAACGGATGACTGCGTATTCATATAAGTGCCTTTCTTGCATTTTGCGCTTCATTTACAAATGTTTCGGAATGTTTCATCCTTTCTTCTAAGAATCGAATATAAATGTCTCTCAAATCCTGTGGAGTTTCTGTGCCTTCTGTCCAGTTCAACCAGTCGTCGGGAATAGCATTGACTATCTCACGGATTTTATCCGAAGTCAATATCTGTCTGAATTCGATATCTACCTCTTCCAGTTTATCGGCAAACGGCAATAATACATGGTCTTTTATCTGTACAAAAGGAACCAGTGCCTGTTTTTGCCAGTTAGTCCAGGAATGGTGGAAATAAAGGGACGCCCCATGATCTATCAGCCATAGTTCTTTGTGCCATATCAACATATTGGTATTTTTAATGGTACGGTCTACGTTAGTCAGCAAGGCATCTAGCCATACTACTTGCGAAGCCGTTTTTCCATCTACTTGATGTACTATCGGATCAAAAGTCAACGAACCGGAAAGGAAATGCAATCCCATATTCAGTCCTCGACTCCATTGAAGTAAATCCTGTATCTCTTCGTCTGCTTCCGTTCGTCCGAAGGCCTCGTCCAGATTCAGAAAAACTATTTCGGGGACTCTGAAACCTAGTGCACGGGCTATCTCCCCACCAATCAGTTCGGCAATCAGTGCTTTCGTACCGTGTCCTGCCCCTCTGAATTTGACTACATACTTAAATTCATCGTCAGCTTCGGCCAAAGCAGGCAATGAGCCCCCCTCACGCAGAGGAAGAATATATCTTGTAACATTTGCCGTACGTAAATCCATGTAGCTCCTTTCTTTGATTCGGGCAATAAAGATAGGACGTTTTTGTGGAATAGTAGGTGAAATGCTTTTGATTATAATAGTTTTTTATGTTTTTCGGTTGAGTATACGTTAGTGTCTTTGCGAATATCTTTCATTTTTTACTATCTTTGTCCTTGAAGTTTGAGAAGAACGGCATCTGCTTATGAAAAAATATATTCTGCAATTAATCATAGTACTGGTTTTTATACTACTTAAAGTTGAAGGAGTTTATTCTTCTTCTCCTATGAATTATTATAATATAACGACTTTTGAGGGACTGCCAAGTAATACAGTAAATGCAATAAAGAAAGATGCATCCGGGTTTATCTGGATTGGAACAAAGGTGGGGTTGTGCCGTTTCGACGGATGTGAGGTGAAAACTTATCCCTTACTGTCAGAAGATGATATTTGGTCGATAGAAGAATTGGATAGCGATACATTGCTGCTTGGTACAGTTTCCGGACTGAAATACTTTAGTCGTAAGACTAATGTAACGGTAAAACTGGACATTCCATCTGCAATAGTCAAATCAATCCGGAAGATTGCAGACAGCCAATTTTTTGTGGGAACGGAAGCTGGCCTTTATTTTATAAATAATCATACTCCTCGCCAGATATTTTTAGAAACCGGGCTTTCACCGTGCAATCATATCACGTCTATTATTTGTGAGGATAAGAATATATATTGGTTTTCTACCGCCGACGGGTTGGGTAGAATAGATATCCGGACGATGCAACCGGAGATTTACCGGATGCCGGAAGATATATCAAACAGTAATTTCTTCATTTGCCTGACACGGGTGGGCAACCATATCTATCTGGGCAGTTTCAATAAAGG
>OODO01002497.1_pt1 | contig 10059 bp, 6 predicted proteins | sample 1671261 | NCBI WGS metagenome assembly OODO01 (sample SAMN06348138, study PRJEB24527) | human gut metagenome | biome: human gut; feature: ankylosing spondylitis patient; material: feces | host: Homo sapiens | place: China | collected 2015-10 | reverse complement strand
ACGACTATGCGATGATGACTGTTGTCGCATTTCGCAAGTGCGAAATCCCGTTGCTCGACCGTCGAAGCCGACTGGTTTAGGTAGCCGAAGAAGCGTGGCGTCGTACCCGAATGATCCACTTCGTAACCGCTCGGCACCGAGATGAAGACATATCCGTTCTTTTTGTCCGATGCGAGGTAATAGATCCCTTCGGCATCCGTCCTTGTCACCTCCGAACCGTCCGATACGACCACTCCGGCCACCGGTTCGCCGTTGCAGGTGACGGTGCCTTTGATATTCATGCCCGCTTTGTCCGGAATGTCCGAAAGCAGATTGAAGGTCGTGCGTCCGAGCAGCAGGTTCTGGCCGTTGCGCGACACATAGACTTTGTATTCGCCGCTGGTCAGACCGTCGGGAACGACGAAAACGATCTTCGTCGAGGTGACGAGCACGGCCGGAGCGGTATATTCCGCCGAACCTGTGAGGACGGGGCGCAGTACCACGACGTCTCCGGATTCGAATCCTCTGCCGGAGATGGAGACTTCGCTGCCGATTGATGTGTAGATCTGATCGAGCAGCACGACATCCGAGATATCGAGGATGCCGTGCTCTTCGGAATCCTCCTTCGAGCAGCCGGTGCTCTGGGCCATTAGCAGGATCAATGCCGCCGATACAGCGAACAAACGATGGATTATCGAGGTGAAAGAGTTGTTTTTCATTGGTTTTATAGGTTGGATTTTCCCGATGCCTCAGTCGGTCGTACGGGTATGATAGGTAATATGTCGAATCGGAGGAAAAGACGATCCGCGATCGGCCCCCCCCCGACGCATCACGTCTCCGGCCGCAGGCCGTCGAGTCGTGCGAGAAGTCCGTAGAAAGCCGCATGTCCGATGTGTGCCGCCGGAGCAATGCTCCGCAGACACGCCGTCCCATACAAGCCTTTGCGCAAGCCAGGTTCGAGATAAGCGTACGAACGGGAAATTTGATCCGTTCCTTGCGGATCAGTTCGCGGAGAGCCTCGCCCAGCATGCGGCCTATGGTCGCAAAGGTCTCCCTGGCGGCCGGATTCCCCTCTCCGGCCATGCGGCCCAAGTCGGCCACCGTAAGCGACGGCCCGGTATCCTGTCCCGTTATCTCGCCGTAGAGTCGTAGGAATCCGCGTTTGGCGACATAATCTTCGAGGATTCCGTCGCGGAACGGTTTCTTGTAGACGGTGATCCGAGGGGAACCGGTCGGAGCGTATTGCACCTCGCCGTCGAGACAGCAGGCGAACCCGAGTCCCGTTCCGAGGGCGATGAGCGCTGCGTTGGCGAAGCCCCGGGCGTTTCCGCAGCGCATTTCGCCCAGCATCGCGGCGTTCACGTCGTGCATGAACAGAACGGGCATCGTCGGTTCCACATCCGTACGTGTGCGGAGCAGGTCGAGCAGCGATATGCCGTATATGTTCCGGAATTTGTGCGTCATCAGCGGAATGCCGAGTCCGAAGTCGAACGGGCCGGGGAAGGCGATTCCCGTGCATCCGATCCGCAGGCCTCGGTCCGCCGCGGAGCGCATGCCTCGCTCCACGGCGGCGATCAGGGCCTGTTCGATCTCTTCGCGCGGACCGTCCGACGGCATCGGTACGGAGTATTCCGTGTCCGGAACGAACCGTCCGTTTCCGTCGGCGATGACGGCTTTGAGAAACGTCCCTCCGACATCGAAAAGCAGTTTCCCGTTATTCGGCGTCGAATCCATCTTTGAGCATGGTTTTGTGCACGCAGATCGGTTCCGTGCGGAGATTCTCGATGACGTAGCGCCCCATGTCCGCGGGGACGACCACCATGTCCATGAATTCGGCGTCGAAATAGCGTTCGGGATGTTCGATCGAACGGATTCGGATGCGTTCGCCGTCGACGAGCGTCAACACGTGGAACCTGCCGTTCGTGTTGTCCTCGACGCTTGTCTCGAATTCGAGGCGTCGCAGCGAGAAGTAGAGCATGTCGCTCTCTCCGACGATATATTCCGCCCATGTTTCGCCTTGGCGGACGATGCGAGGCTGTTGTACGATATGGTCATGTACCCACGACGCCTTGCGTTCGAATGCAAGGTTGCGTTCGCCGTGCCAGGTGTGGATCGGCCGGGGCTTGCCGTCGAGGTCGGCGCGCAAGTAATCGTAGAGTTTGTAGGTGTAGGAACCGATCGTCAGGCTGCCGATTTCCAGCACCACCTGGTTGCGGCCGGAAGAGTGGATGGTTCCGGCCGGAAGCATGACCTGCAATCCGGGTTTCGAAACCTCGTAGTTGACGTATTTCAGATAATCGACGGGCTTGTACTCCGTGTCGGCGCGTTTGATGTCCCGGATGAACTGCTCGGTGTCGGCGTCGTCGCGGAATCCGACGAACGTGCGGGCGTTGTGTCCGGCCACGACCACGTAATAGCTTTCGTCCTGACGTCCCAGCTCGTCGTAATTTTCTTGGTTGTAACGGGCTCCCGAATGTACCTGGATCGACATGTTGCCGTTGCTGTGGTAGGAGTCGTCGTAGTTGAAGCGGATCGGAAAATAACCGTGGAATTTCTTTACGCAGGCATCGCCCATGATGGCTTCGCCTTCGCGCTGTACGAAAGTAAAGAACGGGAACTCGACCCGCTCGGCACCGGCCTCGACGACGATGCTGACCTCCATCGGGATCAGGTCGAAGACCCACGCGCAGTTGCGCATGGCGTCGGGCAGGTTGCGGAGTTTCTTGACATAGGTGCCGCCCCAGACCCCTTCCAAATAGACGGGCTTGCAGCGGAACGGATAGGCGGCCAGGGCGTCGAGCATCTGTTCCATGGCATTCCGCGGCAGCAGATGTATCCGGTCGTGATGGTCGGAAGCGACATAGTAGTCGAGTACGCTCTGCTGCAAGAGTTCGCCGCGCAGGTGTACGGCCATTTCGAAATCCACGTAGTAACAACGCCGGATAACGAGGTTGGCAGGCCGGGCCGTACGGTCGCCCAGGTTGGCGTATTCGCCGCGGCGGATACGCAGGATCGATTCTTTGGGAGTGACATCGAAGTAACATTTTCTGTCGTAGAGCGGCCGCAGTCTTTCGACGAGACATCCGTATCCGTAGACGGCGATCACCTTGCCGTGGTCCGCGGATGCCTGTAATTCGGACAGCCGTCGTGCGAACCCTTCGATTTTCGCAGGGTCGAACATCGCTTCGTATCCGCCTCGGAAGATCCGGCCGTAGAGTAGCGTCGGGTCTTTCGTGCGATCCCATTCCAGATAGGGGTCGACCATTTCGTGGATCTGTTCCTCGGTTTTGTAGACCCGTGCGAAATCCATCGCTTCGAATCCGATGCCGAGGAGTCCGAGTTGCTGCGAGAGCAGGTTGATCGTTCGGGTCCAGTCGGCCGTGGTGTATCCGTCGAATGCGACGATCAGGTTGCGTTGGGGCGTCGCTTTCAATGTCTCTGCGAATTCCCGGGCGAGTCTGACTGCCGCCTGCGGAGTTCCGGCTGTGACGGATTCGATGGTCTGGGGGGCGAGTACCGGCTTATTGATCGCACGCGGATCGTCGTAAGGGTACGGATTGTACATGAAACTCATGGTATGTAAATTTTATGGGATGAATGTTTTTATTCGATAGGGCAGTAGTCGAAGTCCATCAGGGCGGCGACCTCCTTCAACTCTCGGCGGTAGTCTCCGTCGACGACCCCGAAGTGCTGTGTGCTGCCCACGCGAAGAATCTGTTCGAAGAAGCGTCCGACGGGAACGTCGGGCCGGAAAATGCTGTGCGAATAGGTAGTCAGAATATGGTCGCCCGGAAGCGACTCGGCCATTCCGCAAATGAGTTTGTAGCGTCCGTTCTCTTCGACGAGCTGGGCGAGTGTTTTCCGCCCCGGAGAGATACGATACCATGCGAACGGAGCTCCGGCGTAGCGGTAGTCGGTTTTGGCGAAGCGCACGTCGCGTGCGATGACCACATTCCCCTGCCATGAGGAGTCGTTGTGGTCGTTGGGGCCGGCGTGACCACCGGCGAAGGTTCCGAATTCGGATTCGATGTGGAAAGGTTCGAGAAAGTTTACGTGACGTCCCGAGAGCAGTTTCAGGATATAGCAGATCAGTCCGGCTCCTGTGTCGGCTTCGGGGACGAGTACCGAGATGTTCTCGTTGAACCAAGGGTGATAAAAACCGGCGCGCAGTCCCACCAGCCGGAACATCGCCTGGTCGATGTCATTGAAGACCAAAATGTCGGAATCGGACATGCGAGCCATCTCCGCCAGTCCGATCGAGGCGCGAACCGAAGCCCGGAATTTTTCGGGATCGACGTCGTCCATCATCCGGTATCGGGCCGTCAACTCGTCGCAATATGCGTTCAGTACGGTGTCGTTCACGCCGTCGATGACCTCGCCGTAGGTCGAATAGGGGAGGAAATGGATCTCCGGACCGATTTTCGTGAAGAGCGCGTAGGGATCGAAATAGGTGGACCACATCGCCTCGTTGTAATTGGCCAGCAGTCCGAGATTCGATTGCCGCAGCAGGCTGCGTACGCGGGCGGCTGCGGCGAATGTCCGGATGCGTCCGGTCACCTCCTCCCGCGATCCCATGACGATGCGGACGTGTTTTCTGCCGACACGAGGAAGCGATCCCGACCCTTCGAGCGATCCGACAAGCGTTCCGGAGCAGAGGTACTCGATGAAGTCGTCCTCGTCGAGCGTGTCGCGGAAGGCCATTCGCTCCTTGGCTACGTTGACGAAGATCATCGGCACCTCGGGCATGTCGCGCAGGAAACGTATCCATGCGAAATCTTCCGACCAGGAGAGGAACTCGGCGATGATGAAGTCCGCCTTTTCCAGATAGAATCGTTCCATGGCACGGACTGCATCCTCCCGTTCGTAGACGATCCCCGGGAAGATGACGTCGAGAAAGTCGAGTGTCCCGAGAATTTCCTCGACCTGCATGGCTTTGCGTTCTCCGTAGGTGCCGTGCGGCAGCCCTTCCCCCAGATTCTTGAATCGGGGCGATGCGATCAGGAACAGCCCTGCTTTCGCCTTTCTGTTTTTCTGTTTGCTATACATTGTTTATGCGATTATAGTTTTTCATGTAGAACCGTTTGCTGCCCGCAAGCATCAGCACGCCGCATACGAGCCATACGCCGGCCAGCATCGTAATGCCGGAAGAGAGTCCGGCCGCCTCTTTCACGGCACCCAGTATGACGGGTGCCAGCGCTCCTATGGCGAATCCGGTCATGATCATTACGCCGGACGCCGAGGAGTGGTAGCGTTCGGGAACGACGTCGTAAAGAACCGTGTAGGTGTTGGCGTCGAAGAATGCCCGGGCGAAGCCGAATCCTGCGAAGCCGAGATAGATGATCCACAGCGTCGAAGAGTGTCCCATCATCACGATGAACGGCACGGCGGCCAGCAGGCCGATGCCCTGCATGGCCATTCGGCTCGCAGGGTGTTTCGCGGCGATCCGGTCGGAGATGCGTCCGGCGATCAGGATTCCGACGAAGGCGAACAGATGCGTGTAGAACATCGAGTGGAAACCGGCGGCTGCCAGATCCATGTCGAAACGTTCGTAGAGATAGGTGGGCATCCAGGTCAGATACCCCGTCAGCACGAAGATCAGTCCGGAGAAACTGAGCGTCAGAATGAGTGCCGTCGGAGTCGTGAAAACGATGCGGAATCCTTCGGCGAAACGGGGTTTCTGCTCGTTCCCCCCCCCTCTTTCTGTCGGCTCGGTCGCAGGATGTTTGCGGTCGCGCAAGTGTCCGGCCATGATTATGCCGTGGAGAACCCCGATGGCGCCGAAGATGTAGAAGGCGTTGCGCCAGCCCCAGAGTTCGCCGACGACGCCGGCGGCATACCCGCTGAGGATGATCCCGACATAATAAGCCGTCTGGTGGATCGACATGGCGAAGGCTCGCGTCCGGTCGTGGTAATCGGCGATGAGCGAGTAGTTCGCAGGCCCGAAGAAGGCTTCGCCGCCGCCCGTTGCGATGCTGCGCATCACGACCAGCATCAGGAATCCGTTGCAGAGTCCCGTGAACATGGTGGCGATGCTCCAGAAGAGGACGCTCGCCGTCACGATCCACTTGCGGCTGAAACGGTCGCCGATAAATCCTCCGATCGGGACCAGCACGGCATAGAACAGGTTGAAAACCGTGGCGATCGTACCGACGGCCACATCGCTCAGCCCCAAGTCCTCGCGGATGAGCGGAAGCACCACGTTGAATACCTGTCTGTCCGCCTGATTGAGCAGGTAGGCGACCCACAGCAGGGCCAGCACCTCCCATTTGTATCCTTTACGGACTTTGTCGTATCCTGTCATAAACTTGAAACGCTTTTGTCTCGGTTCGGGAAATAGTCGTCAGAAATGCATGTCCCGGGTCGATCCGGAAATCTGGCGTTCGCGTGTTTGCGTCCCTTCGGGCAGGGCGCTCCGTTCGAGAATCACTACGGGAGAATCCCATACGGGAAGTCCCGTGAATTTCATGCGCCCGTCGCCGGAATGCCCGTGATATTTCGGCAGAGCGTAGATCCGGCCCGTGATCATCTCGATTAGTACGGGATCTTTCAGCGAGAGTCCTTCGATCCAAAGTTCGATCGGCTCGAAAGCCAGGTTGTCCGAAGGAATACGGTCGTTCTGCCAGACGACGGCGCCGACGAGCGTTCCGTCCTTCTGACGTTCGATGCCTGCGACCGTGAGTCGTCGCGGCGTGTTGCTCTCGTGGTTCAGGCGTCCGGCGGAACGGAGTTCGGGGCGGAAGAGATTGACCATATGCTGCACGGTATGGAACGACGGCCGTTTGTAAACCACCTCCTTGAAAAGATTTGTCCGCAACAGCCCGAACGACTGCTGCATGTTGGGATATTGCAGGTCGACGAAGGTGAAGATCGACGAGCGGATGCCCATCATCCAGTCGTTGGCCATGCGGCGTGCGACCCATTTGGCCTGGCTGTATTCGTTCCATTCGTAGTAACGCAGGGCATGTGCCCATTCGAGCGTCGCGGGACATCCCGATTCTCCCTGGAAGAGCCGGATGTCGGGATCGTAGGATTTCACCAATCGGGCCAATGCTTCGATGCCGGGAGTAGCGTCGTCGGGATTTTCGTGGTAAGGATGGAAACTCACATAATCGATCATGCCGAGCTGCCCTCGCTCGCGAAGCAGGTCGAGCACGTGTTCGGTATAGCCTAACGGCATACGGGAAAGCCCCATGCCGATGATGACGGCGTCGGGCTGCACTCGGCGGATCGTTTCAACGGTATGCGACAACAGCGAGGCATAGGCATCGTAGTTCGTGCGGTTCTCGCCGAGATTGGGCTCGTTCCAGATTTCCCATTCGTGTACCTTGTCCTGGTAACGGGCGACGATCGTCTCGACGAATTTCAGCCAGGCTTTCATGGTCGGTTCGTCGGTAAAAATTTTCGACCCGAGACCTTTTTCAGCGCCGTACAGGGGATTGCCGTATCCGAGGTTGATCCAGGGCTGCACCCCCTCTTCCAGCATTCCGTCGACGATATGGTCGATCCACGCGAAGTCGTAGCGCCCTTTCTGCTTTTCGCAGCGGGCCCAGCCGCTCTGAATACGTGCCGAAGTTACTCCCAATTCGCTCAGATAAGGTTTGTAGCTGTCGAAATCGGCGTAGTCCCGGTCGAGCGTCTCGCAACCGACCGACCAGTCGGAAGCCCCCAATTCGTGCGTCGTGCGTGTCGGCAATGTCCCGATCAGTTCCAGTTCGGGGCCGGTCGTCTGCATTTTTTTCCACGTGAGGGACCAATGCGGAGTGTCGTTTCCGGCAGATGCGGTGATCGCCAGACAGGTCATTGCTGCGGTCATGCTGATAAGTTTGCTCATTTGTCGTAGTTTTTGAGTTACAATTCAGGTTATTTTTATTACTTTTGTACCAAAGTATAGCACACTCAACCCAACATAGGCGTCATCAGCTTTGATTTATGTGTGTTGTAGTGTGGTGCAAATATACTCCATTTGTCGTGAAAAACAAAAAAACAGTTATTTTTTATAATCCGGATATGGCATATACCATAAAAATAGACCTGAAATCGCAGACACCCGTCTACAAACAGCTCATCAACAGTGTCGAAACGGCTATCCACAACGGCGAGTACAGATACGGAGACCTGCTGCCGTCGATGAACGAACTTTCGCTTCAACTGGGGATATCGAAGGAAACGGTCAAGAAAGCCTATTCGCTCATGCGCGACAGGGGAGTTATCAGTGCCACGCAGGGAAAGGGCTTTTACGTTTCATCCGAAAACAGCGGGCAAAATCCCAAGATACTGGTGTTGTTCGACAAATTGAGCACCTACAAGCAGGTGCTGTTCAGCTCGTTCTCCTCGACGATCGGAACACGGGGGGAGATCACTATCCGTTTGCACAACCAGCAGATCGACCTGCTCGAATACTATATCGACGAAAACCTCGACCAGTTCGATTATTATGTCGTCACCCCGCACTTTCCGCTCGACGAATCCACGCAGCGGCGTGCGGTCAAGGCGCTGATGCGGATTCCGAACCGCAAGCTCATCCTGCTCGACCGGTGCCTCGATTCGCTTCCCGGCAACTACGGTGTCGTATATCAGGACTTTACCAATGACGTCTACGAAGGGTTGATGCAGGCGCTGAAAAAACTCCGGAAACAGAACAGGCTCAATATCATCACCGAAGCGTCGAGTCTCTATTATACGTTCATTCGCGAGGGGGCGGAACGGTTTTGCTCCGATCACGGCATTCCGTGCGAGTTCTATCAGGCTGTAACCCCCGATATCGTCCGTCCCCAGGAAGTCTACCTCATCCTCAACGGACAGCTCGATACGGAGCTCATTGATCTGGCGCGTGCCGCGAAGGAGAAGAAACTCAAAGCCGGACGCGATATCGGTTTCATCTCCTACAACGAATCGCCGATCAACGAGATCGTATTGAACGGACTGACTACCATTTCCACCGATTTCCGGCAAATGGGAAGTGTGGCGGCGCGAATGATTCTCGACAAACAACTTCGCAAGGTGAAATGCGATTTTAGAATGACGCGGCGCAGCACGTTCTGATAGACTGCAACAGCCCGCGATAGAACGATACGGTTGCAGAATAGATATTGCGCAGATCGTCCCGTATCCGGTTCAGTAGCCGGAGTCCGTCTGACGGACTCCGGCTTTTTTTACCGATTTCGGTATCGGAAAACTTGCTTTTTGAAAAATATCCGATTATATTTGCACCACACAACACTAAACTATTGTTATTTATGAATTCTCTCTTTACGTGTCTGGCTGGTCCGATGTCGTTCGTATTGCTTTTGTTTGCGGAGCATGCGATGGCCAAGGAACCGGTATGCGGACGTGTCCTCTGCGGCGGGCGCTGCGTCCCGGGCGTGGTCGTCACCGACGGGGAAAGGTTCACGCAAACCGATTCGCACGGAGCCTATCGACTCGTATGCGGAGAGAATGCCATGCATGTATATATCTCCGTTCCGGCAGGCTACACGGTTCCGGTCGCGGAGAGCGTTCCGATGTTTTGGATTCGGGTGGACACGCTTGCCGTGCGTGAGGGGATCGATTTTACGCTGCTCCGCGAGCCGGATAAAGGGCGCCGGCACCGTTTCGTCGCGATGGGAGACCCGCAGGTGCGCAACCGTCGGGAACTGTCGCAGCTCGATTCGCTGCTCGCCGCGTTGAAACGGACCGTGGCGCAACTTCCGGCGTCGTCCGAAATTCCGGTGCTTGTCGCCGGCGATATCGTTTTCAACCGTCCGAAGATGCACCTGCCGAGCAAGAAGAGTTTTGCGGTACTCGGCCGGCCGGTCTTCTACGCCATCGGCAACCATGACCACGGCCCGATCCGCGACAGCGAAACCCCTGCCAACGAGGAGCCCGCCACACGTCGATTCCGGGAGCATTACGGGCCGACGTATTATTCGTTCAACCGAGGGCGCGTACATTACATCGTACTGGATAACATCCGTTTTCGGGGCGGAAAACGCGATGCTTACGACATCGGTTTCGGTGAGGAGCAGCTCGCATGGGTCGAGCGCGACCTCTCCTACGTCCCGAAAAAACGCGCCGTTGTCGTTCTGGTACACGCTCCCCTGC
>OODO01002496.1_pt1 | contig 10060 bp, 10 predicted proteins | sample 1671261 | NCBI WGS metagenome assembly OODO01 (sample SAMN06348138, study PRJEB24527) | human gut metagenome | biome: human gut; feature: ankylosing spondylitis patient; material: feces | host: Homo sapiens | place: China | collected 2015-10 | reverse complement strand
GGACATTTCTTTCGGAAGAACAAATTTGCAACTGCGCCGTAGTTCCATCATATAAAGCTAATAGCATAAAAGTAAAACTTTTGCCAAACCAACCTGAAATCAATATCGGCGCTAATTTGCAAATTTTTCTGTAGAAAGAGAATGTCCCCCTTCTTCCGTCACATTGAGAAAACTTATATTTAAAACACTCGCACAAATTCGTCGCATAGAAAAAACTTATATTTAAAACATCTGCACAAACCCCCATGATAGTGCTATAATGATACAAAATTGTATGTCGGAACAGCAAAGGAGAAATGCCGTGCAGATACTTTTAACATTAGATAAAAAAGATTATGAAGAGGGAATGCCCGTGTTCGAAAAATACTCGACACGCGGCGTGATTATTCGTGATGGAAAAATTGCAACACAACATGGCAGTGCCGGAGACTATAAAATTCTCGGCGGAGGTGTGGAACCGGGCGAGAAGCTGGAAGATGCACTGATTCGTGAAGTGGGGGAGGAGTCCGGGCTTATTGTGATTCCGGAATCCATCCGTCCGATTGGAGAAATTGTGGAGCGGCGGCGAGATCTGTTTGAAAAAAACAAGATCTATGTCTGTCACTCCTGCTTTTTTTTCTGTGATGCGAAAGCAGAAATGACACAGACGCACATGACCGAAAGCGAGATCGAGAAAGGATTTCATCTGGAGTGGGCAACCGCACAGGAGATTATCGATGGGAACGAACCATTTTGTGAGACGCAGCCATGGAGTTTCCGGGATCGGGAATTTGTTAAAATGCTTGTGGAAAAAAAGATTCTCACCACATAGTTTTTACAAACAATTTACATAGGGAAGAAGTCTGTATTTACACACCCCTGTTATCCTGTAGAAAAGTGGAGAATAAGATAGATATAACAGAAAGCAGGGAAGGTAAGTTATGGATGAATTAGAAAAACTCCGGAAGCACTGGGAAGATGATAATTTTCAAAGAAAACATGCACTGGCAAGAGAAATTGTGGTAAACCGGCTGCGGGAACTGAACCGGGAATATGAAGAAAAAACAGGACAGGGATTTGTACGTTTTATCGAAACACGGATGAAGACGCCGGAGAGCATTGCAGAGAAGCTGCAACGCAAGGATTATGACGTGGATTTTGATACCGCAGTTACTGCACTGAACGATATTTCCGGGGTCCGCTGTATCTGCTACAGTGTCAAGGAAATCTACTGGATTGCGCGGCAGATCGGAAAAACAGACACATATACCGTAGTAAAGGCAAAAGATTACATTCGAAAACCAAAGAAAAATGGGTATGAGAGTTACCATATCGTTCTGGATATCCCGATGTCTTACAAAGGAAAGACAACTGTGGTTCGTGTGGAATTGCAGCTGCGGACGATGATCATGGATGCGTGGGCAGGAATGGATAACCGGGTTTCTTACAAAAAAGGAGTTCCGCCGGAAATGGAACGCCGCATTGAAAAATATGCCAGGATCGGAAGAAGACTTGATAAACTGATCCAGAAAACGCTTGATGATTCAAAAACCGTATAAAGGTATGGAATCTCCTGAAAATATGTGCTAAAATGCTTTTATATCATGAGCACAGGGATTAACCTGTACAATACCGACAGCATGGGGTTAGGAGATATACACAGATGATCGACAAAAAGAAGTTAAAAGATGTCATGAAGAAGCAGGATCTCAAGCAGGAGGAACCAACAGATCCAAGCATGACACTTGATGTAAAAAATGAAGATGTGGAAGCACAGATAGATCAATATCTGAAAGAAAAAACCGGTGAGAATTTAAATGCCCTGATCGAGCTGATGCGAACCAGACGTGTGCTTGTTCCGGCAAATTTAAATGATGAAAAGAAGCCGGTTCCGTGTCTGATCAACAGTCCGAAAAACGGAATGTTTCTTCCGATTTATACAAGTAAAAAGGAGATTCCGGAATCTCCGAAGAGTGAAGCAATTATAAACATGCCGTTCCTTGCAACGAATAACATGGTTTTTCAGCAGGATGAAAAGGTATCTGGAATAGTGATCAATCCATTCACACAGAATCTGATTTTTAAACGTGCACTGGTGGAAAAAATCGAGGAAGTGGAAAAGAAGCGTAAAGAGGGAGCGCAGCCAAAGAAGATGCAGCTTACACAGGAACAGTATCTGTTGTTTGAACGTAAGCAGTTTGAATTTGGTTTTATGCCAAAGCGCTTTTTTGCGCAGGGCAAACAGATGATGGATGACCTCTGCGAGAAGAAAGAAGAGTATATGGATCAGTTTTTTGAGGAATGTTATCAGCAGAAACGTATGTATCCGTATCTGCCGGAAGATTTCTCCGTTATGGTTATGGATTTGTCCGACAGTTTACTGATTGTCCGTGTGGATCTGCCGGTACGCGATATGGGAGTTCCATCCTGTTTCCGTGTATATTTTGCATGGAATGACGAAACGCAGGAGGGCAGATATTTTACGATTGAACGGACCCAGGATCCGGGAAAACATCTGCTTGGAGAATTCAAAAAAGACTGGAAGCATGTTGACTATGGAGAGGCTCCGGCAGAGGGAGCCGAGTTGCAGCGTGTGCTGGATATTATCCGGCAGCCGGGTGAAAATTAAAAGAAAAAGTGTGTCAGGGAAATAAACCTGGCACACTTTTCTTTTTATGGTCTGGCAAGAATATCCGCAAAAGTAGCGCGGACAACCCGTGCCAGATCCTGAGGGTCAAGCCGGATGCTGGTTCCGATACGGCCGCCGCTTACATAAATTTCAGAATATTGCCTGGCAGAGGCATCGATAACGGTTGGAAATGCTTTTTTCATGCCAAGAGGACTGCAGCCTCCACGGACATAACCAGTGATTGCAGTTAAATCTTTGACATGGATCATTTCTACGGATTTCTCGGAAACTGCACGCGCGGCAGCTTTCAGATCAACCTCTTCGGCAATCGGAATGACAAATACGTAGTATTTTTTGCTTTTGCCCTGCATGACAAGTGTCTTGTAAGTCTGGGCAACCGGGGTGCCAGTGGCTTCGGCAGAATGAATTCCATCTATAAATTCGTCACATTCATAAGTCAGCAGTTCATAGGGAACCTTATTTCGTTCCAGAATACGCACGGCATTGGTTTTTACTTCTTTTCCCATGATATTCACCTCCGCGCACAGTATATCATTTTTAGAGGAAAAGTTGAACAATAAAAAAGGAAATGTTATAATGTTGCAAAAGATATTTCAAAAGGGGGCGTCATTTCATGAGAGAATTTTTGAAGCGGGCAAAGGCGGATTATCTGCTTTCTTCTGTTTTGTGTATTGTGCTTGGAATTATTTTTGTTGTGTGGAAAGGCGGAGTTATTGATGTGATCGGAACACTTCTTTCGATTGCAATGATCATCGTTGGAATTATTTATCTGGGAAGCTTTATTTTGAGCCTTGCAACATTTGGAGCATCAACGATTGTCGGAATTCTGGTACTTGCAGTTGGAATCTGGTTTCTCATCCAGCCGTCGCTGATTGTCAGTCTGGTTCCGGTTATATTGGGTGTAGGACTTGTATTTCATGGAATTCGTGCGGTGACGGAGGCAGTGAATGCCAAAAAATACGGATATGAAAAGTGGGGCATGGATCTTGTATTTGCTATCATCTGTCTGGTCTGCGGTCTGGTCTGTGTTTTTTGTCCGCTTACCGTATTGAAACAGTTTATTATGCTGGTAGGAATCGTGCTGATTATCAACGGAGCGCTGAATCTGTGGATTGCTGTCACAGCAGCGAGGGATTACAGACGGCGCACAGAGACTGTTGATACAGAGTTTGTGGAAAATGAAGGTGACCGTGATGAGACAGATGGAATTTAAAATGGAACGTCCGGGACTGACCAAAGCAGGGGATCATCTGAAGGTGACAGAGGGAAAACTTCCCACTTCCTATTATTATACCATTGAGCATGCAATAGCCATGTCAGGAAATTATGCGGTAGGGGAACGTTTAAAAAGCCGGGAAGGTGATGTGATTGATGTGAAGGAGACAGAAAAAGGGTACTTTGTGACCATGGAATTTGACGAATAAGGATAACAGACGAAATGGCAATACAGGGCAAAACCGATATTGACCAGCTGCTTGCAAAAAGTTTGAAAGAGATTGCTGTCAGGCGGCCGGTAGAAAAAATTACAATTAAAGAGATAACTGATAAAGCAGGGGTCATCCGGCCAACGTTTTACAATCATTTTCAGGATAAATTTGAGCTTATTGAATGGATCATCCGGACAGAACTGTTAGAGCCGGTAGAACCTCTGATCCGGAATGATATGATTATAGAAGCAATGGTTCTGCTGTTTACCAACATTGAAAAGGACAAGGCATTTTATTCACAGCTGGTAAAAATGGAGGGACCGGTCAAATTTCACGATATCGCAAAAAAATGTGTGCGGGAAGTATTGCTTGAACTGATTCAAAACGAAAGCAGCGGAAGGGTTTCAAAACACAAATGGCTGACGCCGGAGGTGATATCTTCCTATTATGCACAGTCCATGTGTTTTGCAACAGAGGAATGGATCAGCATGGGAATGACCATCTCGCCGCGCGAAATGGCCGAAGCATATCAGTATATGCTGACCCGGTCTCTGACCGACATCATCAAAGAATTATAAAAAGAATATGCGATGACATTTTGAATGATTTGTATACGAATTCATACAAATCACTCAAAATGTATAATCATGCAGTACATGATGAAAAGATTGAATATTTTCATATTCGGTCTTTTTTTTTATGATAGGCTGAGAGAAAAATAGAGGATGGTGAAAAAAATGATTAAATTTGGAAAAGGAGTCGTTAAATGTCGGTTTCTGATTTTAATCCTGGCTTTTTTACTGCTGATTCCATCCGCGATCGGCTATATGAAAACCAGAATTAATTATGACATTTTGTCCTATCTGCCGGGACAGATTGAAACGATGAAAGGGCAGGATATCCTTCTGGATGAATTTGGAACAGGCGCGTTCTCTTTTGTAGTTGTTGAGGGAATGCAGGATAAGGATCTGCAGAAAATAGCAGATAAGATTGAGGATGTACCTCATGTAAAAAATGTTATCTGGTATGGTTCTATTATGGATTTTAGTATTCCAAGAGAAGCACTTCCGGATGATATCTACAACTTTTTCAATAACAAAGACGCAGACAGCCAGCTGATGGCAGTCCTGTTTGATGAGTCCATGTCGTCGGACGGCACCATGGATGCGATCCAGACGATCAATGATCTGGTTGGAAAGCAGTGTTTTGTCAGTGGTATGGCATCGGTGAACAATGATATCCGAAAACTGGCAGAGAATGAGAGTGTGATCTATGTTCTGATCGCCGTTGTACTTTCTCTGATCGTATTATCACTTACGATGGATTCCGTAGTTGTTCCGTTCCTGTTTTTGATCAGTATCGGCATGGCAATTATTTACAATCTGGGTTCCAACGTATTTTTCGGGGAGATTTCTTATATTACCAAGGCACTGGCGGCGGTACTGCAGCTCGGTGTTACAATGGATTATTCCATTTTCCTGTGGCACAGTTATCAGGAGCAGAAGGAGCGGTTTGACGGAGATAAAAACCGTGCCATGGCACATGCGATTTCCAATACAATTACTTCCGTGGTCAGCAGCTCCATTACAACAGTTGCCGGATTTATCGCACTGTGTTTTATGAGCTTTACCCTTGGAAAAGACCTTGGTATCGTTATGGCAAAGGGGGTTGTCTTTGGTGTTATCGGATGTGTAACGATTCTTCCGTCCCTGATTCTTGTCTGCGATAAGGCAATCGAAAAGACCAGACATAAAGTAATTCTTCCGGATCTTAGTAGAATTGCAGGGTTTATCACAAAACATCATGTGGTATTTGTCATTGCGTTTCTGGTTGTGCTGATTCCGGCAATCTACGGATATACACATACCAATGTATATTATGATCTGACTGGTACGCTGCCGGAGACTTTCAGCAGTAAAGTCGGAAATGATAAGCTGTCCGAACAGTATCATATGGGTGCAACCCACATGGTTCTGGCAAAAAGCAGTCTGTCTGAAAAAGACAGTATGAATATGATCGATGAGATCAAAAAAGTAGACGGTGTAAAACTTGCGGTTTCGATGGATTCCCTGACCGGACCGATGGTTCCGCAGGATGTCATTCCGGACGATGTGAAGGATATCTTCAAGAGTGGAGATTACCAGATGATGGTCATTGTTTCGGAATATGCATCTGCAACGGATGAAGTAAATAAACAGTGTGATGAGATCAAGGCGATTATTAAAAAATACGATAATACCGCAATGCTGATCGGTGAGGCGCCATGTACCAAGGATCTGATTGAGATTACCGATGTGGATTTCAAAAATGTAAGTATTATTTCTATTGCAGCTATTTTTATTATTATTTTACTGACATTTAAGTCCATTTCACTTCCAATCATTCTGGTATGTGTTATTGAATTTGCAATTTTCATCAATATGGGTATTCCGGCATATACAGGAACGGTGTTGCCGTTTATTGCATCCATTGTAATCGGAACCATACAGCTGGGAGCTACGGTCGATTATGCAATTCTTATGACGAACAAGTATAAGAAGAACCGTTTCCGCGGTATGGATAAGAAAGAAGCAATTACCGATGCATTGAGCAAGTCCATTCAGTCGATCATTGTCAGTGCGCTCAGTTTCTTTGCAGCAACGTTTGGTGTAGGATTATATTCCAACATCGATATGATCGGTTCATTATGTATGCTGATGGCACGTGGTGCGATCATCAGTATGATTGTCGTAATCTTTATTCTGCCAAGCATGTTCATGGTATTTGACCGTGTGATCTGTGCATCAAGTGCAGGATTTCGCAACAAAATCAAATAGGAGGATGGAATTATGAAATTATCAGAGTTAAAAACCAGATTGAAAAATAAATATGTAGTCCGTATTGTGGCAGGTGTGCTGACCATTACACTTCTTGGAAGCAGCATGACAGCCGTTGCCGTGCAGGCAGATCAGAAGAAAGATGCTGCAGTTCAGACAGAGCAGAAAGAGGATTCTTCCGATAAGAAGGATGATATTGAGGATCTGCTTCAGGTATCTGTCAGTGATAAAGAAATCGGAAAAGATGAAAATGTTTACCTTATTTCCGATGCAACGGGAAGTGTGTATGATACCATTGTCACCGATCATCTGATCAATAAAAACCAGTCCGCTACACTGGAGGATCAGTCCAATCTGACAGATATCAAAAATGTGAAGGGAAGCGAGGAGTTCTCACAGAACGGAGAGAAGCTGACCTGGCAGGCAGATGGAGCCGATATTTACTATCAGGGAAAAACAGACAGTGAAGCTCCGGTTTCTCTGAAAGTTACTTATTATCTGGATGGAAATGAGATTGCACCGAAGGATCTGGCTGGAAAATCCGGAAAAGTTACCATACATTATGATTACACAAATAATTCTTCTTATGAAGAAACCGTAAACGGAAACAAGCAGACGGTAAAGGTTCCGTTTGCAGCCGTAACGGCACTGGTATTGGATGACAGTTTCAGCAATGTGGAAGTAAAGAACGGAAAAGTTTCCCAGAACGGGGACAGCAATGTGGTTATCGGCTATGCATTGCCGGGAATCAAAGAAAGTCTGAATGTGAAAGATTCTGATTTCATCGATGATCTGGAACTTCCGGAAGATTTCGAAGTGACTGCCGATGTAAAAGATTTCAAGCTGGATACGGCAATGACGATTGTGGCAAATGCCGGAAGCATGATTTCCATGAAGAGCGGGGATTCTTCTTCTCTGGATGATATGATTGATGACATGCTGGATGCAAGCAGCAAGTTAAAAGACGGATCAAAAGAATTATCCGATGGACTGGACACGTTACAGAAAAATCTTGCGGATTATGCAAGCGGCATGAATGAGCTGAATTCAAAGAGCGGAGATCTGGGCAAAGGTGTGGAGACATTAAACACCAGCGCAGAATCCATCAGCAAGGGAATCCAGACACTTGATAAAGCGTTAAATACAAAGATGAGTGATACAGAGAAACAGGCAGCGTCAAAGACCGCTTCCGAGACGGTGGCAAAAGAGTTTGCAAACGGAAAAACGCAGGAAGTCGCAAACCAGATCTATGCCGCACTCCGTTACAGCACAGGAAAAGATGGCAGCACAACGGATGGCGCATTATTTACTTCTCTTTATGATGGCGCTTATAGTGCAAATGCAGCAGAAACCGTGTATAATGAAGTGGTAAGACAGGTATTGCTGAAAGTTGCAGGACAGGCGGCAGACAGCAAACTTACTGCAGATCAGGCGGCTGCCGGCATTAAAGCAGCGTGGGCAAAGGGCGCACAGGCAAACGATCAGACGTCAACGGTTATGTATGCCGTATCGGATGGTATGACAAGTACACAGCTTGCGGAACTGCTGTATGCAAAGAGTGGGGCAAAGGACACACTCTTTCACAAGACACAGAGCACAATCAAGGCACAGCTTGCAGCAGGAAGAAACAATGAGCAGGTGACAGACGGTGTGGAGAGCAGCTTAAAGACACTGGCTACACAGCTGGCAGGAGCATGTCAGAATGTGGCCGTACAGGCAGCAAGTGCAGCCGCTGTTACAGGAGCAGAGAGTGCAAAGGCTACAATTGCACAGCAGATTGAAGCAGTACAGGAAAACGGTTACAGTCTGGTTACCGGTTCCGCAGCACTCAGTAAGGGAACACAGTCTCTGGCAGACGCAGTTCCAACACTGACGAAGGGAATCAAGGCACTCAACGATGCCACGGTAAAGATTGTGTCCGGTGTAGATAAACTGGATGACGGGTCCCATACGCTGGCAGATGGCATGGTAGAATTCGACGAGAAGGGTATTTCCAAGATTGCGAACAGCTATAACGGAGATATCAAACCGCTGACCGACAAACTGCAGGCAATGCTTGATGCGGGTGAGGATTACCAGACATTTACAAAGGTTGCAGACGGTGTAAACGGAAGCGTAAAATTTATTTATAAACAGGATGCGATCAAGGCAGACAGTGAAAATAACAAATAATTTTGATGGTCGGAGGAAAAAGGATGAACTGGATGGAAAACCTGCTGATAATAGCAGGGGTATCTCTGGATATTTTCGCAGCAATGGAATGTCAGGGATCACTGGTTGCAAAAATAAATAAAAAAAATCTGACAGTGATCTGTGGAATCGTTGCGCTGGCACAGCTGATTACGTTATATCTGGGGCATTTTTTGTCCTCCCTGTTCTGCCATTACCGGTCGGTGCCGGACGAAAAGCTGCTGGGACAGATTATATCCATGGTGATTTTTATGATTCTTGGCATCCGGCTGATGGTAAAAGCAATCCGCAACGAACATGTGGAAGAACATCTGGAACATCATCTTGGAATCCGGAGATTTGTCCGCATGGCATGTATCAGTGGAATTTACACGCTGCTTACGGGAATTGCATTTGGATTTCTGGAAACGAATGTGCTTATGATTCTGATTATGATTGTTGTATGTACCGTTGCATTTGTGATCGGCGGCATCTATACCGGATATCGTGTCGGATATGAAGCAAAAACCAAAGTATATATCGTTGGCGCACTGTTGCTGTGGGTGGCAGGACTGGATGTATTGATTGGAAGAATTTTATAAAGAGCGTTATTGTGGAAGAAAACCGGCCATATTCTGGCTGGTTTTCTTTTCTTATATGTGTATAATAAACATGTATGAAAGCGTAAGGCAGGTGCATAAAATGGATTATACGGTTCTTGATCTGGAGATGACGGGACTGGCTCCGAAAAGGGACAAAGTAATAGAAATCGGGGCGGTTCGTGTACGGAACGGAGAGATTGCAGATACATATGGAACGCTCGTGCGTCCGGGAATGTCAATTCCGGAAACGGTAGTACAGCTGACCGGGATTACAGATGAAATGGCGGCTTTGGGGAAAGAAGAGAATGTGGCAATGCAGGAACTTCTGCAATTTATCGGGGATGATATTCTTGTGGGACATAATCTGATTTTTGATTACAGTTTTCTGAAGCAGTGGGCCAGATCGGAAGAGCGTCG
>OODO01002489.1_pt1 | contig 10087 bp, 6 predicted proteins | sample 1671261 | NCBI WGS metagenome assembly OODO01 (sample SAMN06348138, study PRJEB24527) | human gut metagenome | biome: human gut; feature: ankylosing spondylitis patient; material: feces | host: Homo sapiens | place: China | collected 2015-10 | reverse complement strand
CCCCCTTCACACGGAATCGAGCCTGCTGGCGGCGATGGAAACCGCCGGACGCGAAGGCGTGGAGGACGAGGAGGCACGGCAGGCACTTAAGGACTGCGGCATCGGCACACCCGCCACCCGTGCTGCCATTTTGGAGAAACTGATTGAAACGAAGCTGATTGAGCGCATCGGGGAAAAGCGGAAGAAGGTGCTTGTGCCGACGACCAAGGGGAAAGCCCTTGCCGCGGTTCTGCCGGAAAGTCTGCGTTCACCCCTGCTGACATCTGCATGGGAGCAGCGCTTGCAGCAAATTGAACAGGGCGTAGAGAAGCCCGAAGATTTCATGCGGGATATTCAGGGTTTCGTCAAAGAGCTGACGGTGAATCCGCAGCGAGTTGAACATGCGGAGACGCTGTTCCCACCGCTCCGGGAGAAAATCGGCAGCTGCCCAAAATGCGGCGCGGCAGTCACGGAGCATCCCCAAGGGTATCTGTGCGAAAACCGTATCTGCGGATTTGCACTCTGGAAAAAGGGCGGTATCCTTGCCCATGCGGAAACGCCCCTGACTGCCGCTGAAGCAAAGACGCTGCTGACAAAGGGGGCTGTCCGCAAAACCGGTTTGCACTCCACCCGGACTAACGCCCGCTATGATGCCGTGCTGCATCTTGATTTCGGCAAGGATGGCAGGGCAATCCTGCGCCCGCGCTTTGACTGATGAAAGGATGATAAAAATGAAGAAACTCATGGCGCTCCTGCTCGCGCTGCTGACCTGCTTTGCCGCTGCCTTAGCGGATACTGGAAGTAGACCGGAAATTCCGCAGGGAACGCTGAATGCTGAGGTAATGTCGTTTACGCCGGGGCAAACCTATGCGGTGTATTCCGCGCCGGACAGCAGAAGCATCCGCGGCGCGAAGGGACGCGCGCGGGTCAGCACCAACGGCTGGATTCAGGTGTTCGGCGCGGAAGGCGACTGGCTGCTGATGCAGTATGCCATCACCCCGGAGCACTGCCGCATCGGGTATATTGACAAGAATGCACTGCCCCAAGATGTGGTTGTTCCCGCGCTGACGCTGGAAGCCGTACCCGCCATCGTCAGCTATGATGTTTCCGTAACGGATGACCCGCTGATGAGCCAGACGCCGCTGACCCGCCTGACGGAAAACACCAGCGTAACGGCGCTTGCGAGCATGGGCGACTGGACGTACATCGAAGCGGGTACGGGCAAGAGCCGCTTCCGCGGGTTCGTCCCCACCGAGTGTCTGCTGGGGACAGTCACCGATACCCGCGAGGCGAACCGCGCCATCCTCGGCAGCTGGAAGCTGTATGCGGGCAGCTCCGTGGCTGCGGAACAGATGACCTTCCTTGCGGATGGCAGCATGACGGGCTGCGCAGTGCTGGCAGACGGGACGCGCGCTGATTTCTGCGGCACATGGGAGATTCAGGAATACGATACCCGCCGCGAACGCTACTGGAACGAGTCGGAGTTTGAACTGACGCTTTCGCACGGCAGCGTTACGGAACAGTATGGGCTGCGGATTTGCCGCCAGATGACGGCGGATGGCGGATATAAGTACGCACTGATTCTCTCCGACGGCACAAAGGAAAGCAGCATGGTACTGGAATAACGGAGGTGCGATTTCTCCCAAACGACAGCCGCCCTCCCGATTTTTCCGGAAGGGCGGCTGGGGTCAGTTCCATTCAGGCTGCGTCAAAAAGTCGCGGATGTTTCGGTGCTTGATGCCGTCGCGGCTCATGTCAAGCTCGTCCATCGACACCACATATTTGGGGAAGTTGTCCGGCACGGAAGCGTAAACGCCAAATTCCCGCTGAATCGTCTCGTCGGAAGCCAGCAGATAGCATACCTGCACATAGAGTTTTTCGTGCTGCTTCTGCCCGACAAAATCAATCTCCCGGCTGCCGATTTTGCCGACAGTGACGGTGTAGCCGCGGCGCAGCAGCTCCATGTAGACGATGTTTTCAAGAATGAGGTTGATGTCCTTCATGTTCCCGCCGAACACCGCTTCCCGCAAGCCGTGGTCTGCCATATAGTATTTCTCGTTCGTCGCGAGAATCTGTTTGCCCTGCAAGTCCTCCCGATTGACCTGATAGAACAGGTACGCTTCGGTGCAGTACTTGATGTAATTCAGCACCGTTTCGGGCGCAACCGTGCGGTGTTCGCTTTTCAGAAACTTCGCAATGGATGTGGATGCGAACGTTGTGCCGATATTGCCGATGACATACGCCACAATGCGGGCGAGCAAATCCACATCGCGGATTTTGTTGCGCCTGACCACATCGTTCAGGACAACGGAATTGTAGATGTCATGCAGATACTGCCGGCACGGTTCGGGCGCATAGCGGAGATTGGCAAGGTAGGGCATCCCGCCCAGCGTCAGGTACTGCTGAAAAGCCGCCGCGTCGGATGCGCCGGGTTCAACCGTTCGGTAGAGTTCGAGAAATTCAGCAAAAGAGAAGGGGTAAATGGTAAATTCCACATAGCGCCCGCCCAGCACGGTCGCCAGTTCGCCGGACAGCAGCTTGGCGTTGGAGCCGGTGATGTAAATGTCGCAGTCCAGCTCAATGCGGAAGGAGTTGACGGCTTTTTCCCACTGCGCAACTTCCTGAATCTCATCAAAAAACAGATAGACTTTGCCCGTGATGGCAGCTGCCCGTTTCAGCACCTCGTCGTGCAGCGCCTGCGCCGTGCAGAGGTGCGCATTGCTCATGACTTCAAAGTTAAACGAAATCATCTGCGCATCCTGAACGCCCGATGCTTTCAGCTCGTCCTGGATGAGATTCAGCATGACGGACTTGCCGCAGCGCCGGATGCCGGTCATCACCTTCACCAAATCTGTCCCGATAAACGGACGGATACGCTTCATGTACATTTCCCGCTGAATCATGCGGCACAGCCTCCCTTCGATGATACACATAGTATGGCACATCTGCGAAGAAAAATCAAGCAGAAACAAAAGACTTTTTCAGCTATAACTGAAAAACTTCATCTTTGACGCAGAAAATTCACTTACAGATTATCTCACTTGCGCTTTTCCTGCGCCGAAGCACTCATACCACCAAAACAAAAAGAACGAAATGGAGCGATAAAAAACAATGACATACCTAAATCAGCTGATGCGCGCCCGGCGCCTGACCAAGGCGGAACTTTCCCGGCAGAGCGGCATTCCGGAAACTACCCTGCGCGATTTGCTCAGCGGCAGCGTGCGGCTGGAGAACTGCAAGGCGGGCACGATTCTCCGCCTTCCATGTTTCCGTTGAGGAACTCCTGATGCACGGCGGCGAACACCCTGCGGAGCATCGTGCGCAGTCTGTGCCGGAGGAGGAGCAAACAGCGTTCTGCGCGCTGCTTCATGCCCTTTCGCAGCTGCTGCCCGATTCCTGATGACCGCGCAGATGGTGGACTGCATCGGACTGCTTGCACAGCAGGAATGCCCGCGCTGCCGGCAGGGATTCTGCACGGAAACGGACGAGCGCTGCAGCCTGATAGAGCAGGACGAACGCAGCTTCCAAGCCGGAAGCCTCGACTGCGCCTATTTTGCTGACTGCGTAATGCCCGCCGACTGGACGCTGACCGACCTTGTCGCCTACGCGCTGTGGTATGCAGCCGACGCGGACTGACGCAGAGGAGAAAAACATGCAGACAAAAGTACAAGCCTATGTGCAGCTGGCGGACGAAACATCGCTGAAAATCACAGGCAATTACCTTGACTGGTTGTCGTTCCTGACCACGGCATCAAGGCTCTATAAATATCCCTATCACGACCAGCTGATGATTTATGCGCAGCGCCCGGATGCAAGCGCCTGTGCCGCGTATGAGCTCTGGAACGGCACGATGCACCGCTACATCCGGCGCGGCGCAAAGGGCATTGCCCTGCTGAACCCCACCGCCAACGGAATGCGCATCCGATATGTCTTTGATGTGTCGGACACGGGGACGCGGGCAGATTCGCGGAATGTAGACGTGTGGCAGCTGACGGAAGCAGCAGAACCGGCTGTCCGCAAGATGCTGGCAGAAGAATTTTCTGCGGATGCGTCGATGCGCCTTGTCCAGCAGATTGAACAGCTTGCCGAGCGTCAGGCGCTTGCCTACTGGAACGAACACCGCCGCGACATCCTCGACAGTGTTGACGATTCGGCATTATCGGAGTACGATGATTTTGCGGCGGGGGCATCCTTCCGAAAAGCAGCGGCGGCAAGCATCTCGGCTGTCATCCAGACCCGATGCGGACTGGAGCCGGAGCTGCTGCGGGAGGATTTTCAAGAGGTCATGGACTGGAACACGCCCGCAGCCGCGGCGGAACTGGGCAAGGCAGTCAGCACGATTGCCGAGCAGGTGCTCCGCCAGATAGAAAGAACCGTCCGAAATGCGGAAAGGAGCATGGAACATGAGCGAACTGAAGTACACACAGCACGGGGATTGCCTGCTGCCGGAAATGGACCTGACCGAAGAGGAACAGCAGCCGCTGGGCAAGTACGGGATGATGCGCCAGCAGTATCTGGCGAGCGAGCGTCCGGGGCTGTATACGCGGCTGCTCCTGAGCGGGCGGCTGATGACGCACCTGCACGAAATCGAGCAGAGCGCGCAGAATCGGCTGAACAGCCTGATGCACATCCTGCCGAAGCAGAGCGGCGTGACCGAGGACATGAAGGCGGAGAACCCGATGCGCTGGGCGGCGCAGATGAACAGCCTGAAACATCAGGCGGAGGAAATGATTCTTTCGGAGCTGATTTACAGCTAAGCGGTTATACGCCGCAGCTGGAGCAGATGAGTTTTTTCCTGCCGACAGAAAACGAGCAGATTCAGCTGGTGGACAATTTTGAGGCGGAGAGTGCGCAAGCACCCTTCGCTTTTTCTGTACCGCAGGAAGTGGTGGATGAGTTTCTGCGCAGCGGCAGCAATACGGCTGACCATCGGATGAAGGTCACGGCGGACTTTGCCAAGCAGCTTTCGCCTGAAACCATTGCCCAGCGCCTTCCGCGGATTTATCACGGCGGATTCGGCATGATGTACATGGGCAAACCGTACAGCGCGTGGTATGACGGAAGAGGCATTCGGATTGCCAGCGGGAAAAGCGCCCGCGATGTGCCGAATGCGCAGCGGATTGCATGGGCGGATGCTGCACGGCGCGTCGGGGAGCTGCTGGAATCCGGCGAATTTCTTGGCATGATGGAGCTGGCACAAACCCCGGTGCATGAGCGTTCAATGGCAGCACAGGGGCTTTGGTACATGTACCACGATATGGCGGAGGAAGGCAAAGGCTATTTTCCCTCCATGAAGAGTATTCGCGGAAGCAGCTTCCCCGAAGAAACAGCGCGGCTGACGGAGCAGCTTGCCAACCCGGAATTTCTGTCAAGGCTGACAGCAGAAGCAGCGCAGTTTGCGGAAGATGCGCGGGAAAATCGGAACCTCCTGCGATTCCCCTTCCACAACCCGGAGACGATCTTGAACACGCTCAAAGAGCTGGCGTTTCCGCGGCGCGACTATGACTCCCTGCTTGCCCAAGTTCCCAAACCGGACGGCTTCATCACGGAGGATGAAATCGACGATACGCTCAGCAGCGGCGGCAATATGTCGGGCGGCAAACGGCGCATCTACCAGTATTTCACCGAAACGCCTGCACGCTCGATGACCGAAAAAGCGAATTTCCTCAAAGACGAGTATGGCATAGGCGGGCGTTCTCCTGCGGTATCCGGTGCGGATGGCAGCAATGAAGCGCATGACAGCAAGGGCATTGTGCTGCAAAAAAACGGCTGCGCGCCTGTCAAAATGCAGTGGACGAAGGCGGCAGCGCGCATTGACACGCTGATTCGCCGGGGGCAGTATCTGACGAAGGATGCAATGGCCGATTTTGGCAGGCAGGAAGCTGCCGAAGATGCCCTCCCAAAGGAAGTAGCGCCGGATGTGGACGATGAAAATCGGGCGGAGCAAGGCAAAGAAGCAGACGAATCTGTTTCCGCCGAGGAAAGCGCCGCACCTGCTGATGCCGCTGAAAATCCAGCTTCCTCCGAAACCGCTGCCTATGCGATCGGCGATACGGTCTATCTGGACGACACGCTCTTTGTGATCGAGGCAAAAAGTGCGTTCGGCGTTCAGCTGCGCGACCCGTCCCAGCGCTATCCTATTTTCCGGGCGGAAAGTCTGCCGCGCTTTGAGCAGCTGCTGGCAGCGGACGAACGGAATGCGCATTTCCTGCCAGCGGCAGAAACCGCGCTGCGGAATATCGTGCTTGATTTGTCCGCCAGCGCATCCGAACAGCGCGAATCAGCGCCCGAACCGCCAGCGGCAGAAAACTTCCGCATTACGGATGAGCATTTGGGGGAAGGCAGCGCAAAGGCGAAATTCAGTGCGAACATCGAAGCCGTTTCCGTGCTGAAGATGGTCGAAAGCGAGCATCGCCCGGCATCGCCGCAGGAACAGGAAGTCCTGTCCCGCTATGTGGGCTGGGGCGGCTTGCCGCAAGCCTTTGACGAGCGCAACGAGGCGTGGCGAAGCGAATACAGCGCGCTGAAATCCCTGCTGACACAGGAAGAATACGAAGCCGCCCGTGCATCTACCCTGAATGCGCATTACACCAGCCCGACTGTTATCCGTGCCATTTATGCGGCGGTGGAACAGCTGGGCTTCCGGTCGGGCAATGTGCTGGAACCCAGCTGCGGCGTAGGCAATTTCTTCGGGATGCTGCCGGAGAGCATGAGGGAAAGCCGCCTGTACGGGGTGGAGCTGGACAGCATCACGGGACGCATTGCCCAGCAGCTGTATCCCAAGGCGCACATCACCATTGCAGGCTTTGAAACGACTGACCGCAGAGATTTCTTTGACCTTGCCATCGGCAATGTGCCGTTCGGGGCGTATCAGGTGCAGGACAAAGCCTTTGCCCGCCACAATTTCCTGATTCACGATTACTTTTTTGCGAAAACGCTGGAACAGGTGCGTCCCGGCGGCGTGATTGCCTACATCACTTCCAAGGGGACGATGGACAAGCAGAATCCGGCAGTGCGCCGGTACATTGCAGAGCGCGCCGAACTGTTAGGCGCGATTCGGCTGCCGAACACAGCGTTCAAGGCGAATGCCGGTACGGAAGTCACGTCGGACATCCTCTTTTTGCAGAAACGCGAGCGCCCGCTGGCGGTCGAACCCGATTGGGTGCATCTGGGACAGACGGCAAACGGCATTCCGGTCAACAGCTATTTCGCGGCGCATCCTGAAATGATGCTGGGGACAATGGTGCGCGAACCCGGTCTTTACGGCAATGAGAATGAAACCGCGTGCATCCCGCTGGAAGGGGCAGTGCTTTCCGAGCAGCTGACCGAGGCGGTGCAGCATATCCGCGGCGAATATCAGGCAGCAGAACTGCCGAATCAGTTGGAAGGCGAAGCAGCGGCAGATACGATTCCAGCTGACCCCAATATGAAAAATTACGCCTTCACAATGGTGGATGGCGAGGTATATTACCGCACCAACTCTGTTATGGTCAGGCAGAAATTGCCCTTGCCCGCGCTGGAGCGCATCCGCGGCATGGTTGACCTCCGGCAGCAGGTGAACGACCTCATTCAGGCGCAGCTGGACAATGCGGATGATGCTGCCCTTGCGCCGATACAGGCACGGCTGAATCAGCAGTACGATGCGTTTACGGCAAAGTACGGGCTCATCAACGCCCGCAGCAATGCCAACGCGTTTTCGAGCGATTCTTCCTATTATCTGCTCTGCTCGCTGGAAGTCCTCAATGAGCAGGGCGGATTGGCACGCAAGGCGGATATGTTCACCAAGCGGACAATTCGCCAGCAGACGGTCATTACGCACGTCGATACAGCGGCGGAAGCGCTGGCGGTCTCCATTGCGGAGAAAGCGCGGGTTGACCTGCCCTACATGGCGCAGCTGACGGGCATTGAGCCGGAACAGCTGACCAAGGAATTGAACGGCGTTATTTTCCCGGTTCCGAATCAAGACATCTATGTGACCGCCGACGAATATCTGTCGGGCAATGTGCGGCAGAAACTGCGGGAGGCAATGCAGGCAGCAGTGCAAAATCCCCTGTATCTTCCCAATGTAACTGCCCTGAAAGCCGCACAGCCCAAGGATTTGGATGCTTCCGAAATCGACGTGCGGCTGGGGGCAACGTGGCTGGACAAGTCGGTGATTCAGGACTTTATGCTCGAAACCTTCGCGCCGCCGATGTATCTGCATCGGGTGATTCATGTGAACTATTCTGAATATACGGCGGAATGGAACATTTCGGGGAAATCTGCGGTATCCGAGAGTAACGTGACCGCGTATGTGACGTATGGCACAAGACGGGCAAACGCCTATCGGATTCTGGAGGACACGCTGAATCTGCGGGATGTCCGCATCTATGATATGGTCACTGACTCGGATGGAAAGGAGCGGCGCGTCCTCAACCAGAAGGAAACGACGCTGGCGCAGCAGAAGCAGCAGGCCATCAAGGCGGCGTTCCGCGAGTGGATTTGGAAAGACCCGAACCGGCGCGAAACGCTGGTGGCGCAGTATAACGAGCTGTTCAACGCCACCCGTCCCCGTGAGTACGACGGGCAGCACATCACCTTCGGCGGCATGACTCCGGATATTCAGCTTCGCGAGCATCAACGGAACGCCGTTGCACACATCCTGTACGGCGGCAATACGCTGCTGGCACACGAAGTGGGGGCAGGGAAAAGTGTGACACGTTCGCAACTGAAAAGGTTGCGCACAAGTCAATAGAATTGGGAACCAGAAAGGAGTCCCTGAAAAGACTTGGAGAACTAATATTCCGATAGGTGGAATGATGGGGTAACGCCCTGAAACGCCTACCTTATAAACTGCGATATGCGGCAGTCCTCTGTAACAAGGAATGCGGTATAACGCTCGCGAAAGTCGGCAGAAATGCACCCAAACGGATTATGCCGCGGAAAGCGTCCCAGCGGTGGGATGTGTGCATGATACGCCGGAGGTCTACAAACTGCCTATGGTCAGAATGTCATGATGACTGACGAAATCCCGAATGTACGGGTCTAAAAGGCGCAGGAGCAGAAATGTTCCTTTCCGATTACGGAAGTATGTGAGGATGAGTAAGAATTTTTACTATGAAAGTCCTTGCGATGCGACAGGCATCGCCCAGCATACAGGCTCAGAGGGACACCTAAGGGCAGATATGTACAGATAGGAATATTGGAACGTGGAAAAACTGGAACACGGAGCTGGTTACGGGCGATGAGGTGTTGGATTGGAAGTCGCATTGCGTATAACAATTCTTTATCCAGTTGAGAGAGATGGCACAGTACCGAGAAAGCCGTGGAAACACGGTGACGGGATAGCCATTAGTCGTCAGCAAACAATCAATTGAGAACTATACAGACACAAAGGTTCGAGTATGACTAAGAAAAGCGAAATCCTCTCATAAGGAGGAAAGTACCTGACTTTGGCAAACAAGAAGAAACCCTTAAAGAAACAAAAAATCCGCAACGCTGAATACTACGATATGCAGTTTGTTTTTGACGAACTGTATGCAGCGAGTGTCAAGGGGCAACGGTTTCGCCATCTGATGGAACTGATAAAGCGCCCTGAAAATATCAAGCTGGCATACAGGAACATTCGCAAGAACAGCGGCAGTCGAACGGCGGGTGTGGACAACAAGACAATAAGCGATTTGAACAAGTGGAACGAAACTGCACTGGTTGACCATGTTCAACGAAAGCTGGACTGGTATGTTCCCAATGCTGTCCGCAGAGTGGAGATACCCAAAGACAACGGGAAAACCCGTCTCCTTGGAATCCCGACGATTATGGACAGGCTCATTCAGCAATGTGTTCTGCAAGTATTAGAACCTATCTGTGAAGCAAAATTCTTCAAGCGAAGCAATGGTTTCAGACCAAATCGCAGTGCGGAAAATGCTATTGCCCAAGCAGAAAGAATGATACAGGGCGTAGGCTGCCATTACGTCATTGACATAGATATTAAATCATTCTTTGACAATGTGGACCACGGAAAACTGCTGAAACAGATGTGGACACTTGGAATCCGGGATAAAAAGCTGCTGTCTATTATTTCTGCTATGATGAAGGCGGAAGTGGCAGGAATCGGCTTCCCGGAGAAGGG
>OODO01002486.1_pt1 | contig 10100 bp, 12 predicted proteins | sample 1671261 | NCBI WGS metagenome assembly OODO01 (sample SAMN06348138, study PRJEB24527) | human gut metagenome | biome: human gut; feature: ankylosing spondylitis patient; material: feces | host: Homo sapiens | place: China | collected 2015-10 | reverse complement strand
TCCCGTTTCATTCTCCCTTGCAGGGTGCAGGGGCACGCCCCTGCTGGGGTCAAGGGGCAACGCCCCTTGGGTCACTCCTTCTCCGCTTCTTCCTTCGCCATGCGGGCGGCGCGCTCCTTCGCGTAAATCGCCATTGCGCATTCAAGGCGCTTCCGCTCCATCTGGCACTCCATGTCGTAGGGCTGGGAGATGTCGCCATGGAAGGCTTCGGCATTCGCGGCGCAGCCGCCGGAGCAGAAGAAACGCGCCCAGCAGTCCCGGCACTTCTCCTTGTTCAGCACCGTGTTGTGCGCGAACTTCGCCTGAATGTCGCGGTCGAACGTGCCGTCCAGCACGCTGCCCATGCGGTAGCCGTCGCGGCCGACAAACTGGTGGCAGGGGTAAATATCGCCGTCGGGCGTTACCGCAACATACTCGTTGCCCGCGCCGCAGCCGGTCAGACGCTTGCGCAGGCACGGGCCGCCCTCCAAGTCCACCATGAAGTGGAAGAAGTTGAACCACTTGCCGTTCGCGCGGCGATCCATATAAATCTGCGCCAAGCGCTCGTATTCCTCGCGGATTTCGGGCAAATCTTCCTCGCGCAGAGCGTATTCGCACTTCGGGTCGGTCACAACCGGCTCGACGCTGATCTGGTCAAAGCCCTGATCCGCCAAATGAAGCACATCATTCCCGAAATCCTTGTTGAAGCCGGTAAACGTACCGCGGACGTAGTATTCCTTGTCGCAGGCATTGCGGCGGCGGACGAACTCCTGCGCCTTGTTCATGATGATGTCATAGCTGCCCTTGCCGTTGATGGTCGGGCGCATCCGGTCATGCACTTCGCGGCGGCCGTCGATGGAGATGACGACGTTGCTCATTTCCTTGTTCAGGAAGTCCATGATTTCGTCGTTCATCAGCACACAGTTCGTCGTCATTGTGAACTTGAAGTGCTTATTCTTCTCCTTCTCGATGGAGCGGCCGTATTCCACCAGTCGCTTGACGACGGGGAAGTTCATCAGCGGTTCGCCGCCGAAGAAGTCCAGCTCCAGATTGACACGCTTGCCGGAGTGTGCCACCAGCCAGTCAATCGCCGCCTTGCCGACCTCGTAGGGCAGCAGCTTGCGCTCGCCCATGCAGAAGTCGCCCGTCGCCGCGAAGCAGTACTTGCAGCGCAGGTTGCAGTCATGCGCCGCGTGCAGGCACATGGATTTCACCACGCCCGGCTCGGTCACCTGCTTCACGTCATCATAATTATCCGGGGCGTTGAGCGCGCCGAGTTCTTCGAGCTGCTTCAGTTCACCGATAACTTCGTCCAGCTCCTGCGCCGTATACTTCTCTTTCAGCGCGTCCCGAATCTCTTCCGGCGTGTGGTCATTCCACATTTCCAGCACGTCAAACGCCATGTCGTCGATGGCGTGAACAGCGCCGCTGCCTACGTCCAGCAGCATCGGCTGACCAATCGCCTTGAAGGTATGAATCATTGCTATTATTCCTCCTGAGTTAGATAAACCGCAAGGATACTTTTTGCACCCTTGCACCCGAAAAAAGCGAAGGCGCATGATGCCGCCTCCGCCTTTGCCTGTCCCGAACCGGATACGATTGCCAGACGAATCTGGAAAGCGTATCATTACTTCCGGTTGTACAGACGGTTGAGCTTGCCCTCGTTGCCCGCGAGCACGTCGCTGTTTTCCTTGTTGGCGCAGGACTGGTTGGCGACGGTGCAGCTGGTCTTGCAAGCGGACTGGCAGGATGCCTGGCATTCGCCGCAGCCGCCGTGGGCCAGAGAGTTCTTCAGGCAGGGCTTCTGGATGGTTTCGATATGCTTCATAGTTGTAATCCTCCATTTCTTAAAAAGGGGTATATGGGCATTATACACGATTCGGGTTCTAATTGCAATCACTTTCCGGAAATATTCGACACAATCGCGCCGATTATCCCGCCGGTCGCCGTTCCCATAGCAAGATCAGCCAAATATGCCGTCCACGGCGCGCCCTGACCGCTCAGCAGCGCATAGGCCGCCACGCCCAGCGCCATGTACAGCAGCCCAATCAGCGAACCGCGCAGCAGTCCGCCTTCCTGACCGCGCCCAACGGCGATGTACGTCCCGATAGCGACGGAAACAACCTTCAGCAGCTGGTTGAAGATGCGCACAGTGTCCTCCGTCGGCTTCACCCACTGCATCAGCAGCGCAAAAACCGCCACGACAATGATGGTCGTCAGCATCGCCGCACCCAGCCCGCGCAGCAGCTGCATCGAGCCGCCACGGCGTGCGCGCGTTGTCGTCCGGCGCACAGTCTGTGTTCCTGTCATAGGGCAATTCCCCTCCTTCCGATTCGGTAAGGAGGATATGCCCCGCGTCCAGGCGTTATTCCTCTATCCGCTCCACGCGGAAGATGTTCAGCGTGTCCGCATCCGGGCAGGAGAACACCGCTGTGCCGTCCGGCTGACCGGGGATGCTGCCGCCATAGCGGAGGATATCCGCATATAGGAACGCAACGTGCATCGCCATCGGGCAGAGTTGACCGCGCTCGGTGTCAAAATCCCACGAATCGCCGATTTTATGCCCATGATGGCAAGGGCAGCTGCCCTTGCGGTCAATCAGCGTGATGCGCAGACGCGGGCGCTTCATTCGTCCAGCACCTCCAAGCACGTTTCAATCGGGATGCCGAGGTACTTGTCCTCCTTGTCGCGGTTGCGGTCAATCATCGTGCGCACGGCATCCATTGCGCGGTGCGTCGATTCTTGGAGCGGCACGCCGTCCACCAGCCGCCCCAGCATCACTGCGGCGAAAATATCGCCCGTGCCGACGAAGCGCACCGGAATGAGGTCGAACGGGATGCGGAAGAATTCGCCTTCCGTGCCGTCATAGCCGACGACGCAGTTCTCGCCGTCCACCTTCGCGCTCGTCACGACGACGGATTTCGCGCCCATTTCGTGCAGGCGAATCGTCAGCGCGCGTGCTTCTTCCTCGGTCATGTCCTCGTGATAGGGCATGTCCGCCAGATACGCCGCTTCGGTGTAGTTCGGCACGATGCAGTCCGCCACGGCGACCATCTTGCGCATATGGGCGACGGTTTCCTCCCCTACGCCGTTGTACAGCTTGCCCTCGTCGCCCATGATGGGGTCAACAAAGACCAGCGCGCCTTTCTTCGCGGACTGCTCACAGAAATCGGACACCAGCGCCGCCTGTTCTGCTGACAGAATCATGCCTGTGGACACCACATCAAACGAGAATCCCAGTTCCGCCCAGACTTTCAGCGACTGGCGCATGTATTCCGTTGTTTCCTGAATGTAGAATTTCCCGTAATCCAGCGTGTTGCTCACCAGTGCCGTCGGCAGCGTGTACAGGTGATGTCCCATATGCGACAGCACCGGCATCATTGCGCTCAGCGACACTTTCCCGTAGCCCGCCAGATCATGCACCAGCAGTATATGCTTACTCATCTATCTTCTCCTTATTTTGGGGGAACGCCAAAGGCTCTGCCTCTGGACTCCGGCAGGGGCGCTGCCCCTGCACCCTGCAAGGGACTTCGTCCCTTGACCCTTTCGCGCGATTGGATTGGTAACACTCTCATGCAGTTTTCGCGTGGTTATCCGTAGAAAGTAACGGAAAAATTCAAGCTGCATGGGAGGCGACCGGCGAAGGGGTCAAGGGGGCGACCGCAGGCTTCACCTGTTTTCATTGCCCCCTTGTCGCCTCCGCAGAGGCGAAATCCCTGCGACAATCGCAAGCCGCTATTAAAAGAACAGCCATGCCGTCCCAAAGGACAATCACCTGCAGTGATTAGCCCTTCACCGCAATCGCCTCAATCTCCACCTTCGCATCCCGCGGCAGTTTCGCCACCTGCACACACGCACGCGCCGGCGGATTCTGCGGGAAGAACTTCCCGTAGGCTTCGTTCACCGCAGCAAAGTCGTTCAAATCCTTCAGGAAAATCGTCGTTTTCACGATGTCCGCCAACGTGCAGCCCGCTTCCGCCAGAATCGCGGCAATGTTCTTCATGCACTGCTCAGTCATCTCACCAATCGTGCCTTCCAGCAGCTCGCCCGTTTCCGGCACAAAATACAGCTGTCCGGACACATACACCGTATTGCCCGCCTGAACGCCCTGCGAATACGGGCCAATCGCGGCGGGTGCGTTTTTCGTCGAAAGAATCTTGTTCATGGAAGAGAATCCCCCTTCATCTTAGTGCGTCAGAAACGCTGTCTGCATTATACCATGATTATGCGTCGAAAACAACACCGGAGGAAGAGAAAAACCGCCCCCGATTTCTCGAAGGCGGTTCGTATTAAATCCCGTAGTAATAGAAGATGAGGCACACGCCGGCCAGCAGGATGAACGCCAGCCCAACCAGCAGCGGCGCATGCGTGCCCTTGCCGCGGTTGGCTTCCTTCGCCATCTTGTAGTCGTAGTAGTGCTGATGCTTATGCTTTCCGGGCGCGAAAAGCACCAGCAGGTTTCGGAAACCGTAGGTAATAATGTCCAGCACACCTTCGCGCGCCGTGAACGTCAGCAGACCCACACAGGTCAGCAGCGCGCCCGGCACAAAAAGCGCGTCGCACAAACCGCTCAGGATTTCCTCCCGCTCGCTCAGCGTCCAGATGCTGCGCATCGACGCAACGCCAGCAAATATCAACGCGCCGATGGCAATGCAAATCCAGTAGGGCATCGCCCGCTTTGATTTTTTCAAAGCCCAAGCTCCTTCTTATACCGTTCAAACTCTTCGTCGTTGCAGTTGATGAAGTGTCCGGGTTTGATTTCCCGCAGGGACGGCTTGTTCACCGAGTAGTCATGTTCCTTCAGGGGCTTGTACTCAATGCGCTGCCGATGCTTCTCGTGATGCGGATCCGGGTACGGAATCGCGGACAGCAGCGACTTGGTGTACGGATGCAGCGGATGCTCGAACAGCTCGTCGGAATCCGCCAGCTCCACCAGCTTGCCGTAGTACATGACACCGATGCGGTCGGAGAAGTACTTGACGACGGACAGGTTGTGCGCAATAAACATGATGGTCAAGCCCATCTTGTTGCGCAGGTCGTTCAGCAGGTTGATAACCTGTGCCTGAATCGACACGTCCAGCGCGGAAATGGGTTCGTCGGCGATGATGAGGTCAGGCTCCAGCACGATGGCGCGGGCAATGCCGATACGCTGGCGCTGGCCGCCGGAGAACTCATGCGGATAGCGGTCGGCGTGCTCGCGCACCAAACCAACCAGATCCAGCACCTCGTAGACCTTTTCGTCGATATACTTTTCGTCCTTGATGCCGCGGATTTTCAGACCTTCTGCAATAATCTCACGCACAGTCATGCGCGGGTTAATCGAGGCAATCGGGTCTTGGAAAATCATCTGCATATCCGAGCGGAGCATACTGCGCGTGTCGCGGTCAAGCACGCCGGAAATCACCTTGCCGTTGAAGGTGATGCGACCGTTCGTTGGGTTATACAGGCGGATGATGCTGCGCCCGATGCAGGAGGCCGAAAATGGTGCGCCCAGCGCCAGCAAAGTCGAATTATGCAGATGTTGGAAAATGAATTGCCCGTAAAACACAAAAAAGAAGCGATTTTTCAATCGCTTCGATGTCTGGGTGAGGAGGTTCGAACTTCCGGCCTCTTGAACCCCATGAAAAGCATTCGACGACCCGCAAACCCTTGCACTACAAGGCTTTGCGGCACTTTCGCAAGGGGCTAATAACCCCGAAATAACCCCGTCATCATGAACGGAACAATTTTAGCCCCTGTGCTGTGTATGCGGTTCAATGTCAAGGCGACAAAAAGCACAGGAGGTTTTCTTTGATGAAAACGACGATGATGAACGAACTGCCTGCCGAAATCATGGAGAACGGCATTCACTACACCCTTGTGGGCGACTACTACTTTCCTACTTGTATGCTGGGGGACAGGTCGCCCAATGGCAAGTGGGCATCCCTGTATGAGCGCTATTTGCAGGAGAAGCATCCACACGAGTATGTCCGGCTGATTTGGGCGGATGAACTGGCGGCGCTGCTGGAATCCGTGCAGAAGGAGTGCGAAGAGCGGGTAGCAGTGCTTGTTCGGGAGATGGCGGAGGCGGAAGGCGTGGATGAGGAGATGAAGGAAAATGAGCAGATGGAGTGGGTGCGGAGGATGGAGATGATTCGCGGCAGGGCGGAAGAGGTCGTGCAAAAGGAAATTATGGAATAAGTGAAGAGAGAAACGGTAGCAGGGACAGGGGAGTTCCTGCTGCTGTTTTGTTCGTGTAGTAATCGCTGCTATGGAAAAACGGACAAATCCAGCGATTATCCATTGGAAAATCGGACAATCGATGCGGACAGCATGTTGAAAAATTAGACAGCACATGATATAATCATCATGGAAAACAGGGCAAGGAGGCTATTATTGTGCCTGCAAGAAAGAGCGAAAAGGAGCTTGCCCTTCGCAGCTCTGCCGCGGAATATCTGACCTTTGTCGCCGCCACTGGCGAGAGCGACGTCAGCTTCGAGATGCGCTACGAGAATGAGAATATCTGGTTAACGCAGAAGATGATGGCGACATTGTATGACGTGTCCGTAGCGGCAATCAATCAGCACTTGAAGAAAGTCTTCGAGGATGGTGAGCTGCGCGAGGAATCAGTTATTAAGAAATACTTAATAACTGCCGCGGATGGAAAAAGCTACAACACAAAGCACTATAACTTGCAAGCCATCATTGCCGCCGGCTTCAAGGTCAATAATCAGCGTGCCGTGCAGTTCCGCAAATGGGCAGGTCAAATCGTGAAAGACCATACCATTCAGGGATGGACAATGGACGTGGAGCGCCTGAAAAAGGGGCATATGTTCACAGACGAATACTTCGAGCGGCAGCTTGAGCAGATTCGGGAAATACGGCTGAGTGAGCGGAAGTTCTATCAGAAGGTCACAGACCTGTACGCAACGGCGTTTGATTACGATAAGGACGCCAAGACGACACGCCTGTTCTTTCAGACAGTGCAGAATAAGATGCACTTTGCCGTCCACAGGCACACGGCTGCGGAGCTCATTGTGGAGCGCGCGGATGCCAACAAGGAGCATATGGGATTGACCACATGGGAGAATGCGCCGGATGGCAAGATTCTGAAAACAGACGTGACGGTAGCCAAGAACTATTTGAGCGAACAGGAAATGCACTATCTGGAGCGCATCGTCTCTCTTTATCTGGACTATGCGGAATTACAGGCGGAGCGCAAGATTCCCATGAGCATGGAGGACTGGGCGAAGCGTCTGGACGGCTTTTTGGAGTTTAACGGAAACGAGCTGCTGACAGGCCCCGGCAAGATCAGTGCGGAACAGGCCAAGCTCCATGCGGAAACGGAATATGAAAAGTATCGGATTATTCAGGATCGCCTGTACGAAAGCGATTTTGACCGTTTCCTTATGTTGGAGCAGGAAGTGAATCACAAACCGTGAAATTCCAATTTAAGACATAGCAATACCAAACCGATGCCGTTGGTAGCGTTATGAGGGCGTTCAATGGACACAGCTCAAGGCTCCTCGATTGCCCAAATAAGGATAAACATGACAAAACATCCTAGAACCGTTCATGAATTTAGAACTTGCCTTGATAAAGTAAACGTGGTATAATAGCAGCGTGGAAGAAGAAAGAGCAGGGAGCAAGCCGTATCCGACGGACTTGAGAGACACCCAGTGGAAAGAAATCGCTCCGCACTATTCGGGAATGCGGAATCGGAAGTGGAGCAAGCGCGAACTGACAAACGCCGTGCTGCACATTGTAAAGACCGGATGTCAGTGGCGTCAGCTTCCACATGACTTTCCGCCGTATCAAACGGTGTACAGCTTTTTCAGCCGAGAAGCAAAGTCGGGATTATGGGAGAAAATTCTCACTTATCTGGTTGGAAAAAGTCGTAAAGATACGGGAAAAAGTGCAGAACCGCACTATATGCTAATTGATGCGCAAAGCGTAAAGTTTTTTATATGGCAGACGCCGGTGACATGGCGGTCAGCGATAAAAAGACCATCATTGCGGACAAGACCAGCAGCAATGGATCGGATCGCGTGTTCCGCACAAGGTTTACCCTCAAGAGCATGGAATTCAAAAAAACGGGAACCTATTACCTCACCATCGTGGAGAAAGAAAGCGGAACTGTAGTGGGTTGGGTTGAGTTCACGATTGATGTCGCATTTGTCAATGATTTTGATTCCTAATCGTATGCGTGTAACAGGCCGCGCTCTTTGATGTGTGACAGAATACTGGTTACGTAACAGATGTGACTGGAGGAAACGCGAATGCTCAACGATTTGATTCAGAGACGAGTTTTGATAGTAACAGAGATTTCTGAAAAAGAAGCGGAGCTTGCATCCTTGGATACCGAATTGGCTTCCATGGAAGACAAGCATTATCAGGCCCAAATGATTGAGTCCGCTCTGGAGGAGTATTATGCTGAGCTGTATCAGAATCATCCAATAGACCGTTCACAAGAGGATGAAATCCGTGATTTGATTCAGGATAAGCGTGACAGTATCGAAAAAGCTGGAATAAAAAGAGAAGAGGACATAAAGTCTGTGGGACGCTACTGGTATTTGGATGAGAAAAAGCGTGAGTTGAAAATAAAAGCGGCTAACAAATCATACGTTAATGCTTGAAGTTGACATCAAGAGGTTTTATCAGAAAAACATTTCCAAGACGGATCTTGTTACTATCATAGGCTTGATGGAAATGATATGCGTTAAAGGTGCAGAGGTTGGAACCATTCCACTTAGTTATCAGCAAAAGATATACAAGTGGCAGCAAGCTGTAAAAGAGCTTCCCGATGATGAGCAGAGAGACAATATTGAAGAAGAGGAGCAAGAGAAGCAAAGAATCCTCGCAAGACTGGATGTGCAAAAACGTGAACTGGAAAAAATAAATAAGGAAAGCACCTCTTTAAAAAAGACCTGTGCCTTACAACAGAAAGAATTGGAGGAACAGCGTGCAAAGCTTTCGACACTCAATACTCAACTTTCCATGAAAACAAAGAATATTGAAGACGATACCACTGAAAAAAAGGAAAAGGCTCAGATCGAATTTGATTCCAATTTTCAGAAGATTAAAGAAAGTCGTGCAAAAAGAAAGGAAGAGTTACGTGTCCAGATTGCAATTCCTCATGACAGTATAATGGCTGATGAAGAAAGAATGCACATGCTGAAAAATCAAAAGAAAGAACTGATGGAAACTTGCAGCACAATCCAAAGAGAGTATCAGAACAAAGTCAGTTCTTTGCGTCAAAGCATAAATGCTAATCGGCAAGAGTTGGGACGGTTGGAAGCCTATACACAAGCTAAAAACGATTTCGATGACAAGCTGAGTAGTGCTCAAAAAAATATACTCAACAGTCACAAAATACTGGAACAGTTGAGAAGAGAAAAGAAAGATTGGGAAGAAGCAGCTCAACGAGCATTTATTCTTTCCTTTAGAAAAAAACGAAACATAAAGGAAAAAATCAAAAAAACGCTCTGCGTATTACCGAAATGGAGAAAACAATCCAAGAAGAGGAATCAGCGCGGATTGCTCTTCAACGCGACGATCCAGAATTGAATGAAACTCATCCGCTGAAGAATCAACTGGAAAAAGTATCTTCATCGATTGCCCGATTAGCGCAGACAATACAGGATCAAGAATCACAGATAAGCTCTCTAACAGCAGAAAATCCTGCTTGCAATAGCATACATCCGGTGAAAGTCCAGCTCGCTGATGTTACAGAGAAGATAGAACAACTTGTTAAGGCAATCGGTGATCAACATGCGCAAAATGCATCTTTGGCGGCTGAATATCCGGTGATCAATGCGCTCAAGCAGCAGTATTTAAAAGCAATCGAGGAGATCGACAGCCAGGCAAACGAGGAATTGTCAAATCTCCATCTTGGACAAGAAGAAGTGGCGAGCAGAATTCAGAGCCTCACAGCAGCGATTGATGAGGGAAGAAAAAGACTGAATACATTACAAGATGAGTTAGAGAAAAGGAAAGCTAAACTCCAGGATATTGAACAGCAGATAAACGATTTTCACACCAACTATTTGATTGGTAAATTTGGAAGCAAGTTTCAAATAAAGCAGCAAAAAAGTCAAAAGAAAGCAGAAGCAAAAACAATCTCTGCGGAAATAAGAAAACTG
>OODO01002481.1_pt1 | contig 10116 bp, 9 predicted proteins | sample 1671261 | NCBI WGS metagenome assembly OODO01 (sample SAMN06348138, study PRJEB24527) | human gut metagenome | biome: human gut; feature: ankylosing spondylitis patient; material: feces | host: Homo sapiens | place: China | collected 2015-10 | reverse complement strand
CGTTCTGTCGAAATAAAGGAAACACTGCATAAAGCCCGCCTGACGGCTTTGCACGAAATTCTTACGCACAAGCTTTATGCAGTGTTTCCCAAACAAAAAGGAGTCTTTCCCATGAATTTCAATATTGCATTACTCCGTGGCGACGGTATCGGCCCGGAGATCGTAGACAGCGCTGTTGCTGTTCTCCACAAGATCGGCGAGAAATACGGTCACACCTTCAACTGCACCCCGTACCTCATCGGCGGCTGTGCCATTGATGCCACCGGCATTCCCCTGCCGAAAGAGACCATTGACGGCTGTCTCGCAAGCGACAGCGTCCTGCTGGGCGCCGTGGGCGGTGCAGTAGGTCACAACAAGTGGGATCAGATGCCGCCGCATCTCCGCCCGGAAAAGGCGCTGCTGGGCATCCGTGAGGCGCTGGGTCTGTTCACCAACCTGCGTCCGGCAAAGCTGTACCCGGCACTGAAAGGCGACTGCCCGCTCCGGGAAGATATCGTGGAAAAGGGCTTCGACATCATGATGGTGCGTGAGCTGACCGGCGGCATCTACTTCGGCGAACGTGGCAGACGGGAAGGCAAGTACGGCGAAGAGGCATACGACACCGAGTGCTACAGCAAGATGGAAGTAGAGCGTATCGCACGTGTGGCTTTCGAGACCGCACAGAAACGGAACAAGAACGTCATCAGCATCGATAAGGCAAACGTTCTGGAAAGCTCCCGCCTGTGGCGTGAAGTGGTTCACGAAGTGGCAAAGGACTACCCGGATGTGACCCTCACCGATATGCTGGTAGACAACGCCGCAATGCAGCTGGTCAAGAACCCGAGACAGTTCGACGTAGTCGTTACCTCCAATATGTTCGGCGACATCCTGTCCGACGAGGCATCCCAGATCACCGGCTCCATCGGTATGCTGCCGTCCGCATCCCTGGGCGCAACCAAGCGTGGTATGTACGAACCAATCCACGGCTCTGCACCGGACATCGCCGGACAGAACAAGGCGAACCCCATCGCAACCATCCTCTCCGCAGCCATGATGCTCCGCTATTCCTTCGACCTCATGGACGAGGCACAGGCGATCGAGGACGCTGTGGACGCATATCTGAATGCAGGCTACCGCACTGCCGATCTGGCTGGCGAGGGCGTAACACCGCTGTCCTGCACCGAATGCACCGAAAAGATCATTGCACTGCTGAAGTAAGCAGTATACTTATAAAAATAGTCGAAAGAGATGAACCCATATGACTCCCAGAGAAGAAATCGGATACGGGCTGGATGCCCTTGTCATTTTCCGCAGTTTGCAGCAGGATCCGGTGATCCGGGCGCTGATGCAGTTCTGTCACACCGATAAGGAGAACACCCCGGCACAAATTCGCTTTTACAGCGCCATGGTCTCTGCCCTGTATGAACGGGCAGATGACCTCACCGGCTATCTGGAACAGATCGTTCTGGAGCATGAAAACGTCTATGTGCAGCGTGCCGGTGCCGGCGAACCCATCTCCCCGAACCTGGAGACCTGCCTGCACACGGAACTGAAACTGCTGAACCGCATTGCCATGCTGACCCCTGCCATGATCCAGGCAGAGATGCAGACCAGCATTCCCCTGCCGGCATGGCAGACCCATAAGACCGATCTGGATGCGCTCTACACCCAGCGTGTGGCAGAGATCGCCAAGCACGGCTACGGCATCTACGCACGGCATCATATGTTCACCGTCGGCGCAGGCGGCGAGCTGGTGCCGGTGCAGTATCCCGACCCCATTTCTCTGGAACAGATGGTGGGATACGAACGGGAGCGCAGCATCGTGGTGGACAACACCAAGGCGCTCCTGGCTGGCAAGTATGCCTCCAATGTTCTCCTCGCCGGAGACGCCGGCACAGGCAAATCTGCCACCGTCAAGGCGATTGCCAATGCGTTCAAGGACGACGGGCTGCGGCTTATTGAACTGAACAAGGACCAGCTGTGCTACATCCCCCAGATCATGGATCACCTGTGCCGGAATCCGCTGAAGTTCATCCTCTTCATCGACGACTTGACTTTCTCCGAGGACGACCCCAACTTCGGCACGCTGAAAGCGACCCTGGAGGGCAGCATTGCGGCACGGATGCGGAACACCGTCATCTACGCCACCAGCAACCGCCGCCACCTGGTCAAAGAGACCTTCGACGACGGCAGCGACAAGCACTCCAACGACACCGTACAGGAGCGCATCTCTCTGTCGGAGCGGTTCGGCATCACCATCACCTACAGCCGGCCGCAGAAAAACCTGTATCTGGAGATCGTCCACGCTCTGGCGGAACAGAACGGTCTGGACATCACCACAGAAGAGCTGGACGCACAGGCGGAACAGTTCGCCCTCCAGAAGAGCGGCAGAAGCGCCCGTGCAGCAAAACAGCTGATCGACCAGCTGCTGACACAGTATTCTTAAGGCAATACCGCACAAAGCCCGCCTGACGGCTTTGCCCTTAATCTTATTATGGAAAGGAAGTCCTATCCATGCTGACATTGGATAAAATCTATCAAGCAATCCACGTTCTGCGGAGCGTGATCCGGAAAACCGATCTGATCCAGGCACCGAAGCTGTGTCCGGACTGCGATCTGTTTCTGAAAACCGAAAATCTCCAGGTGACCGGTTCCTTTAAGGTGCGTGGCGCCTATTACATGATGTCCCAGCTGACGGACGAAGAAAAGGCTCGTGGCGTTATCGCCTGCTCTGCCGGCAACCATGCCCAGGGCGTAGCGCTGGCTGCGGCAAAGAACCACATGAAGGCGCTCATCTGCCTGCCGGACGGCGCACCGATCTCCAAGGTAGAGGCGACCAAGAGCTACGGCGCAGAGGTCTGCATGGTCAAGGGTGTCTATGACGACGCCTACAACAAGGCTGTGGAACTCCAGAAGGAACACAACTACACCTTTGTCCACCCCTTCGACAACGAAAACGTCATTGCCGGACAGGGCACCATCGGTCTGGAGATCCTGGATCAGATGGCAGACGTTGATGTAGTTATCGTCCCCATCGGCGGCGGCGGACTGATCTCCGGCGTGGCATTCGCCATCAAGCAGCTGAACCCGAACATCAAGGTTTACGGCGTACAGGCGAGCGGCGCACCCAGTATGTACGAGTCCATCCACAACGACAAGATCACCTGTCTGGATTCCGTTTCCACCATCGCCGACGGCATCGCCGTTAAGGAGCCGGGTCCTCACACCTTTGAGTATGTCAAGAAGTACGTAGACGACATCGTCACCGTAACAGACGACGAGATCTCCGCAGCCATCCTGGCACTGATCGAAAAACAGAAACTCATCGCAGAGGGCGCAGGTGCGGCATCTGTGGCTGCGGCAATGTTCCACAAAGTCCCGGTAGAGGGCAAAAAGGTAGTCTGCCTGGTTTCCGGCGGCAACATCGACGTGACCATCCTGTCCCGTGTTATCAAGCGTGGTCTGCTCATGTCCGGCAGAAGCTGTATGCTCAACATTGAGCTGCTGGACAAGCCGGGTCAGCTGAAGGACGTTTCCCGGATCATCGCAGACCTGGGCGGCAACGTTATCTCCATCCACCACGAGCGTGCCAATGAGGGCAGCGACATCAACGGCTGTTTCCTGCGCATCACCATGGAGACGAGAGACTACGCCCACATCCAGGAGATCCGCAGCGCACTGATGGACGCAGGATTCCATCTGGTGGACTAAGCAGAATCCGGAAAAGCCGTGCGGCGGCGGGCAGATGTGGGCATCTGCCCCTACGGGCGCCTTCAATGTGACTCCTCTGCCCTGCCGGGCATCTCCTCTATAAGAGGAGACTCTTCTTTTGGCTCCCCTAACAGGGGAGCTGGCAAGCCGTAGGCTTGACTGAGGGGTTAATCCCCTGTAAGCTTACGCTGACACCCCAGCAGATATTTTCATCATGACACCTATATCAAAGAAAAGAGGTTTTTATCATGGATACCATTTACACCAAAAACGCACCGGACGCAATCGGACCGTATTCCCAGGCGGTAAAGATCGGCGATATGCTGTACACTTCCGGTCAGATCGCCATTAACCCGGCAACCGGCAATGTAGAGGCGGCTGACATCGTGGGACAGTCCAAGCAGGTCATGGCGAATCTGAAAGCCGTTCTGGAGGCAGCAGGCACAAGCTTTGACAAGGTTGTCAAGACCACCTGTTTCCTCAAGGATGTTGCACGGGATTTCAGCGCATTCAATGAAGTGTACGCCGAGGCAATGGGCGACGCAAAGCCGGCAAGAAGCTGTGTCGGCGTGGCAGACCTGCCCAAGGGTGTGCTGGTAGAAGTTGAGGTTATCGCTGCACTGTAAGCGGCAGGTCTCAAGCGGAGAAAAGAGAAAGCGGAGAACATTTTTTGGGACGTTCTCCGCTTTTTGTTGTGTATGAGCCTCCTCTGAAAGAGGAGGGGGACCGCCGTAAGGCGGTGGAGGAGTTTCTTCATGAAATCTTTTTCTTGATATCACAGAAGAACCCCTCAGTCACTTGCAGTGACAGCTTCCCTACAGGGGAGCCTAATTTGCAAAGACAGCAACAGAAACCACTCCCTATCTTTTTTCCGCAAAACGCTTGTAATTTCCATCGAAATATCGTACAATAAAAAAGTATACACAAGCATTTTTCGGCTAAGAGCGACAAAAATCAGCATTTACCCAATCGTTGTCCCTATGCCGCTGTCAAAGGTGAACACATGAATCGAAAAACAAAACATTTTCTAATTGCACTGGCTTTGGCTGTTCGTATGATTCTCACATCAGCATTGGTTGTATCTTGTTACGATAATGTTGCTTTCAGATATGAAACAAAATATATAGAATACAAAATAAATCAAACTATCTGCGTTGAAAATGAACGCATAAAATGCACATCTCTGTCTTATCATGAGGAAAGCAACGAGATTAAGATGTATTTTGAAAATTCCGGTCAAGAAAAAGAAAGTGTATTAGTGAGAATGTGTGAGGTTGCTGACTATATATCCAAATACATCAAAAACAATCCCAGGTCTTTTTTATGCGGGAAAAAAATCACCCTTGGTTCTGAGTCCTGTGACCGACTGGGAGATATCATAATTTGTAACTTTGACCCTGCAACAAACGAGAGATTTTCCAGTTCAGAACAATTTCACTATGGATATTTTAACGGAGAATTCTACCGCAAAGAGGATTTTTCCCTGTCCAAACTAGAAAAATTTGATTGGTTTGAAATATTAGAGTTTGCAGATATGAAAAACGACGATATTTCCATTTTACTTGATTTTCCCCAATTAAAAGAAATTCGCTGTAAGCGTGATTTTTTCACGGAAACAGAACAGGAACTTCTTCGATCCAAGAATATTTTCCTGTCTTTCAAAGAAACTATTTCATTGCCAATTTCATTTTTTCCGCAAAACGCTTGTAATTCTCCCCGAAATATTGTATAATGAAAAAGTATAGGGAACTGCAGCGGCATTCCCAATTTATCATAAAGGAGTTTTTTTACCATGTACCAGAATATGATGGACACCATTGGTTTTGTATCCCAGTTCGACCCGGAGGTCGGACAGGCAATGAATGAGGAGCTGGGTCGCCAGCGCCGCAACCTGGAGCTGATCGCCAGCGAGAACCTGGTTTCTCCGGCAGTTATGGCAGCGATGGGTTCTGCCCTCACCAACAAGTACGCAGAGGGTCTGCCCCACAAGCGCTACTACGGCGGCTGCGAATATGTTGACGTGGTTGAGGAAATCGCCATCGAGCGTGCCTGCAAGCTGTTCGGCGCAAAGTATGCCAATGTACAGCCCCACTCCGGCGCACAGGCAAACACCGCCGTATACTTCGCACTGCTCCAGCCGGGCGATACCGTAATGGGCATGAGCCTGGCGCACGGCGGTCACCTGACCCACGGTTCTCCGGTCAACATCTCCGGCAAGTACTTCAACTTCGTTCCCTACGAGCTGGGCGATGACGAGTACATCGACTACGACCGTGCCGAGGCTCTGGCAAAGGAAGTCAAGCCGAAACTGATCGTTGCCGGCGCAAGCGCATATCCCCGCATCATCGACTTCAAGCGTCTGTCCGAGATCGCAAAGTCTGTGGGCGCATATCTGATGGTAGACATGGCGCACATCGCCGGTCTGGTTGCCGCAGGCGTTCACCCGTCTCCGGTGCCGTATGCTGACATCACCACCACCACCACCCATAAGACCCTCCGTGGACCGAGAGGCGGTCTGATCCTCACCAACGACGAGGAACTGGCAAAGAAGATCAACAAGGCAGTATTCCCCGGCACACAGGGCGGTCCGCTGATGCACGTGATCGCTGCAAAGGCTGTCTGCTTCGGCGAGGCGCTGAAACCGGAATTCCAGACCTACGGCAAGACCGTTGTTGCAAACGCATCCGCTCTGGCTGACGGTCTGACCAAGCGTGGTTTCCGTCTGGTATCCGGCGGCACAGACAACCATCTGATGCTGGTTGACCTGCGTCCCTTCGGCGACCTCACCGGCAAGGAATTCGAGCGCCGCCTGGACGAAGTGTTCATCACTGTCAACAAGAACGCCATCCCCAACGACCCGCAGAAGCCGTTCGTCACCAGCGGCATCCGTGTGGGTACTCCGGCAGTCACCACCCGTGGTCTCCAGCCGGCTGATATGGATATCATCGCACAGGCAATGTACCTCACCGCATCCGACTTCGAGAACAAGGCAGAAGAAGTCCGTGAGAGCGTCTGCGAACTGTGCGAAAAGTATCCGCTGTACGAATAATCCATGCACACACCTCTTGCAGACCAAATCCGTCCGGCATCCCTGGATGACGTGGTGGGACAGCGCCAGCTGCTCGCCTCGGGAAAACCCCTGCGGCGCATTATCGAAAGCGGCAAGATTCCCAACATGATCTTCTACGGACCGTCCGGCGTGGGAAAAACTACGGTGGCACGCATCATCGCCGACAGCACCTCCATGACGCTCCACAAGCTGAACGGCACGTCTGCCTCTACGGCAGATATCCGGGACGTTGTGGCAGAGGTCGGCACATTCTCCGGCATGAACGGCATTCTCCTGTATCTGGACGAGATTCAGTATTTCAACAAGAAACAGCAGCAGCTGCTCCTGGAGTACATGGAAAACGGACAGATCACCCTGATCGCCTCCACCACGGAAAGCCCCTATTTTGCGGTGTACAATGCGCTCATCAGCCGTTCTACCGTGTTCGAGTTCAAGCCGGTCCCGCCGGAGGAGATGGAGCGTGCCGTGGCACGTGGGTTCCGCTGCATGGCGGAGCAACTGGGCGAAGAAATCCACCTGTCAGACGGCGTCTGCGGCTGGATCGCCCGTGGCTGCGGCGGCGATGTCCGCAAAGCCATGAACACGGTGGAGCTGATCGTTCTCTCCGGCGAACACACCGAAAACGGCATCGTCATCTCCGACGAGCTGGCGCAGGAACTCACCCAGCGCAGCAATATGCGCTATGACCGGGACAACGACCAGCACTATGACCTGCTGTCTGCGCTGCAAAAGTCCATCCGTGGCTCAGACGAAAACGCAGCCCTGCACTATGCGGCACGGCTGCTTGCGGCAAATGATCTGTTGTCTGTCTGCCGGCGGCTGCTGGTGATTGCCGCAGAGGACGTGGGTCTGGCATATCCCCAGGCAATTGTCATCACGAAAGCCTGCGTAGACAGCGCCCTTCAGCTGGGGCTGCCCGAGGCACGCATTCCCATTGCGGAGGCAGTCGTACTCCTCGCCACTTCGCCAAAGTCCAACAGCGCCTACGAAGCGATCAATGCGGCAATGGCAGACGTGGAGGAATACGGTGCGCCGGACTTTCCACGGCATTTGCAGAACAAACACTTTGACGGCGCAGAGGCAAGCATCCGGGGACAGCACTATCTCTATCCCCACAGCTATCCTAACCACTATGTCCGCCAGCAGTATCTGCCGGATATTCTCAAAGATAAGGTGTACTACCGCTTTGGAGACAACCGGCAGGAACAGGCTGCGGCAGCTTATCGGGAAAAGATCCTCCGGGAGGACAAGACGGGCGGCAAATAACCCCTGCCTTCCGGGAAAGCGCCGCCAGGGCTGCATCATACAGGCTGGACGGTCGAATCTCCTGCTGCACCAGCGCATTGGCAAAGCGGATGGTCTGTTCCAGATCGGACGAAAAGTCGGCGATGCTGTATCGTTCGCCGGTGCGCAGGTCCTCCAGCGTCACACCGTAAAACGGCTCTGAGACGCTCTGCCGGATCACGCTCCCGGCGGTGACACGATAGATCACACGGTTGCTGCCGTACACTTCCATATAGACGATGGGTTCGGACAGCCGGGGCTGGAGGTCGGATCTCTTTCTGGTTTTCAGTTTCATTGTGATACTCCTGTTCTTTTGCGAGCGAAACGGCTCTGTGATATCTCTTTCTGTCTACCAGTATAGCACTTTTTCCCGAAAATGAAAAGGCTGAAAAAAGGCGGATCTTGTCGAGATTCCAGACTTTTCCACGAAACAATGCAAAGCTGACACACGAAAAACGCATTGCGTTAAAATGTGGTGAAGTTCCTGTAAAATCCACAAGTTTCCGCCGATTTCAGTCAGGAATCTTTGGCGGAAATGCGACTAGACGAAAGCATATGATGTTGCTATAATAGAGAAACGTACTTTTCTGAAAGGGGATTCTCTGTTATGACAAAGGATATGACAGCCGGAAAGCCGCTGGGGTTGATTCTCCGCTTTTGCGGACCGATGGTTTTCGGCAACATTTTACAGCAGCTCTACAGCATGGTGGACACCGTCATCGTCGGGCGCTATCTGGGTGCCAGTGCGCTGGCTGGCGTTGGTGCAACAGGCGCCATCAGCTTTCTGGTGGTGGGATTTGCCACCGGCATCTGCACGGGACTTTCCATTCCTGTGGCGCAGGCGTTCGGCGCAGGCGACTATCACAGTATGCGGAAGAACATCGCCAACTCCTACTATCTGGGAGCGCTCATCGGCGTTCTGCTGACCATCCTCACCATGATCGGCACAGGCACGATCCTGCACTGGATGAAAACACCGGATGACATCTATCAGTATTCTTACGACTACATCATTGTCATTTTCGGCGGCATTCTCACCTCGGTGCTGTACAACAGCCTGGCTGCGATCCTGCGTGCCGTGGGCGACAGCAAATCCCCGATCCTGTTCCTGGCGGTCTCGTCCGTGCTGAACATCATCCTGGATCTGGTTTTCCTGGTGGGGATGCAGTCCGGCGTTGCCGGCGCAGGCTATGCCACCGTGATCTCACAGGGCATCTCCGGCATCCTCTGCCTGATCTATCTGTATAAAAAGTTTCACATCATGCGTTTCCAGCACGGCGAATGCAAGCCGGAGCTGAAACGCTGCGGACGGCTGCTCTCCATCGGTCTGCCCATGGCGCTGCAATTTTCCATCACCGCCATCGGAAGCATCATGCTCCAAAGCGCAAACAACGCCTTGGGTACGTCGTGCGTGGCCGCCTTTACCGCCGGCATGCGCATCAAAATGTTCTTCATGTGTCCGTTGGAAAGCATGGGTATCGCCATGGCCACATATTGCGGACAAAACTACGGGGCAGGAAAAACGGAACGTATCAACATGGGGCTGCGCGCCAGCTTTTTCATGGTTTGCCTCTACTGCATCTTTTGTTTCATCGTGTTGCATATTTTCGCCCGTCACATCATCTACCTGTTTGTGGATTTCCATGAATATGAAATCATAGAAAAGGCCAACCAGTTCATCGTCACCTCCTGCACCTATTTCATTCCATTAGGACTACTGTGCCTGCTCAGGTACAGCATCCAAGGATTAGGATACAGTAAACTGGCCATGATGTCCGGCGTGTTCGAAATGGTAGACCGCACGGCCGTCAGCCTGTTCTTGGTCCCGATTTTAGGATATACGGGAGTTTGTTACGGTGACCCTTCGGCTTGGTTTGCCGCAGACCTCTTCCTCATCCCGGCTTACCTTTACGTGCACAAACGTTTGTCTCGGAAGAGATGTTATGCGCAAGCCTCCTGAATTTAAAAGGAAAGTTACATACAAAAATCATTCTACGGAGAACGAAATTCCGTTCTCAGCCAAACGATTTTTCAATCTGCGCCAAATGATTTTCAGATCGGAAGAGCGTCGT
>OODO01002477.1_pt1 | contig 10142 bp, 6 predicted proteins | sample 1671261 | NCBI WGS metagenome assembly OODO01 (sample SAMN06348138, study PRJEB24527) | human gut metagenome | biome: human gut; feature: ankylosing spondylitis patient; material: feces | host: Homo sapiens | place: China | collected 2015-10 | reverse complement strand
AGAAGCACTCCTGCTCCAACCACTGCATGTTCTGCTTCATCGACCAGCTGCCCCCGGGAATGCGCGAGAGCCTTTACTTCAAGGACGACGACGAGCGCCTGTCCTTTTTGTTCGGCAACTATATCACCATGACCAACATGCAGGACCACGAGATCGACCGCATCATCAAGATGCATATCTCGCCCATCAACATCTCGGTCCACACCACCAATCCCCAGCTTCGCGTGCGGATGCTGGCGAATAAACGGGGCGGCGAGGTGCTGAAGTACCTGCCCCGCCTGGTGGAGGGCGGCATCGCCGTCAACTGCCAGCTGGTGCTCTGCCGGGGCATCAACGACGGCGACGAGCTCCGCCGCACCCTCACCGACCTGCTGGAGCTGACCCCGATGGTGCAGAGCGTGGCGGCAGTCCCCTGCGGCGTGACGGACTACCGCCAGAACCTCTTCAAGCAGACGCCCTACGACGCCGAGACCAGCGCCGCCGTCATCGACATCATGGAAGAGTTCGGCGACGAGTGCAAGCGCCGCCACGGCAAGCGCATCATCTACCCCAGCGATGAGTGGTACCTCAAGGCCGACCGCCCCATCCCGGAGCCGGAGTTCTATGAGGACTACGACCAGCTGGAAAACGGTGTGGGCATGATGAGCCTCTTCCGGGAGGAATTTCTGGCCGAGCTGGAAAAGCCCCACCGCATCTATGGCACCAAAAAGATGGATGTCGTCACCGGCACCATGGCTGCGCCCCTCATCACCGAGATGATGGACGAGCTCCACCGCCAGTACCCCATGATAGAAGTAAAAGTGCATCCCATCAAAAACAACTTCTTCGGCGGCAACGTCGGCGTGGCGGGCCTCGTTACGGCGACCGACATCATCGCCCAGTGCGAGGGCCGGCTGTCCAGCGGCACCCTGGGCGTGCCTGCCGTGATGCTGCGGGAGGAGAAGGACACCTTTCTCGATGATATGACCATCGAGCAGCTGGGCCAGCGGCTCGGCGTAAAGGTGGAAGTCCTGCCCACCGGCGGCGGCGACGAGGCCAAGGCCCTGCTGCGCAGCGGCCTGCATATCGCCCGCCGGAGAAGACCGTAATTTTACCCCTTTTGTGAAAGGAGGAACCCCCTATGAGCAAACCGATCGTTGCTGTGGTGGGCCGCCCCAACGTGGGCAAGTCCACCCTGTTCAATAAGCTCTGCGGCCAGCGTCTGGCCATCGTGGAGGATACCCCGGGCATCACCCGCGACCGCATCTTCGCCAACTGCGAGTGGAGCGGCCACGAGTTCCTGCTGGTGGATACCGGCGGCATTGAGCCCAAGGCCACCGAGGGCATTCTGGCCCACATGCGCGAGCAGGCCCAGATCGCCATCGACACCGCCGACTGCATCATCATGGTGGTGGACGTGCGCAACGGCCTGACCGCCGCCGACGAGGACGTGGCCCATATGCTGCGCCGCAGCCACAAGCCCATCATCCTCGCTGTCAACAAATGCGACAATGTGGGCGAGACCCCCATGGAGCTCTACGAGTTCTATAACCTCGGCTTCGACGAAGTCATGCCCATTTCGTCCGTCCACGGCCACGGCACCGGCGACCTGCTGGACGCCGTCTGCGCCCACCTCGATTTCAGTGAGACCGTCGTGGAGGAAGACCGCATCCCCGTCGCCATCATCGGCCGCCCCAATGTGGGCAAGTCCAGCCTGACCAACCGCATCCTCGGTGAGAACCGCATGATCGTGGCCAACGAGGCCGGCACCACCCGCGACGCCATCGACACCCCCGTGGACAACGCTTACGGCAAGTTCATCTTCACCGATACCGCCGGTCTGCGCAAGCGCAGCAACATCACCGACGGCCTCGAGCGCTACATGGTCGTCCGCGCACTGGCCGCTGTCGAGCGCAGCCGCGTGGCCCTCATCCTCGTGGACGCCACCGTCGGCTTCACTGAGCAGGACAGCAAGGTGGCCGGTTACGCCCACGACCAGGGCAAAGCCTGCATCATCGTCGTCAACAAGTGGGACGCCGTGGAGGGCAAGGAGACCAACACCATGGAACTGCAGCGCCGGGGCTATGCCGAGTGCTTCAGCTTCATGGGCTATGCTCCCATCATCTTCATCTCGGCCCAGACCGGCTACAACGTCAACAAGCTGATGCAGCTCATCCGCGACGTGGACAGCCAGAACGGCGCCCGCGTACCCACCGGTGTGCTGAATGAGATGCTGGCCCGCGCCACCGCTCGGATGCAGCCGCCCAGCGATAAGGGCCGCCGCCTGAAGATCTTCTACCTGACCCAGGCTTCCACCCGTCCGCCGACGTTCGTGGCCTTCGTCAACGCAAAGCACCTGTTCCACTTCAGCTATCAGCGGTATATCATCAACCAGATCCGCGAGAACTTCGGTCTGGAGCACACCCCCATCCGCCTTGTCGTGCGTGAGCGCGGCTCCGGCGAAGTGGGCGCGAAGGACGTATAAGGAAGGGAGACTGGTTCTATGACCGCATTTCTCATTGTGCTGGCGGTCGCTGCCGAAGCCTATCTGCTGGGCAGCGTGGACACCGGCATCCTCGTCAGCAAATACCTGTACCATGACGACGTCCGCACCCACGGCTCGGGCGCTGCCGGTATGACCAATATGCTGCGCACTTTCGGCAAGAAGGCCGCTGCCCTCACGGCGGTGGGCGATGTGCTCAAGGGCGTCGTGGCCGTCTGCCTTGGCCGGTGGCTGTTCGGCCATCTGCCCGCCGACGCTGCCGTCTCGCCCTATCTGGGCGTCTACCTCGCCGCCATCCTCGCCGTGGTGGGCCACTCCAAGCCCATCTACTTCGGCTTCAAGGGCGGCAAGGGCGTGCTGGTGGCTGCCGGTGCCATTCTGGCAGTCCAGCCGGTGCTGCTGCCGGTGCTGGCGGTCATTTTCCTCGTCTGCCTGGTCCCCACCGGCATGGTGTCGCTGGGCAGCATCACCATGGCCGCGGCCTACCCGGTGCTGACGCTGGTGTACAGCCTCATGCGCGGCCTGCCGACCCGGGACGTGGTGGTCTGCACCGTTGGCGCTGCCATCATGGGCGGCATGGTCATCTGGATGCACCGTTCTAACATCCAGCGCATCCGGGACGGCAAGGAGTACCGTTTCGGCCAGAAGCACAAGAGCAACTAAGCATAAAAAGATGCCCCGCAGGCAGCTCTCGACGAGCGTCCTGCGGGGCATTTTACGTTGTCAGACTCATTTCGGGTCTGCTTCCAGCAGCGTGTCGGTGTTGTCCTCGTACTTGGGGTCTTCGATGGCGACTTCAAGCTCCGTGTCGGTGTCGTCATGATGCAGGTGCTTGCGCAGCCGGGAGGCGAATTCCTCTGACGGGATGCCGCTCTGGCTGGGGGAAAGGTCGGGTGCGGGGTGGCCGTCGGGCAGATGAGCGCCGAAGGCCGGCACGAAGAAGAACTTCCGCACGATGAAGATGAGGGCGATGGCGCCCACGCTCAGCAGGTTCTCCAGTGCGGATTCGTGACCCACCACCATGTGGCGGGCGATGGCGTAGAGCAGCACTTCGAGGCTGGAACCGGGGCTGTGCTTGGCCAGCATCTTGATGAACTCGATGCCGATGACGATGTCCAGCGCCCGCTGTAAGAAGATGCTCACCTCGACGTCGTTGCCGTCGAACAGCAGGCCGGGCATCCACTGCAGCAGCGGCACCATCGACAGCAGCAGGCCGATGAGGACGAGGCCGGACAACAGGATCTCGAGCAGGGTGGCTGCGCTGATGATCTTGTTGCGCAATTCGGCGCGGCTGTGGCTTTCAACACGGGAATTGGACATGGGCAGGGACCTCTCTTTCAAATTTGACCGGAAATCTTTTACAACAGTTCGATTCTATTGTAACAAAAGCGAAAAACGAAGTCAATTTCTCCGGCTAAGAAAGCTAGTCAGCATGAAAAACTGGAATCGAAGACAGACAAGAGGGGCCGTCCGCACCCGGAATGGAGTGCAGACGGCCCCTCTTTGTGCTGAAAAGGCGGCTTAGGCCTCAGCGATGGCTTCGATCTCGCAGAGCACGCCCTTGGGCAGGTCTTTCACGGCCACGCAGCTGCGGGCGGGCTTGGAGGTGAAATACTTGGCGTACACCTCGTTGAAAGCGGCAAAGTCGGCGATGTCGGCCAGGAAGCAGGTGGTCTTGACCACCTTGTCAAAGCCTACGCCGGCAGCTTCGAGGATAGCGCCCACATTGCGGCAGCTCTGGTCAGCCTGTGCGGCGATGCCCTCGGCGACTGCGCCGGTGGCGGGGTCTACCGGGATCTGGCCGGAGGTGAAGACGAGACCGCCCACGGTGTAGCCCTGAGAGTAGGGGCCGATGGCGCCGGGAGCTTTTTCGGTGCGGATGATGTTCATATCGATTACCTCACATATCATAAATAGGGGAGTCTCCCGCCAAAAGGGGAGCCGATGAAAAAAGTCTACCACCAACTGTCCCCGCCGTCAACGGCCAGCAGGAAACGGTCCCGGAATTTCCGGAAAAGAGAATGTAAAATTATTTGGAAAAATCTACGCAAATCATCTTGACAAGAAATAAACTTTTATGATAAAAATAGAGCATGAAAGTAACATTTTTGCAGAAAAACGCAGGCGCAGCGCAGGCAGGAAAGCCAGCTTTGCGCAGGCGCGTTTCTTTTTTGCAGAAAAAGCGAATTTCTGAACCCTCGGAAGGGGCAGAAAGGATAAGATATGTCGATTTTGGTAGATGATTCAAATAAAACAGCCTGCCGTGCAGCGGAGGCTGGGCTGCAGCAGAAAAACTGTGCTGCGCTGGTGCGCCCGGCAGGTACGGGCAAGGGCTGCATCGTGTGGGAGCTGCTGGACGCCCACCCCGAGATGCGCGTGCTCTGGGTGGTGTCCTGCGCTGCCCGTCTGGAGCTGCGCCGCGCCCTGACAAAGCGGCTGGGCCGGACGCTGGGCGGCCGGGTGCGGCTGATGAGCTGCGAGCAGCTGGCCGTGCAGAATGCGCTGGGCTGGGTGGCGCTGGCTGAGTTCCGGCCCGGCCTGCTGGTACTGGACGGCTGGAGGGAGATGAGCGCAAAGGACTGGACCGACTGTGTCCAGCCCCTGTTCCGCCTCTGCCCGGGGGCAAAGCTGCTGGCTCTGGGGGAGCCGGACGCCCCGGGCGACAGCTGCCGCGCCGCCGAGGAAATGCTGGCCGACGCCATCGTGGAGCCGCTGGCGCTGGGCGGGGCGATGGCCGAGGGCCTGCTGCCCATGCCGGCCTCCTATACGGCCCTGCTCTGGCCGCTGGAAGATGCGCTGGCCCGCCTCCGTGCTGAGGTGAAGAACCTCCATCTGCCGGGCTGCCCTGACCCCAACGCCGAGAAATATCAGGCTCTGAGCCTCGCCGTAGAGAAGCTTCCGCCGGTGGAACAGCTGCTGGCGCAGTGGCTCCCGGATGCTGCCGGGCGCTGCCTCGTCCTCTGCGAGGATGATGCAGCGGCGGCGCAGACCGCAGAGCAGGCCGAGAAGCTGTTTGGTGCAGGAACACATATTTATAAGGATGCAGAAGGCTTTGCGGCCGATGAAGCAGCCACCCTCCGGCTGCTGGTCTGTGCCAACGGCCCGGCGGTGCAGGCTCCTCTGGCCGGGATCTCGGGCGTGGTGCTGGTGCGCCGCAGCGCTGGACCGGCCGCATACCGGCAGATGCTGGCACGCGCCCTTGCAGCCTGCGGCAGTGTGCCGGTGGCAGAGCTGAGCGCGGCCTTTGAGGCGCTGACCTGTGTGCAGCAGCTGCGGAAGGAGTGCAGCGCGGCGGGGGCAGAAGCCTTCCCGCTGGAAGAGCCTCTCTCTGCCTGCCGCCGGGCTTACCGGCAGCTCCGCCGCGCGCTGGATTCCGACTGGGAGCGCTATTATGCCGCCGCAAAGCAGATGACGGCAGAGGGAAAGACGCTGGACGTGCCTCGCTCCTACCGCTTTGGGGGCGTGGCCGTGGGCCGCTGGCTGGAAAACCAGCGCCTTGTCCGGGCCGGAAAGAAAAAGGGACGCCTCACCGCCGAGCAGGCCGCCCGGCTGGACAAAATCGGCATGAACTGGAAAAAGCGGCTCGAGCTGGCGTGGGAGAACGGCTGTGCTTCGGCCCGGCGGTACCGCGGCAGCCACAGCGACCTGCTGGTGCCGGTCCATTATAAGGATAAGGACGGCTTTGCGCTGGGCGAGTGGATCGTCTACAACCGCCAGCGCTATCTGAGCGGGAACCTGCCGTCAGACCGCGTCGAGCGCCTCGAGGCACTGGGCATGGTGTGGGACACCGGCAGCATCCTCTGGGAGAAGAGCTATGCCGCCGCCGTCCAGTATTATCTGGAAAATCACACGCTGGAAATTCCCGTCAAGTACGTCACACCGGACGGCATGGCGCTGGGCGTCTGGCTGGGCAGTCAGCGCGCCGCTTATAAAGAAGGTGTGCTGACCGACGCCCAGATCGAAAAGCTGGAAGCGCTGGGAGTGGACTGGACGAACCGGAACGACCGCAAGTGGCAGACCGCCTACGAGGCCGCCGTGAAGTACCACGCCGCCCACGGGAACCTCGACGTCCCCACCGAGTACACCGACGAAGACGGCATCCTGCTGGGCAAGTGGGTGTCCCGCCAGCGGTACGCATGGCAGAACCCCGAGCGCAGCAGCGCCCGGGTGACGCCGGAGCGGAAAGCTCTGCTGGACGAGCTGGGCATGAACTGGGAAAAGACCGACTCGTGGCAGCACCGCTACGAGCTGGCCGCGGAATACAAAAAGGCGCACGGCAGTCTGGCCGTTCCGGCCCAGTACCGGACGGAGGACGGCATCTGGCTGGGCAGCTGGCTGTCCCGTCAGAAGCAGATGCTGCGGGAGGGCAAAAAGCTCTCCGCCGAGCGCCGCGCGGCCCTGAGAGAGCTGTTCAAGGGCGAAAAAGGCCGACGCCTCAGCGCTCCGGTGCCGCCCGCATACAGCGTGCGGGAGCAGAACTGGCTGGACAACTACCAGAGCGCCAGGCTCTACGCCGAGAAGAAGGGCAGCCTCCTCGTGCCTGCCGGATACGTGGACGAGAACGGCTTCCGTCTGGGCGTCTGGATCTCGAACCTCCGGGCTGCCCGCAAGGCCCGGCCCGGCTCGTTCCAGGTGACGCCGGAGCATATCGCTCTGCTGGATGCCATCGGGATGCAGTGGGACGCCCGGGAGGCCAAGTGGGCCGGGGCGTTCCGCCGTGCCGAAGAGTACTGCGCCGCCCACGGCGATCTGCTGGTGCCGGTGAACTATAAGACCGAAGACGGCTTCTGCCTCGGCGACTGGGTCCGCCGGATGCGCGAAAACTACGCCTGTGCCGAGAAAAAGCTGACGGCGGAGCGCATCGCAAAGCTCGAAGCGCTGGGCATGGTCTGGACCGTGCCGCAGGAGGGCTGAGATATTGCATTTTAGGGCGGAGTGTGGTATACTTCACCTCGTCTGAATAGAAAACAGCAGGTGCCTGCCGCCGGGGTCTCGTCCCCGGCCGGGAGGGTAAAAGGGAAGCGGGTGCGAGTCCCGCGCGATCTCGTCACTGTGATAAGGGAGTCCGCTGCCTTGGCGCTCAGCGCCGGTCACTGGAGGCTTTGCCTCTGGGAAGGCGGCAGCGGGCGGTGAGCTTTCAGTCAGGAAACCTGCCCGCTGTTGGTACAGGAGCGTCCGGCTCCGGATCACGAGGAATTGGTCGTACCAAAAAGCCCGAACGTTCAAAGGGTCTTTTTGCTGTGCCTTCCGCGCGGTGAAAAGGCTCTTTTTTCGTTTGAGCTGGCCCCCGTTTCGTACCCTTTCTATCGGAAACGTACATTCCACACAACAGAAAGGACTCAAACAATGCGTAAGGCAACCAACAAGAACTGGCAGCGCGTCACCGCCGCTGCCGCCGCACTGGCCCTGTGTGCCGGTGTGCTCACCGGCTGCGGTGCATCTTCTTCCACTGCCGCCGGCAGCACCGCCGCAAGCTCTGCCGCCGCCAGCGAGGTGAGCAGCGAGGAGGCAGATGAAATGGCAGCAAAGAATGTGGCAGACCTCATCGACGCCATCTATGTGCAGGAGCGCAACGAGAACACCGACGCTCAGTGCGAGGCCGCCAAGGCCGCATGGGACGCTCTGACCGACGCTCAGAAGGAGCTGGTCGAGGGCGAAGAGGCTGACCCCGATTACTTTGGCCGCGACACCGGCGATGCCTCCAAGGACGACGCCCGCAACCAGGACAACATCGGCGACAAGGAGATCCTGGTCGTCAGCTTCGGCACCTCCTTCAACGACAGCCGCGCAGCGGACATCAAGGGCATCGAGGACGCCATCCAGGCCGCATATCCCGACTGGTCTGTCCGCCGTGCCTTCACCGCACAGATCATCATCAACCATGTCCAGGCCCGTGACGGCGAGAAGATCGACAACATGGAGCAGGCTCTGGAGCGCGCTGTCGCCAACGGTGTGAAGCAGCTGGTGGTGCAGCCCACCCATCTGATGCACGGTGCTGAGTACGACGAGATGTGCGCCGCCATCGACAAGGTTCGCGACCAGTTTGACTCCGTTGAGATCGCCGAGCCCCTGCTGGGTGAGGTTGGCGACGATGCCACCGTTATCAACGCCGACAAGGAAGCCGTTGCTAAGGCCGTTGTGGCCGCTGCCCTCGAGGAGAGCGGTTATGAGACCACCGCTGCCGCCAAGGATGCCGGTGTTTCCTATGTGCTGATGGGCCACGGTACGGCTCATGTGGCCAAGGTCACCTACAGCCAGATGGCTACCCAGATGGCCGAGCTGGGCTATGAGAACGTGTTCGTCGGCACCGTGGAGGGCGAGCCCGAGGAGACCTCCTGCGAGGCCGTGATCGAGGCCGTCAAGAACGCCGGCTACACCACCGTGGTGCTGCGTCCCCTGATGGTCGTGGCTGGCGACCATGCCAACAACGACATGGCCGGTGCTGACGATGACTCCTGGAAGACCATGTTTGAGGCCGCCGGCTTCACCGTGAACTGCCAGATCTCCGGTCTGGGCCGTATCGCGGACGTGCAGGCCCTCTATGTGGCCCACACCAAGGCTGCCATTGACGCCATCGCGTAACAAGGACTGAACGGGCTCCGGGGCGGTATACCATCGCCTCGGAGCCTTTTTCAAAGCAAGGAGGACTTAACTATGAAGAAATTTTTTTCCTGCCTGCTGGCTGTTCTGATGATGGCGGCGCTGCTGGTGGGCTGCGGACAGCAGCAGACCGATGCCCCCGGCAACGATGCGCCTGACCAGCCCGCTCTGGCGGACGGTGTGTACACCGCCGACTTCAACACCGACAGCAGCATGTTCCACGCCAACGAGACATGTGACGGCAAAGGCGTGCTGACCGTGAAGGACGGCCAGATGACCATCCACGTCAGTCTGGCCTCTACCAGCATCGTCAACCTGTTCCCCGGTCTGAAGGAGGACGCCCAGAAGGACGGCGCCGTGCTGCTCCAGCCCACCAAGGACACCGTCACCTATCCCGACGGTCTGACTGAGACAGTCAATGGCTTTGATATCCCCGTGCCCGCGCTGGACGAGGAGTTCGATGTGGCCCTCATCGGCAAGAAGGGCGTATGGTATGACCACAAGGTGTCCGTCTCCAACCCTGTCCTGAGGGAGGATGACGGCGATGACACTGCCGCCATCGCATTGGCGGACGGCACCTACACCATTGAGGGCAAGTACATCACCGGTGATGACATCTCCATCACCGTCAGCAAGATCTCCCCGCTGGATAAGTTCGACTTCAGCGTCTATGAGTACGTGAAGGTGGACGGCGGCAAGTCCGTGTTCCTGATCCTGGCCAACGTGAAGAGCGGCGAGACTCTGGGCGAGGGCAAGGTCCCCGCCTACGACGGCTCCAACATGTTCACCGACAAATCCGGCCGTTATAACTCCGCCTATTCCTGGCTGGTGTTCTCCGACAGCACTGCCGCCACCCTGTTGGCCGATGTGAAGAACCACATCACCCTGGTGACCGGCGAGGCCAAGAGCTACAAGTCCAACAACGATGTGAACTACACCGGTACCGCCGACATCAACGACGCCCAGCTGGTATACAATATCTACAACGCCAAGTATGACAGCTTCGACGTGGTGGAGATGAAGATGTTCCTCAGCGCGGATATCAACGGCGACAAGGTCG
>OODO01002475.1_pt1 | contig 10145 bp, 9 predicted proteins | sample 1671261 | NCBI WGS metagenome assembly OODO01 (sample SAMN06348138, study PRJEB24527) | human gut metagenome | biome: human gut; feature: ankylosing spondylitis patient; material: feces | host: Homo sapiens | place: China | collected 2015-10 | reverse complement strand
CAGCGTCCTTATGGCGGCCTATCCCGTCAGAGGTCTTGACATCAATTCTTCCTATACCATATATGATCTGATCAATGAGCAGAAGAAAAAGGGCGTGGCTGTTATCTTTGTCGGCGAGGATCTGGATGTGCTGCTGGAGCTCTGCGACCGAATCGTTGTGCTCTGCGGCGGTCAGGTCTCCGGCGTGGTCGACGCCAGAAAGACCGACAAGCGCGAGGTCGGCGCACTGATGACGCTCGTGAGGGGAGGCAACAAGGATGAATAAGAAACAGTCGCTCTTCCACATCGCCAAGCGCGATACGCTCCCCTGGTACAAGGCCGTTTTGATCCGCGGCGGCGCGATCGTGCTCGCTTTGATCGTCTGCGCGATCGTCACAACGCTGCTGACGGGCGAAAATCCCATCAAGGTCTACTCCACGATCCTCTACGGCGCGTTCGGTACGTCGCGCAAGAGCTGGGTCACGTTCCATAACCTCGCGATCCTGCTCGGCATCTCGCTCGCGGTCACGCCCGCGTTCAAGATGCGCTTCTGGAACATCGGCGCGGAGGGTCAGACCCTCATCGGCTGTCTGGCCTCCGCCGCCTGTATGATCACGCTGGGAAAGACCCTGCCCAACGCCCTGCTGATCCTGGTGTCCCTGGTGGCCGCTCTGCTGGCCGGCGCCCTGTGGGGCTTCCTGCCCGCCTTCTTCAAGGCCCACTGGAACACCAACGAGACGCTGTTCACCCTGATGATGAACTACGTTGCCACCAGCATTGTGGCCTGCATGACGAATATCATGCGCGGCCAGGCATCCAGCCTGGGCACCCTGAACAAAGCCACCAAGGCTGGCTGGCTGCCCGTGATCAACGGCCAGCGCTACACCATCAATATTATTGTGGTGCTGGTGCTGACCTTTGCGATGTACGCTTACCTCAAATACTCCAAGCAGGGGTACGAGATCAGCGTTGTGGGCGAGAGTGAAAACACCGCCCGCTATGCCGGCATCAATGTCAGCCGCGTGATGATCCGTACTATGCTGCTGTCCGGTGCCATCTGCGGCCTGTGCGGCTTTTTGGTTGTGGCCGGTAAGGACCAAACGATCTCCACTACCTCGGCAGGCGGCAACGGCTTCACCGCCATTATTGTGGCCTGGCTGGCAAAGTTCAACACCTTCTATATGATGCTGATCTCCTTCCTGCTGATCTTCCTGGACCGCGGCGCTTCGGAAATTGCTTCTGCTTATTCCCTGAACGAATATGCAGCGGATATCATCACCGGCATTATCCTGTTCTTTATCCTGGGCAGCGAATTTTTCATCAACTACCGCCTGGTCTGGCGCGGCCATCATGATGGTAAGGAGGGCAAGTAAGTATGAGCAGTCTGATTGCATGGATCCTGCGTGCCATCCCGTTTGGCACCATCATTATGTACGGCGCTTTGGGCGAGACCCTGACGGAAAAATCTGGCAACCTGAACCTGGGTGTTCCCGGTATCATGTACCTGGGCGGCTTTGCCGGTTTTGCCAGCGCTTATTATTACGAAAAACTCAGCGCCAACCCCAGCGCCTTTGTCTGCGTAATTCTGGCCCTGCTGTGCGCCCTGATCGCATCCGCCTTGGGCGGTCTGATTTACGCCTTCCTGACCATCACCCTGCGTGCAAACCAGAACGTGACCGGCCTTGCACTGACCACCTTTGGCATGGGTGTGGCAAACTTTTTTGGTGTGTTTATCCTGAACGGTGCCAGCTACACCGCGGCACCGCTGGCTTATAAAGCATTCAGTGCCATGATTCCGGTGCTTTCCGGCCTTGGCGTTGTGGGCAAGGTGCTTTTCTCTTACGGCTTTTTGGCTTATGCGGCCATTGTGCTGGCAGTTGTGCTGCACTGGTTCTTTACCCGCACCCGCGCGGGTCTGAACCTGCGCGCGGTTGGCGAAAACCCCGCCACTGCCGATGCCGCCGGCATTAACGTTACGCTGTATAAATATGTGGCTACCTGCACGGGTGCTGCCATCTGTGGTGTGGGTGGTTTGTATTATGTTCTGGATTATAACCAGGGCATCTGGGCAACCACCGGCCAGATCGAAGCCTTGGGCTGGCTGGCTGTAGCGCTGGTCATCTTTACCACCTGGAAGCCGCTGAACGCTATCTGGGGTGCTTACCTGTTCGGCGTGCTGTACTGGCTGTATCAGTTCCTGCCCAGCCTGCTTGGCATTACCGTTGCCAGCTACATGACCGATCTGATCCAGATGCTGCCCTATGTGGTTACCATCGTGGTATTGATTGTGGTCAGCCTGCGCAAAAAGAAGGAAAACCAGCCCCCGGAGCATCTGGGTCTTTCCTACTTCCGCGAGGAGCGGTAAAAAATATTTTTGCAGAATTCGCAAAAAATTGCTCATTTTGCATCAAAGCCTCGTTTCCTATTGGAAATGGGGCTTTTTGTTTTTTGGGGAAGGGCAGGGGGATTGGCGGATTTCGGAGAGTGATATCCGGCATGGCCCATCACACATTTTTAATTTGACTGTGTGGCCGGGGGAGTTCGTTGCGATTGTGGGTGAATCCGGCTCCGGCAAAAGTACCCTGATGAATATTATCGGCGTGCTGGACAAGCCGACCTCTGGCGAGTATACGCTGGACGGGGTGGATATCCATAAAGCAGACGATGACGAACTGGCGGGCATCAGCGCAAAATTGAACCGCATACAGCAAAAATGCTCCCGTTGCACGGGGGCATTTTTTGTGGTATACTTCTGCCTGAATGATAAAAATGGGGCAGTTTTTGCCCTGGGGTGTATCTGAAAAGTCAAAAGTACGGTCTGTTTCGGCAGTTACAGCCGGATTTTGCGCTTGCAAAATGCGGCATCTTCTTTTCTTTCAGATACACACCTTAGAGCGGAGAGGAAAGAAGGAAGGTCTGACAATGCAGACACAACAAAAACTATTTACCAACCGTATGCTGCTAACACTATTGTGGCCGCTGGTGGTGGAGCAGGCGCTGAACGTGCTGGTGGGCATGTCCGATACCGTGATGGTATCCAGCGTAGGCGAAGCCGCCATTTCCGGTGTTTCGCTGGTGGATATGATCAACTACCTGATCCTGAATATTTTTGCCGCGCTGGCCACCGGCGGCGCGGTTATCACCAGCCAGTTCCTGGGAGCCAAAAAGCCGGGGGAAGCCTCCCGCAGCGCGGGGCAGCTGGTTACTTTAAGCTCTATCCTGGGTACAGCTGTCATGGCGCTCTGCCTGCTGCTGCGCGGGCCCATGCTGCGGCTGTTCTTTGGCAGCATTGCGGACGATGTGTTCCAGGCAGCCATGATCTACTTTACCATCACGGCAATCTCTTACCCGTTTTTGGCGCTGTACAACGCGGGCGCGGCCATCTTCCGCTCCGTCGGCAACAGCGAGGTATCTATGCGGGTATCCGTTATCATGAACATTACCAATGTTGTGGGCAATGCGTTCTGCATCTTTGTGCTGCGCATGGGGGTTGCCGGTGTTGCGGTGCCCACGCTGGTTTCCCGCGTGCTGGGCGCTGTCATCATCCTGAAACTGACCACCCGGCATGATAATGTCGCCCGCGTTACCTGGGATGGCGTCAAGCACCTGCAGCCCCAGATGGCAAAGAACATTTTGTATATCGGCATCCCCTCCGCGCTGGAAAACAGCCTGTTCCAGCTGGGGCGTGTGCTGGTCGTCAGTATGATCTCTTTGTTCGGCACGGTGCATATTTCCGCCAATGCGGTGGCCAACAACCTGGACGGCATGGGCTGCATTGTGGGCCAGGCCATCGGCCTTGCCATGATCACTGTGGTGGGGCGCTGTGTGGGCGCCCAACAGCTGGACCAGGCCAGCTACTTTACCAAAAAGCTGCTGCTGTGGGATTACATTGCCCAGGGCGCTACCAATGCCCTGATTTTGATCTTCCTGAACCCGCTGCTCAGCGTGTACACCCTTTCGGATGAAACCCGCCGCCTGGCCTGGCTGCTGGTTATGATCCATGCGGGCAGCGCCATCTTCCTGTGGCCGGCGGGCTTTGTTCTGCCCAACGCCCTGCGTGCAGCCAATGATGTGCGCTTTACCATGCTTACTTCCATTCTGTCCATGGGAATCTGGCGTCTGGCGTTCTCTTACATCCTGTGCGTTCAGATGGGTATGGGTGCTGTCGGCGTCTGGATCGCCATGGTGGTGGACTGGGTGTGCCGCGTGACCTGCTTTGTGGTCCGCTTTGTATCTGGTGCGTGGAAGAAAAAATGTGTGGCAAAATAACAGGAGGAACCCCCGATGAAACTTATCAGCTGGAATGTGAACGGCCTGCGCGCCTGCCTGAAAAAAGGCTTTGAGGATACTTTCAACCAGCTGGATGCGGATGTGTTCTGCATTCAGGAAACCAAAATGCAGCCCGGCCAGGCGGATTTTGCCCCCGAAGGCTATACCGAATACATCAACAGCGCTGAGAAAAAGGGCTATTCCGGCACGCTGATCTATACCCGCGTAAAGCCCCTGAACGCCTGGAACGGCATTGGGGTGGAAGCCCACAGCCACGAAGGCCGTGCCATCACACTGGAATTTGAGGATTACTACCTCGTCAATGTCTATGTACCCAACTCCCAAAACGAGCTGGCCCGCATTGACTACCGCATGCAGTGGGAGGACGACTTGCGCGCCTACCTGAAAGACCTGGACAGCAAAAAGCCGGTGATCCTGTGCGGAGATTTGAACGTGGCCCATGAGGATATTGACCTGAAGAACCCCGGCCCCAACCGCGGTGCTGCGGGCTTTTCGGACCAGGAGCGCGGCAAGCTGAACGAGCTGCTGGCTGCTGGCTTTACCGATAGCTTCCGCTACCTGTACCCTGATGCCACCGGCATGTACAGCTGGTGGAGCATGCGGTTCCGCGCAAGAGAGCGGAACGCAGGCTGGCGCATTGACTATTTCCTGGTATCGGACCGGCTGGCCCCACAGATCAAAAAGGCCGAGATTTTGATGGATGTGCAGGGCAGCGACCATTGCCCGGTGCTGCTGGAACTGTAAAGCTGCAAAACGTCCAAGAAATATTCGGTGCGTCGAAAAAACTGTGCCTTTCTTTTACAGAGCATGTGGGTATAAAACATGTAGGGGTGCACGATCTCACCCCGCATGTCGGACCTTGCCATATATTCCATCACATCATTCTCCGCAAGGCATCGGGCGCACAATGCGCCCCCTATGAAGACCTTTTCGACAATCTGAAATTTTCATAATTTTTTCAAAAATATCTGCTCCCGTTGCAAAATACCGGGAGCATTTTTCGTATTAGTATACAGAAGCGCTTCCAACAAAGAAAGCGCGCCGGCAGATGAATGCGAAAGGAGGTGTGGGGCACTGAACCAAACAGATTTTACCCAGCTGATGCAGCAATACCAAAAACTGGTTTATACCGTTTGTTTGCAGTTTGTCCACAACCCCCACACCGCCGAGGATCTGACCCAGGATACCTTCCTTTCGGCATGGTCGTCCATTGACCGGTGCGAGCCCCAATACTATAAGCAATGGCTGGTGCGTGTGGCGGCCAACAAATGCAAGGACCACCTGAAAAGCTCCTGGGCGCGCAGGGTGGAGGCACAATCCGACGAAACGATGCCGGAACCACGCGGCACACCGCCGCCCGGCAGCGGCCTGCAAAGCGCAGAGCCGGACCCGCAGGATGAATTTATGCGCCAGACCGATGCCGCAGAGCTGGAAACGATGGTGCGCACCCTGCGCGAACCCTATGGCCGGGCCGCGGCCATGTATCTGCTGGACGGGCTGCCCGTGGCGGCCATAGCCCAAAAGCTGGGCCGCCCGGCACCCACTGTTCAGAACCAGCTGTTCCGCGCAAAAGCGATCCTGCGCAAACAGATCATGGAAAGGAGGCAGGAATAATGGAACAGGCAATGTTTCCGCAAAACGAAAATAACACCCCATTTGATAACGAAGCCCTGTTTGATGCTGAAGGCCACCTGACGGATGAGGGGCTGCACGCCCTGCAGGAGGGCCGCCTGGATGAACTGGGCAGCCTGGAGGCCGCAGAGCACCTGACCTTCTGTGATTACTGCCTTGCCCGCTATACCGCCCTGATTGAATCGGCCCCCGAAAAGCTGAAACAGCCCATGCGGGACCTGATCCCCCAGGTGCAGGCCCTGATGCGGCTGCGCAGCTTCCGCATTATGACAAACCGCTATGTTTCCACGGCTGCCGCCGTAATGCTGGCCTTTGCGCTGTGGCGGTTCGGGTTCTTTGGCGGTGTTGGTACGGTGCAAAAGCCCGTGCAGCAGCTGCCGGACGTTACCCCCAGAGTGACGGTAAGCCAGGCGCTTGGCGGTATGTTTGACAGCATGAGCAGCGGCTTGAGCAATATGTTCGACGGAATGCAGCTTACCATCAACAGTGGGCTGGCCCAGCTGGCCGACCCGGTTGTGCCCCGCAGCAACCCCACCAATAACGGCGGCAGCCCCGCCCACGGAGAGTGATACACTATGAAGAAAAACGCATTTTTGACCTTTATTTTTGCCTGCATCCCCGGCGCAGGGCAGATGTATTACGGGTATATGAAGCGCGGTACCTCGCTGCTGGTCTACTTCTGCCTGTTCATCATGCTGGGCGCCATCATTTCCCCGCTGGTGGTGGGCGTCGCCGTGGTGTATATGTTCAGCTTTTTTGACACCTATGACCTCATCCGCTACCTGGTAGCGGGGGACCCCAAGCCGGATGAATTCCTGCTCCCGCCGGATTGGCAGAATCAGCTCGGCGGTGCCAAAGCTAAAATGACCCCCAAAATGAACAAGATCATTGGCTGGTGCCTGCTGCTTACGGGCGTTTATGTGATGTATGACAGCGTGGTATGGCCGATCGTGAGCAATATTCTGCAACAGCTGGGCGTTTACTGGGATATAATCTATACCATCAACAACGCAATCCCTTCCGTTGTGGTAGCGGTGCTGCTGATTGCTTTTGGCGGCCGCCTGCTGGGCTTTGGCAAACATGCCCACCACAACGATACCGACGACCTGCCCCCGTACCAGGGCTGAACCGGCAAAGCAAGCAAATTTGAAAAGAAAATTGAAAAGAAAATTGAAAAGAAAGTGTAGGGCAGGGTGCAGCACAGCACCCCGCCTGGTAGCCTGCGGCCATTTGGAATAAAAACAGCGCCGCCCGATAGCCTGACAATGATTCAACAGACAAAAGAGAAAATGGTGATTAACTATGGAAAACAATTTTAACCAGAATACCCCTGTGCCGGAGGAACCGACCCAGGATACCTGCCAGGATGCCAGCCAGGAAACCACCGCGCAGGCCGCGCCCGAAACGGCCCCCAAGCCCCCGGTCAAAGTGCGGCGGGTGGGCACCTTCAGCCTTGGCCTGATGCTGGTTGCCATCGGTGCCATCCAGCTGGCCCAGATTTTTATGCCGAATGTCAATGTGCTCAGCGTGGTAAAGTATGCCCCGGTGGTGTTGATCGTTCTGGGCATTGAGGTGCTGATTTACGCCGCACGCCCCGATGTAAAGATCAAGTATGACGGCATTTCCATCTTCCTCTGCATTATCATCATGCTCACGGCGGGGGCTTCCGGTGCAGTGGCCGCAGCAGCCCAGGCATTCACTCCCGAAAACGTGACCAAGCGTGTTACCACCGAGGAACAGTACAAGAAGTCTGTTCAGAAGGCACTGAGCAATATCCCCAATGCCCATGATTTTGTACATGATTATTCCATCGATGTCAGCAGCGAGCACTGGTTCATGGATATGCCGGTGGGTACGATGCACGCAACGGTATACCTGACCATGAATTACGGTGCCCAGACCACCGCCGAAGAATTTGTGCGCGACTGCATGAAGGTAATGGATGCGGTAAATGCCACGGATATCCCGGTAGAATACTATCGCTTTGATGTGGACCAGAGCAACCTGACCGATGGCGAAGTGTGGAGTGTATGGCTGGATGAGTGGGAAATGCACGGCAACCTGCAAAACATTGCGGCCCATGTTGATACCATGTACTATGTGGACGGCGATGCCTACACCAGCCTGGATGATGTGCCCAAAAAGGACGGCGATGAACTGTTGAACCGCTACATGGCCGCCTTTGGCACCAACCCGCTGACCGATTACCAAAATGAATACGGCACCGTTGAATTTGGTGATAAGCTGGAAGAGTACATGCAGAACCGCGTGGAAAACGAAGCCGGCCAGGACCTGACGGACACTGACAACGCTGGGGAAACCGCAGCCAGTGAGGAAACACCCGCAGCGCAGGACGATGTGACGATGGAAGCCACTGAACCCGCAGCGGGCGCTGCGGAAGCTGCCTCTGAAAATGCAAACTGACATTTAAACAAAAATAATATATTTGTACAATTTCGTTAAAAACGACGGAAAAGTTGACCAGATTTTTACGCCCCGCATACGCGGGGCTTGTTGTTTTTGCCCGCCTGAAATGCTACAATACCAATAAGGGCAATTTTGCCCTGTAAATGCGGCCTGCCCGGCGGCGGGATGCAAAATCAGGAGGTACCCCATGCACATCCTTAAAGGCTATACCAAGCAGGAAATCAGTTGGATGATGTACGACTGGGCCAACAGCGCCCATTCCGTTATCATTGTAACGCTGCTCCCCATCTTTTTTGACACGGTTGCGGGCTATACGGCGGACAGTGTTTCCAGCATGTCCACCTGGGGCTATGCAACCAGCATCGCCATGCTGATCGTGGCGCTGGCCGCTCCGTTCCTGGGCGTGTTTGGCGATATCCGCGGTATGCGCAAAAAGCTGTTCAGCTTTTTCATGCTGCTGGGCGTTGCAGCCTGCGCGGGCATGGCGTTTACGCCTGTGATGGATTTTACCTCCGGCCCGGTGGCAGCAGGCAAGGTGGCCAGCCTGATCCTGGTTCTGTACATCGTCAGCGTCATTGGTTTTGATGCTTCCGCCATCTATTACGATGCCTTTTTGACCGATGTTACCACCGAGGACCGCATGGATAAAGTTTCCACCATGGGGTACGGCCTGGGTTACATCGGCGGCTCCACCATTCCGCTGCTTATTTTTCTGATCATGAACCTGGTTGGCGTGCCCATGCTGACCTGCCTGGCGTTTGTGTTTGGCCTGACCGCTGTGTGGTGGCTGGCGTTCAGCTTGCCGCTGCTGAAAAACTGCGAGCAGACCTCTGGCAAGCCGTATGAAAAGGGCGATGTTGCCCGCAGCATTAAGGGCGTTGGTACCACCATCAAGGAGATCATTGCCAACAAGCCAATGCTGATCTATATTCTTTCGTATTTCTTCTATATTGACGGCGTGCACACCGTCATCAGCATGGCAACCACCTATGGCACCAACCTGGGGCTGGATTCCACAGGCATGATGCTGGCGTTGCTGCTGGTGCAGATTCTGGGCCTGCCGTTCTGCCTGCTTTACATCAAGTGCAGCGAAAAGTTCGGTGCCCGCACCATGGTGGGCTTTGGCATCTGCGTGTATATGTTCATCTGCATCTTTGCGTTCTTTATGAACAGCCTGTGGCAGTTCTGGGTGCTGGCTGTGCTGTGCGCCACCAGCCAGGGCGGCATTCAGGCGCTGTCCCGCTCCATGTACGGCAAGCTGATCCCGGATAAGGACCGCTCCGGCGAGTTCTTCGGCTTCTTCGATATCTTTGGCAAGTTCAGCTCCATCATGGGCCCGGCTTTGGTCGGCGTTGTCAGCAGTGTGGTGGCAAATGGAATGCTGGGGGCCCAGGGGCTGACCGCTCAGACCGCAACGGCGGAGCAGATCAATGCTATCAACGCCCAGTCCAGCCATTACGGCATTTTGTCCATCATTATTATCATCATTGTGGGCGCGGTGCTGTACTTCGGCTTTTTGCCCAAAGCAGAGCACGCCAAGCAGTAAATTTGACAAGATATTCGATTCGCATTACAATATAGGGGTATATTCTGTTCAGGTACACCTGGGGAATATACCCCTTTTTAAGGTATATCTGAAAACAAAGAAAATGACGGATATTTCGCAAACACAGACAGGATTTAAGGCAAAGAGCCGCAGGAATTCTTTGTGGATTCCAAGAGTTTTTAACGCAAAATCCCGCTGCGTTTGTAGAAACAGAATGGCAATACCGCATAATTCTAAGTGCCGATACGGCGAGCGAGGTACGGCAGATGCT
>OODO01002461.1_pt1 | contig 10187 bp, 5 predicted proteins | sample 1671261 | NCBI WGS metagenome assembly OODO01 (sample SAMN06348138, study PRJEB24527) | human gut metagenome | biome: human gut; feature: ankylosing spondylitis patient; material: feces | host: Homo sapiens | place: China | collected 2015-10 | reverse complement strand
TGTTTCTTTTTCGTCTGACAATTGTCAGACGAAAGAACAACAATTGTCAGACGAATAAATTCATGTATCATTAGCCATAACCCCATTAGGTATCAAAAATAAATCTGCACAAGCTCGAAATTAGTTCATTTCAGTACCGGCATGAACAAGATTCACCTCTGTACCCTCCGTGTCCTCTGTGGTGAAAACCGTATAGGAATGAATGATAACTTGCTTTCCAACTGCTGATTACTCATTATTTCTTTATCTGTGTGTTTATCGTTTGGGCAACGTCACCGAAAAATGAGGATTCGGAGTATGTTGTTCAAAGATGATAGCCTTCATCTTTTCCACGATATCCGGATGTTGGAGTGTTATGTCATGATCCTCATGAATATCTGTTTTTAGATTATAGAGGAACGGTGTTCCTTTTTTCACTACCATTTTCCAATCATCCATGCGTACGGCAATCTGGTCTGTTTCATCAAACTCCCAATACAGAAAGTCATGTTTCTTTTGCTTATTTTTACCCAGCAGTGTAGGAGCGAAAGAAATCCCATCGAAATAATCGACTTCTTTTTCCTTATTGCGGTATTTCTTTTCGTAGTCTTTGATACCGATAACTTCGCAGAACGTCGGCATTAAATCATAAAATGCACAGATGTGATCGTTTACTTCGCCTGCAGGTATGTGTCCCGGCCAACGGGCGATAAATGGAATACGTATTCCTCCTTCGTGACATTGACGTTTCAGTCCGCGTAGTTTTCCGTCTCTGCCGAAGAAAGTAGGATCAGCTCCGCCTTCCTCGTGAGGGCCGTTGTCACTGGAGAAAATAACCAATGTGTTTTCGTCCAGTCCTTTTTCTTTCAGTTTTTTCAAAACTTCGCCCACGTAATAGTCCAGGCGGGTAATCATTCCGGCAAATTGGGCGTGTGTATGCGTGATGGCGTTGTATCGTGAGCCTTCGCTTCCCTTAAATTCTTTATCCGGGTTGAATTTAGCTTTGTATTCATTCAGGATAGAATCTTCCGGCTGAACGAGTTCCGCATGAGGTAAGGTGTAAGTCAATACGCCGAAAAACGGTTGTTTGCCGTCTTGCTGATCCAGCCACTCCAATGCTTTCTGGTGAATCATGTCGGCCGAATATTGCGGACGTTTCAGGTAGTCGGGACCATACATCGGATATTGGATGTTTTCATCCATCACTACACGTACCACTCCGGTGTCACCCAACGCTTTACTATAACGGTTCAGGAAATTGGGATAATAAAGATGAGCCTGAAACTGACAGATATAACCGTAGTATTCGTCTATCCCCCGTTTGTCGGGAGTGGAACAGGAACCTTCGTAACCTCCGGCCCATTTACCGAACATACCTGTGGTATAGCCGTTATCTTTCATTATCTCCGGCAGGATTACGTGGTCGGGATCATAAGGGTGTTGCCCCACTATTGAGTATTCTTTATTCTGTCCATATTCCACGATCGGTGCATTTTTCCAGTACTCCTTGTTACCTCGTACTTCACAATGGCCTGAATGTTGTCCTGTCATGAATGAAGCTCTGGAAGGGGCGCTGACGGGACTTCCTGCGTATGCTTGCGTAAAACGCATTCCTTCACCGGCCATGGCGTCTATATGAGGGGTACGGATAAATGGTTGACCGTAGCATCCTAAGTCTCCATATCCCATATCGTCACAAAGGATGAAGAGGATATTGGGCTGGGTATTTTTTTTCTGTCCGTTGGCAGATAGGGTAGATAGGAGCAGGGCACTGCCTATCAACGGGATTGATTGATAATTCATGATATTGTTGTCATTAAAATAAAAGCGTTTCAGTGTTTCATATCTGGAATTATTTCCCGATTAAGTCCTTTCCTTCGCGTACGCTTTGAAGGATACTTTGCAGTTCTGCCACTTTCTCCGGCATATTCTTTGCATAGTTGGTTACCTCTTTCACTTCTTTCATCTTATAAAGCTGGGGTTCTTTAGAGTTTCCGGTTTCTATCTTCGGTCCCCATTGAATCATTTTCGGTCCGTCATTCGGTTCGATGTATTTCCAGTCTTTGGTGCGGACAGAAAGCGTGTGATTGGAAGCCTGCTCTATTACCCACGGGCGGTCTGTCTTTTCTTTACCCAGCCAACTTCCCAGATAGTTGTAACTATCCGGTGCAGTATTCTTAGGCATCGTAGCTCCGGTCAGGGAAGCGAAAGAGGCGAGCCAGTCCACTTGTGAAACCAATAAGTCTGAAGTCATTCCTTTTTTTACTCCTGCAGGCCAGCTGACGATGGCAGGAATACGGGTTCCTCCTTCAAAGGCACTATATTTGTTGCCCCGTAGTGGTCCCGCAGGACTATGACCGTTGAGTAGTTCTTCTGCTTTGTCATCGTATCCGTCGTCTACTACCGGGCCGTTGTCACTTGAAAGAATAATGAGTGTATTTTCTCTTAATCCCAGTTTTTCGAGTGTATTCAGGATTTCACCGACACAATAATCGAACTGTACGATAGCATCGCCTCTTAATCCCATCGGATTTTTTCCTCTGAAACGGTCGTGAGGAAAGCGGGGCACATGTACGTCATTGGTGGCAAAGTAGAGAAAGAAAGGTTTGTTTTGGTTTTCCTCGATGAATTGAATGGCGTGTGTGGTAAGTGAATCAGCAATGTTTTCGTCTTTCCAGAGCGCCTTTCCACCGCCTTTCATAAAACCGATGCGTGAAATTCCATTAACGATCGACATGTCGTGACCGTGACTTGGCTTGAGGTTATAAAGTAATTCAGGATTACTTTTTCCGGTAGGTTCACCCTCGAAGTTCTTTTGATAACTGACTTCGATGGGAGCACTCGGATCATAGTTGGCTACTTTCCCGTTTTCGATGTATACACAGGGTACACGGTCGGCTGTGGCTGCCATAATGTAATGATAGTCGAAACCTAAATCGCCCAGTGCGCACGGTAACGGAGCATTCCAGTCTTGAGTGGCGGTTTGATCTCCGAGTCCCAGATGCCATTTGCCTACTGCGGCAGTGGTGTAACCGACACTTTTGAACATATCTGCCATGGTGTATTGTTCGGGACGGATAATCATTCCGGCATTTCCTGCCGCTACATCCGTTCCTTCTTTGCGCCATGCGTATTCTCCGGTTAGCATGGAGTAGCGGGAAGGGGTGCTGGTGGCGGCTGTTGCATGAGCATTGGTGAAAAGGATTCCCGATTTTGCCAGTCGGTTGACGTTGGGTGTCTGTACGTTTTTAGCTCCGTAACATTCCAGATCGCCGTAGCCGAGATCGTCGGCGTAGATAAATACAACGTTGGGTGTTTTTGACTTTGTCGGTGTGGTGTTTTCCGGTGCTTTATTGGCGGCTGTTGCAGCACAGGCAACAGAGGATACAAGGGTTAGAATGAAAGGTTGTTTCATTGGTTTTGGGGGTTAAGTGTGTTATTATTAGTAGAAAAAGATGTGCCTGTTCTTTGCCGGACACATCTTTTTCATCGTCTGTTTAACTTAATTCAATGATTTCTTCATTGCAGTTCGTCAGTTTTTCTATTCCTTCGTTGGTCACTACCCAAGAGTTCTCGATACCTACGGGACCTACACCCGGAATAACGATTTTCGGTTCGAGGGCAAAGACCATACCCAGTTCTAATTGTTGCTTTATGCGGGGAGCCAGTACCGGAGCTTCGTTAATTTCAAGCCCGATGCCGTGACCGATAAATTTGGCTTGTTGTCCTGTTCCCATAAATTTGTCGGCAAATCCGGCTGCTTTGACCACTTCGACTGCTGTGTCGTAAAGCACTTCACAGGCAATACCCGGTCTGGCAATGGAAGCAATTTTTTCTTGGATATCCAGACAAACCTGATGGGCGGTGTAAGCTTCTTCGGGCAGTTTGCCGATGGAGAATACACGGCTCATATCGTTCATGTAACCGTTGAAGTTGCCACCTAAGTCCACCATAACGCTTTGTCCCTCTTTTAACGAAGTTTTATTTGCTCCTCCCGGCAAGGCAGGATCAAGTCCCTGACCGCCTAAGGCAAAATCATAAGGAGAGGGGTAACCGGCATTATCTCCGGTCAGTACGCTACCCATGAATATTTCCATACTGCGTCCGAATACCCGGAAAATTCCGAGGCAACCTTGCAGGCGCATCAGGCGTTCTATTTCGATGGAAAATTCAATGTCCGTCATACCGGGACGATAAACACCAGGAATCTGCTCATAAGCCTTTGCATGAGCAATGCCGGAGCGGCGGAACATTTCAATTTCTACAGGTGTTTTCACGCTGCGTGCCTGGCGAATCAACGGGGTACCATTTACCACTTCCGCTTCCGGGAAGAGACCGGCCAGACGACAATATTCCGTATAAGGGAGCTCGTCACCTTCTAACATCAGTTTGGTTGGCATCGGTAATCCTTGTTCTTTCAGCAGATCAACAATTTGTTCCGGTTTGCGGATAGAGAATGAGTGCTCTCCTGTGATGTTATTAGGACGTTTAAAAAATAATAGTGCAGGCGAATGAAGGGGGAGGTAAAGATAGCCACTGACTACACAGCCATACGTGTAAATTAAATTTGCATTACACGTGATAAGTGCGGCGTCAATGCCCTGCGACACCATCAGACTGCGAATTTTGTCACGGCGAAATTTCAATTCGGGTTGTAGCATTTTTTATTTATTACTTGATTATTAATTACAAAACCAATAATGGTAAATTATTAGTTGTGAGTTGTTTATCGCATATAACAAATTCACAAACTATTATTTAACCTATCATGCTACAAAGATAATTAATTCCAGCGAAAATAATGTTAATCTCAAAAAAATAGCGCTACCCGCGTCCTGTCACAGGAGACGAGCAGCGCAAACCACAAATACAAATACAACTAAACAAAGTCCTTAAATAACGCCTTGTCCCATCATTGCGTGAGCTACTTTCATAAATCCGGCAATGTTGGCACCCTTCACATAATTAATGTATCCGTCGGGTTCCGTGCCGTATTTCACGCATTGTGCATGGATGCCGTGCATGATTGCATGGAGTTTTTCGTCCACTTCGGCGGCACTCCAGCTAAGGTGCATTGCGTTTTGAGACATTTCCAGACCGGAAGTGGCTACACCACCTGCGTTGACCGCTTTACCGGGAGCATACATCGTCTTATGTTCAATGAAAAGATCGATAGCTTCAGGGGTACATCCCATGTTGGAAATTTCTCCGACGCAAAGTACGTCATTTTTTATGAGATTTTGAGCATCTTCTCCATTTAATTCGTTCTGGGTGGCGCAAGGAAGTGCGATGTCTGCTTTCACTTCCCACGGGCGTTTTCCTTCTACGAAGGTTGCGTTCGGATACTGTTCGACATAAGGAGCCACAATATCGTTACCCGAAGAACGAAGTTCGAGCATATAGTCAATTTTTTCACCACTGATACCATCCGGATCGTAGATATATCCGTCCGGACCGGAAATCGTAATCACTTTTGCACCCAGTTCGGTAGCTTTAGTAGCTGCTCCCCAGGCAACGTTGCCGAAACCGGAGATGGCTACTGTCTTACCTTTTATATCAATCCCTTTTGCCTGAAGCATCTGGTTGACAAAATACAGTCCTCCGAAACCAGTAGCTTCCGGACGAATCAATGAACCGCCGAATTCCAATCCTTTGCCGGTAAAGGTTCCGGTGTGTTCGCGTGTCAGCTTCTTGTACATACCGAACATATAGCCCACTTCACGTCCTCCTACACCAATGTCACCGGCAGGCACATCCATGTCCGGTCCGAGATGACGCCACAACTCCAGCATAAATGCCTGGCAGAAACGCATGATTTCAGCATCACTCTTACCGCGTGGAGAGAAATCGGAACCGCCTTTACCGCCACCCATAGGCAGGGTAGTCAGTGCATTCTTGAATGTTTGTTCGAAACCGAGGAACTTCAAAATGGAAAGATTAACGGATGCATGGAAACGGATACCACCTTTATATGGGCCTATCGCATTATTGAATTGTACACGATAGCCGAGATTGGTCTGTACCTCGCCTCTATCGTCTACCCATGTCACACGGAAAGTGAAGATACGGTCAGGTTCTACCAATCTTTCTATGATTTTAGCTTTTTCAAATTCAGGATGTTGATTGTATATATCTTCGATAGAAAGAAGAACTTCCTTCACTGCCTGAAGATATTCAGATTCACCGGGATGCTTAGCCTCCAAAGAGGACATGATTTTCTGGATGTTCATGATACTATAGTTTAAAAGGTTAATTCTGATAAAATGTCAACTAACTCACTGCAAATATAGGAAAATTTTTCAGATGTGATTGATTTTATGCCATTATTTTGATTAAATAATGATAAAATGATAGTAGAAAAAGCATTAGGTATCAAGTATTCAGTGCTAATACTTAATACTTGATACCTGAATTTAATACTTTGTACTTTTTACTTCTTAAAATCCGGCTTCATGTCCAAATTGTACATGATGAAACCGTAAATGTCTGCCTGTTCTTCAAGTACTTTTGCCATCGGTTTGCCTGCACCGTGACCTGCTTTGCTGTCGATGCGGATTAGTGTCGGGTTTGTACCGTCGTTGTCTGCTTGCAGCGTAGCGGCAAACTTGAATGAATGGGCGGGAACCACACGGTCGTCATGGTCGGCAGTGGTCACTAGTGTTGCCGGATATTTCGTGCCCGGTTTCAGGTTGTGCAATGGAGAATAGCCTTTGAGGTATTCAAACATTTCTTTGCTGTCTTCGCTTGTTCCGTAATCGCTTGCCCAGTTCCAACCGATAGTAAATTTATGATAGCGAAGCATATCCATCACGCCTACCTGCGGAATTGCTACACGGAACAGGTCCGGACGCTGTGTCATGCAGGCACCTACCAGCAGACCACCGTTGGAGCCACCTACAATGGCGATTTTGTCTTTATTCGTATATTTTTCGTTGATAAGATATTCGGCAGCAGAGATGAAGTCGTCGAATACATTCTGCTTCTGCATCTTAGTTCCGGCTACGTGCCAGTCTTCACCGTATTCGCTGCCACCACGCAGGTTGACTTGTGCGTAGATACCGCCATTTTCGAGGAATGGGATGCGCATTGCACTGAAACCCGGGTTGAGGCTGATGCCGAAACCACCGTATCCGTAGAGGAATACAGGATTTTTGCCGTCTTTCTTCAGATCTTTCTTATAGGTAAGGAACATCGGGACTTTTACACCGTCTTTGCTGGCAAAGAATACTTGTTCCGTCACAAAATCATCCGAGTTGAACTGTACTTTCGGTGCACGGTATAGTTCGTAGGTGTTCTGGTCCATATCATATTTGTAAGTGGCACCCGGAATGGTGAATGAAGTGAATCCAAAGAAACATTCTTTATCGTCTTTGTTGCCGCTAAAGCCTACGGAACCGAGTGACGGCAGTTGAATCTCCTGAATTTGTTTGCCGTCGAGGCCGTAAACGTATGCATGATTCGAAGCATCTTTGTCGTAAGTAAGGAACAGTTTGCCACCGATCACTTCTGCGTTTGAAAGAACGGCTTCCGATTCGGGAACGAGTTCTTTCCAGTCCTCCAGTTTCGGACGGTTGATGTCCGCCACCATAATCCGGTTTTTCGGTGCTCCGTAGTTGGTGTAGATATAAATCCGGTCACCGATTACTTCAATTGGGTAATATTGGTAATCGAGGTCGGTGGTGAGCTGGATGAAAGGAGAGGCGGGCTTTTTCAAATCCCGTATGAACAGGTTGTTCCCTCTTCCGGCTCCGGATTCGGTCAGAAATAGAATAAATATACATCTGATCGCCGATCACTTCAATCGGGTAGTATTGGTAGTCGAGGTCGGTAGTCAGTTGGATAAAAGGAGAATTCGGCTTTTTCAGGTCCCTTATAAATAAGTTGTTGCCTCTTCCGGCACCGGATTCTGTGAGGAAGAGAATACGTTCGTCTTCGCTGGTGCTGGCTGTATAGAAACGTTTCGGATAAGCCGGATTCTGATAAATCAGTTTATCTTTCGATTGCGGTTCACCTATTTTGTGATAATAGATTTTGTGCTTTTCGTTTACGTTGGAGAATTCTTTTCCTTTGGCGGGAGCATCGTAGGCGCTGTAGTAGAAGCCGTCTCCCTGCCAGGCGGCACCGGTAAATTTGGCCCATTCGATGTGCTCTTCCAATAACTTGCCACTTTCAGTGTCCATGACAAATATTTCAGACCAATCCGATCCGCTGCGTGAGATACTGTAAGCGGTATATTTGCCGTCGTTTGAGAAGTAAAGACCGGTCAGTGCCACTGTGCCATCGTCCGAGAGCTTGTTCGGGTCGAGGAAAACGCGAGGCTCGCCGTCCAGTGAATCCTGTACGTAGAATACACTCTGGTTTTGCAGGCCATCATTTTTACTGAAGTAATATTTGCCATGTTTCTTGATTGGCGCACTGATCTTCTCGTAATCGGCCAGTGTGGTCAATCGTTTCAACAAGTTTTCCCGGAATGGAATCTGACTTAGATACTCATTCGTTACTTTGTTTTGTGCTTCTACCCAGGCAGTAGTAGCTGCACTGGTGTCATTTTCCAGCCATCTGTAAGGGTCGGGAACTTGTGTACCGAAGTACACGTCTACGGTGTCTACCTTTGCCGTCTCGGGGTAGACTAGCTTTTTCTGTTGGGGAGCGCATGACATCACCATGATTCCACTCATTAATAAAGTTACTTTTTTCATGTGAATAAAAAGTCTTTTTGAATAAACTTAAAGTTACAAATCTACAAAATAATAAGAGATAAACAAGTAAACTTTATAAAGAAGATGGTGGAAAATGAGATTTAAAGAATTAACTTTGCAAAATGTGATTTTGAAACAAGACGATTTGGTATAAGAAAGGAGAATAATTCTATGCTTAGTAAATATAAATTAAACCAGCTTTACTTCAAAGATACGCAATTCGCTAACTTGATGACAAGGCGGATTTTTAACGTGTTATTAATCGCTAATCCTTACGATGCTTTCATGTTGGAGGATGACGGGCGCATTGATGAGAAGATTTTCAATGAATACACTTCTTTGTCTCTGCGCTATCCACCTCGTTTCTCGCAGGTATCTACGGAGGAGGAAGCATTGTCACAGTTGGAAAATATGTCGTTCGACCTGGTGATTTGTATGCCGAGCACGGGAGATAATGACAGTTTCGACATCGGACGGCATATCAAGGAGAAATATGAACACATTCCTATCGTCATTCTGACTCCTTTCAGCCATGGTATTACAAAGAGGATTATCAACGAAGATCTGAGTGCGTTCGAATACGTATTCTGCTGGCTGGGTAATACGGATTTGTTGGTTTCTATCATTAAGTTAATGGAGGATAAGATGAATCTGGAACATGATGTGCAGGAAGTCGGTGTACAGTTGATTCTTTTGGTGGAAGACGGTATCCGTTTCTATTCCTCCATTCTTCCCAACTTGTATAAATTCGTGCTAAAGCAAAGCCAGGAATTTTCTACCGAGGCGTTGAATGCGCATCAGCGTACACTCCGTATGCGTGGACGTCCTAAAATCGTTCTGGCACGCACGTATCAAGAGGCAATGGAGGTCTATCGTAAATATCAGAACAATATATTAGGTGTTATCACAGACGTACGTTTCCCGAAGGTGGAGCGTGGCGAAAAAGACGGTCTGGCGGGGATTAAGTTATGCGCTGAGATACGTAAGAATGATCCGTTTGTACCGTTGATTATCCAGTCTTCCGAATCAGAGAACGCTTCGTATGCAGCAAAGTATGGCGCTAGTTTTATCGACAAGAACTCCAAGAAAATGGACGTCGACCTGCGGCGTATCGTTTCTGATAACTTTGGTTTCGGCGACTTTGTGTTCCGTAATCCGGAGACAGGGGAGGAGATTGCCCGTGTACGTAATCTGAAAGAATTGCAGAATATCCTGTTCGCTGTGCCTGCCGAGTCTTTCTTGTATCATATTAGCCGGAATCATGTGTCACGCTGGCTTTATTCACGCGCCATGTTCCCGGTGGCAGAGTTTTTGAAACCTATTACATGGAGCAGCCTTCAGGACGTGGATGCGCATCGCCGGATTATCTTTGAAGCGATTGTGAAATACCGTAAAATGAAGAATCAGGGAGTGGTTGCCGTCTTTAAACGTGACCGTTTCGACCGTTATTCCAACTTTGCCCGTATCGGTGACGGTTCGTTGGGAGGAAAGGGACGCGGTTTGGCTTTT
>OODO01002454.1_pt1 | contig 10224 bp, 8 predicted proteins | sample 1671261 | NCBI WGS metagenome assembly OODO01 (sample SAMN06348138, study PRJEB24527) | human gut metagenome | biome: human gut; feature: ankylosing spondylitis patient; material: feces | host: Homo sapiens | place: China | collected 2015-10 | reverse complement strand
CTTGTTAGCCTGCCAGATTTTTTCCACCATTGCGCACGAGGGCAGCTTTGCCCGCACCGCGGAGCAGCTGCATCTGACCCCCTCCGCCATCAGTCATGCGGTTTCTACCATGGAGACGGAATGCGGTTTCCCACTGTTTACCCGCACCAAAAGTGGCGTTACCATGACTGCCGCCGCCGAAAACCTGCTGCCCGCCATCCAGCGGCTGCTGGCTTCCAGCGAATCCCTGGATCAGTCCATCGCCCAGATCAACGGCATGCACAAAGGCGTGCTGCGCCTGGGGGTGTTCAACTCTGCCTGCGTGACCTGGCTGCCGCAGCTGGTGCCGCAGTTCCAGCTGGATTTCCCCGGTATTGATGTGCAGATCTATCAGGGCAGCTATGCGGATATCTGCGCCTGGGTCAAAAACGGCACGGCGGAAATCGGCTTCCTTTCCAATTCCAGCGCGCTGGATTTGGATTTTGAACCGCTATATGATGACGAGCTGGTCTGCATCGCACCCGCGTCCTACCGCCCGGCCCGGCCCGGCTGTGTCAGCGCCGAGGAACTGCGCGGCCAACCGTTCGTCAGCCAGCTGGCGGACGTGGATGCCGATATCCAGAGCTACTTCAAAACCAACGACCTGCGGGTGGACAGCCGCTGCTATATCGTGGATGACCAATCCATGATCGCTATGGTGGCCTGTGGCCGCGGCTTTGCCATTATGCCGGAGCTGATGTTCAAAACCGGAACCGACCCCCACGGCTGCCAGGTGCTGCGGCTGGAACCCGCTGCAACGCGTAGCATTGGGCTGGCCTGCCTGGCGCGGGGGGCGCTTTCCCCGGCTGCACGCCAGTTTGCCGCCCGCGCCCGCGCTTACGCCGCCAGCCTGCGGCAAAAGTGAGCGGCGGGGCGGGGAAGACGGACTTGTGCTGACTTGGCAATGTCATATCCCTCTTTTCAAAAATATAAAAAAGGTATATAATAAAGGCAACACCGCACAATTCCCGCCTTGCGGCTTAAGCACCGCTTCGGCGGCTGCGGCACGGCATCTGCGTTGCCAAAATGCTCGATAATGTCGGGTTGCGGTACCCGCATCGTGCTTCGGGGGCAAAAGCCCCTCGCACTCTGCGACCGCTGCCCCTGCTTCGGTTCGCTGTTTCCGCCACTGGCGGCGCTCACCTTTGCAGCATCCAGTATTATCTGCGCTTTTGGCTTAGCATCTGCCGCACCTCGCTCGCCGTATCGGTACTTAGAATTATGCGGTATTGCCTAAAGCTTCAGCAGGAAAGGAGGAGCTCAGCCTATGCCCGGTGATCTGCATACCCATTCGTCCTGTTCGGACGGTTCTACCCCCATCGAAAAGCTGCCTTGGCTGGCGGCCTGCGCGGGGTTGGATTGGCTTGCCATCAGCGACCATGATACCAACCGCTCTGTGCGTTATGCTTACGCCCACCCGGAGCAAAACGGTGTGAAGCTGATCCCGGCGGTGGAGCTGACGGCCTATGATTATGGGCGGGAACACCGCGTGCACATCCTATGCTATTACCCGGACGATTGCGAAGCTCTGGCCCGCCATACCGCAGTCATGGACAAACGCCGTTACGATGCGGTGTATCAGTCCTGCAAGGAGCTGGAGGAAATCTGCCCCCAGTTCAAGACCGAGGAAGCGTTGGAATTTGCCAAGGACAGCGGCACGCTGTACAAGGCCCATGTCATGCGTGTATTGTGGCAGTATGGGCTTTCGGATGGAATGTACAACACGGTGTACCGCAGCCTGTTCGGTCTGCGCCCGGTGCGCGGCAAGATCCTGCACACGCCGGTGTATGAAACCGTGGATACCATCCTGAACCTCATCCAAGAATGCCGCGGCGTGGCGGTACTGGCCCACCCCAGCGTTTACCACAGCATGCCTTTGGCGCGGGAGCTGATTGCAGCCGGGCGGCTGGACGGCGTGGAGATCGACCACCCCCGCAACACGGAGGAGGATAAAGCAGAGCTGGAACAGCTGGCCGCGGAGTACGGCCTGATCGTGACCGGCGGCACTGACTACCACGGCATGAACACCAACACCCCGCACCCGGTTGGCACCTGTACCACCGCGGACGAACAGATCGCCCGCATCCGTGCGCTGGCCGAAGCGCGCAAAAAGTAAAGCAATCAACAGCAAAAAACGGAGCAAGAAAATAAAAAGGAGCAAACGATTATGACTTACGAACGCCGCAATAAGGGCACCTGCTCGGTGATGACCAAAGTGGAACTGAACCCTGACCATACCATTGAATCTGTTGAGGTGCTGGGGGGCTGCAACGGCAACCTGAAAGGCATCTGCCAGCTGCTGAAAGGCATGAAAGCTGAGGACGCCATTGAGCGCATGAAAGGCACCCTGTGCGGCTCCAAGCCCACCAGCTGCCCGGACCAGATCGCCATTACGCTGGAAGAAGCCCTGCAGAAGCTGTAAGCCCTGAATATTATTTGTAAGGAAGCGCCGATATGGATTGTTTTAACTACCCGCTGGATACCGAAACGCTGCTGCGCAAAAAGCGCCGCCTGCGCAAGGAACTGCTGGCCCAAAACCCGCACCCGCTGCAAAAACGCATCGCCATCCTGGGGGGGTCCACCACCAATGAGGTGGCAGACCAGCTGGGCCTGTTTTTGCTGCAATACGGCATTCAGGCGGAGTTCTACCAGAGCGAGTATGGCCAATATTGGCAGGACGCCATGTTCGGCACGCCGGAGCTGGATGGGTTCCACCCCGATGTCATTTATATCCACACCAACTGGCGCAACATCATCAATTTCCCCACAACGGCCACCCCGCAGGCGGAAATTGACGCCATGCTGAATGCCGAGTACAGCCGCTTTGAGCAGATGTGGCAGGCGCTGGAAGCCAAATTCCACTGCCCCGTCATCCAGAATAACTTTGACCGCCCCAACTACCGCCTGATGGGCAACCGCGATATCTGGGACCCGCATGGCCGTTCCAACTATCTCAGCCGCCTGAACCAGCGCTTTTACGCCTATGCCGCCGCGCATGAGGATTTTTATATCAATGATATTGACTATCTCAGCGCAGATTACGGCCTGACTGCCTGGGGGGATGCGTTCTTCTGGCATATGTACAAGTACGCCATGTGCCTGGATGCGATCCCGTCTTTGGCAAACAGCGTGGCAAACATCATCAAATCCCTGTATGGCCGCAACAAAAAAGCCCTGGTGCTGGATCTGGATAACACTCTCTGGGGCGGCATTGTGGGCGATGACGGTGTGGACGGCATTGCCATCGGCCCCGAAGTGCCGGAAGGCCAGGTATACGCTGAGTTCCAGAGCTACTGCAAAGCCCTGCAGACCATCGGCGTGGTGCTGGCGGTGGATTCCAAAAATGACGAAGCCAACGCCCTGGCCGGCCTGAACCACCCGGACAGCGTGCTGCATCCGGATGATTTTGTCTGCATCAAGGCCAACTGGGATCCTAAAGATCAGAACCTGAAAGCCATCGCCGCAGAGCTCAGCCTTGGCGCCGACAGCTTTGTGTTTGCTGATGACAACCCGGCGGAGCGTGCCATTGTGGCCGCCCAGCTGCCCGGCGTGGCCACCCCGGTGCTGGATGGTGCCGAAAACTACATCAAGATGCTGGACCACGGCGGGTACTTTGAAACGACGATCCTTTCCGGCGACGACCTGAAAAAGACCGCGCAGTACCATGCCCGCGCCCAGGCCGCCCAGGCCCAGGCAGCTTTTGCCGATTACGGCCAGTATCTGGACAGCCTGGAAATGACGGCGACCATCCGCCCCTTTGAGGCGGTGTATATGCAGCGCATTGCTCAGCTGACCAACAAGAGCAACCAGTTCAACCTGACCACTCTGCGCTGCACTGAGGATGACATCCGTTCCATGGCAGAAAAGCCGGACTGGATAACCCTGTACGGCAAGCTGGTGGATAAATTTGCGGATAACGGCGTTGTTACTGTTGTGGCAGGGCAGGCCCAGGGCCAAACGCTCTGCCTGCGCCTGTGGCTGATGAGCTGCCGTGTGCTCAAGCGCGGCATGGAAGATGCCATGATGGACACCCTTGCCGCCAAAGCTGCCGCTGCAGGGTATACTGCGCTGGAGGGCTATTATTACCCCACCGCCAAAAACGCTATGGTGCGGGAATTTTATGCTGGGTACGGCTTTGAAAAAACGGCCGAGGATGCCGATGGCAACACCACCTGGCGCCTGGACCTTGCCGCTTACAATCCCCGCTGCCCCCATATAAAAATTGAAACCTGAGCCGCGGCGCATACCGCGCGGCAGATGGCAAACGTAAAGGAAGCTACATGCCCCATACAACCCCAAAACCCAGCCGCATTCCCGGCCCGCTGCACAAGGCGGGCCTGTTTGTGTTGTTTGCGGCCATCACGGCGGCGCTCTGCCTGCTGCTGAACTTTTTGCTGGTGGATGACCTGCACGCCTATTCCCGTGTGACGCTGGGGGAGTATTACGCCCAAGCGGATGCGGTGGATACTGTGTTTGTGGGTTCCTCCCACAGCTACCGCAGCTTTGACCCGGATACCATTGACCCCATTCTGGGCAGCCACAGCTTTAACCTTGGCACCAGCCAGCAGCAGCCGGATGGCTCCTATTGGCTTATTCGGGAAGCCGCCGCCAACAGCCCGCTGAAAACCGTCTATCTGGAAACCTTCTATACCGGCTATAATCAGCAAAAATCCAGCAATGTTCCGCTGGCCTGCTACCTGATCACCGATTACATGCGCGCGTCCTCGCCCTACCGTTACCAGTATCTGTGGGAGATGGGCGGTGCCGCGGCATTTGCGGATCTGGTGTTCCCGGCGCGCCATGCTATTGCTGACCCCGGTGAGCTGCCGGCCCTTTGGCGCGGCAAGCTGACCGGCGGCTATAACGCGGGGAACTATGACTGGGTCACCTACCCGGACGAGGGCGAAGCCTACCGGGACCGCGGTTTTGTCTATACCGAGGGTACCAGCATCTGGGGGTTCGGCACCCTGATGCACGTGGATGCCAGCGCGCCAATCTCACCGTTTGGCCGGGCGAACCTGACCCGCATTGCCGAGTTCTGCAAAAAGCAGAACATCCGCCTGGTGCTGGTCACCGCCCCGCTGCCCAGCGCCTATGTGCAGGATACCCAGAACTACCAGGCCTATGTGGATGCCATGCGCAGCTTTGCCGCGGCCAACGGCACCCAGTATTGGGATTTTTCGCTCTTTAAGGATACCGACCTGCTGCCCATTGGCTTTGACGATTTTTCAGATATGCACCACCTGAACGGGCAGGGGGCAGAAACGTTCAGCAAGGCGTTCGCCACGGTGGCCGCTCGCAGTGCTGCGGGCGAGGATGTAAGCGGCCTGTTCTATGATACGGTTGCCGAAAAATTGGCCACATCACCGGACAGCACCGTGCAGCAGGGGGAGGGCAACTGATGTTTTCTGTTACATCCCTTGGCTTTTTGCCGTTTATGGCGCTGTTTGTCTGCCTGTGGTACCGCGTGCCCCAGCCTTCCCGCTGGAAGCTGGTTCTGGCAGCCAACGCAGTGTTCTGCCTTTCCATTGATATCGGCGCGTTTTTTGCGGTAGCCCTTGCCACGGCAGTGGTGTGGCAGGCCGCGCAGCATGCGCAGCCAGAGCAGCCCAGCCGCCGCGGGTGGCTGGCACTGGGGCTGGCCGCAGCCCTGCTGCCGCTGTTGGTGCTCAAATACAGCGGCATGCTGGTGCCGGGCCTGCGGGATTTGTATAAGCCCTTTGGCCTTGCGTATTACAGCTTGCAGCTGGCGGGCTACCTGCTGGATGTGTGGCATGGCCGCACGGCACCCACGCCCAGCTATGCACGGCTGTGGTGCTATGCGGGCTTTTTCCTCTCGCTCACCCAGGGGCCGTTCAACCGCTATAATACCCTGATGCCCCAGCTGGAAGCCGCCCCCAAAACGTTTGAAACCCAGCGTTTGGTCAGCGGTTTGCAGCGCAGTGCGTGGGGGTATTTCAAAAAGTTTGCCATTGCGGACCGTGCGGCCATTGTGGTCAGCGCCGCCTTTGCGGACCCAGCGTCCTTTGACCGCAGTCAGCTGATTTTTGCCACGGTTATGTATTCGTTCCAGCTGTATGCCGATTTTTCCGGCTACACGGATATTGTGCTGGGCATGGGCGAGATCCTGGGCTTGCACCTGCCGGAAAACTTCCGCCAGCCGTTTTTTTCTGCCAGCGTCAAGGAGCTGTGGGCCCGGTGGCATATCAGCCTTTCGCAGTGGTTCCGGGATTATGTGTATATCCCACTGGGCGGCAACCGCAAGGGCATTGCCCGGCGGGATGCCAACCTGCTGCTGACCTTTTTGGTCAGCGGGCTGTGGCACGGCGCCAACTGGACCTTCCTTGTCTGGGGTGGGCTGCACGGCCTGTGCCAGGTGGCGGAGGACCACATGCCCGCTCCGCTGCGCAAGCGTAAATCTCTGCCGCTGCGCATCGTGGGCGTGCCGCTGACATTTGCCATCTTTGTTACAACCTTTACCATCTTCCGCACCAGCAGTTTGGGCAATGCGGCGGCATACTTTGCCGGTATCCTGCATAACCCCGGGCACGAGGTGTTTGCCCAGTACTGGCTGCTAGGCCTGACCAGCAAGCTGGAACTGCTCTTGCTGTTGTTGGGCATTGCGTTGCTGGTGCTGGTGGATGTGCTGCATGAATGCGGCCTGCACCTGCGCGCCTGGGTCAACGCCGCGCCGCGCCCGGTGCGCTGGGCTGTGTACGAATTTGCCATTTTCGCCTTTTTGCTGATGGCAAGCTTTTATTCCAATACGGGCTTTTTGTATGCCCGGTTCTGAAAAGCAACAGCCCCGGGCAGTACCCATAAAAGGTGCCGCCTGGGGCTGTTTTTGTCTGTGTGGAAAATATAAAAAGGGGACAAAGCTTTACCAAAAGCTGCTTATTCCTCGCCCTCAAATTTCATGCCCCAGGCCATGCGGATATCATACATCAGTTGGGTCAGGGCAATGCTTTGCTGCGGGGTATAAATGCTGCTGTGGTGCCTGCCAGTGGCAGCACAACGGCTTACTTCCCGAATCTGGTATTCAAAACCGTTCACATCAAAGGGAAAATCCAGTTCCTGCGGTGGCTGGCCGTCCAGTTCCAGCGTCATATGTTCGGCGTACTGGAAGTCCGGCAGGGTAATGCGGCCCTTAGTGCCCACAATGCAGGCCATGCGGGTAAGGCGCTGGCCGATGGTTTGCACCGATTCCGCCGTGCAGCCGCTGGGGTAGGCAAGCCGCAGTTTGCTGTATTCATCGGTGCCGTATTCTGTCAGGCGCAGCTCTTCTGTCTGCACGTTCTGGGGCTGCTGGCCGGTGACCATCTGCAAAAAGCCAAGGTTATAAATGCCAATATCCAGCAAAGCGCCACCGCCCAAAGCAGAGTTGAATTTGCGCTCGCGGCGGGCGCCTTCAGTGGTAAAACCGTATTGGCAGGTGATGGTTTGCAGCGTACCGATCACCCCATCCGCCAGCATCTGCTGCAATTTGGCATACAGCGGCAAAAAGCGAATCCAGAATGCTTCCATGATAAAAAGCTGCTTTTTTTCCGCCAGGGCATACAGCTCTTTGGCCTGCTCTGCATTGATGGTGAACGGCTTTTCGCACAGAACATGCTTGCTGTGCTCCAGGCAGAGCTTGCAGTTTTCGTAATGCAGGGCGTTGGGCGTAGCAATGTAGATGGCATCTACGGCGGGATCGGCGGCAAGCTCTTCATAGCTGGCGTGCCAGTGCGGGATGTTGTACTGCGCCGCAAAGGCTTTGGCACTTTCGGCCCGGCGGGAGCCGACTGCGGCAAGCCGCTCGCCCTCGGCAGCCATCGCATTGACTGTTGTGGCAAATTTGTTGGCAATGGTGCCGGTAGCTAAAATTCCCCAATTCATAAAATTACCTCCCATTAACAAGGATTCTTTGTGCATATCGTACCACAAGCAGGAAATTGCGGCAAGGAAACACGCGCAAAACAGCAAGAAAAAACAGACCCGGCAGGGGAACAGCAAAATCCGTTCCATCATGCCGGGTCTGAACTTATTATGGGAACAGAACAGGAAAATGCGGCACTGCCTTACGGGCGTACCTTGAACTCCTGCTCACAGTAAACGCAGCGGTAGCGTCCGCTGGGGGTCAGGGCAAAGATGTGGTCGCAGCCGGTCTCCAGGGAGGTAATGCAGCGGGGGTTGGTGCACTTGATCACGTTCACCAGGCGCTTGGGCTGGTCCGGGCGCACCTTGCGGGTCACATGACCGTTCTCAATAAAGGTCAGGCTGATCTGCGGGTCCACATAACCCAGCACATCAAAATTCAAGCCGGAAATATCGCCCTCGATTTTAATAATATCCTTTTTGCCGCTTTTCTGGCTGCGCACGTTCTGCAGCAGAGCCACGCTGGCTTCGCTCAGCTTTTCCAGCTCCAGCAGGTGATACAGCGAAAGCCCGGTCCCGGCGGTAATGTGGTCAATGACCACGCCGTTCATGATTTCATCAATATTCAGCATTCAAAAGCAACCTCCCCGGTTTTGGGGTCTTTCAGCCCCAGCAGCGTCATAATCAAAGCCATGCGCACATACACGCCGTTCTGTGCCTGCTCAAAGTAGGCGGCGCGCGGGTCATCGTCCACATCCAGCGTAATTTCGTTCACACGCGGCAGGGGATGCAGCACCGCCATGTCCGCCGGGGCAAGGTTCAGCTTTTCGGCGGTCAGGATGTAGCTGTCACGCAGGCGGATGTAATCTTCCTCATTGAAAAAGCGCTCGCGCTGCACACGGGTCATGTACAAAATATCGAGGTCCGGCAGAGCACCTTCCAGGTTGCGGGTCTCAATGTAGGGGATGCCGCGGGGCTCCAGTACTTCATTGATGATGTAATCCGGCACGCGCAGTTCTTCGGGGCTGATCAGGACAAACTTTACGTTGTCATAGCGGGCCAGGCTCTTGATGAGGGAATGTACCGTGCGGCCAAACTTCAGGTCGCCGCAGAAACCAATGGTCAGGTTGTCCAAACGGCCCTTGCGGCGGCGGATGGTCATCATGTCCAACAGGGTCTGGGTGGGGTGGCTGTGGCCGCCGTCACCGGCATTGATCACGGGGATCAGGGATTTCTCTGCAGCTACCATGGGAGCACCTTCCTTGGGATGGCGCATAGCGCAGATGTCCGCATAACAGGAGATGATGCGGATGGTATCGGATACACTTTCTCCCTTAGAAGCAGAAGAGGAAGCCGCATCGGAGAAGCCGATGACTCTGCCGCCCAGGCGTGTCATGGCGGATTCAAAGCTTAAGCGTGTGCGGGTGCTGGGCTCGTAGAAGCAGGTGGCGAGGATCTTGCCGTCGCATTTGTGGGCGTATTTGGCGGGATCCTTCTCAATGTCGTCTGCCAGAGCGAACAGCTTGTCCAGTTCCTCAACAGAGAAGTCAAGTGGGTTCATCAAGTGTCTCATTTTTTCATTTCCTCGTTTCTGCGCTGCTATTTTCGACACAGTGACCGTACGGAATAGGAGAATCCGTGTTCACTTGTGTATGCGACATCATAAGAATACAGCGCTTTTCTTATGATGCGGGTAGAAACAGGGCCCGCAGGAAGCAGACAGCTCATACCCTGACCAGAAAAAAGTCGAAGAGGAAAAACTCTTCGACTTTAAAATTACTGTTGATAAGATAACAGATCCGTTACGGGTTTCCGTTTGGGAGCAACGGGTGCTTCTGCGGGATAACCGATGGGGATCAGTGCGATCAGGTCCTGATTTTCAGGAATCTCAAGGAGATCAGCAGCTTCCTGCTGATCGAAAATACCTATGATCACGGTGCCAAGACCCTGATCGTAAGCAGCCAGGCAAAATGCTTCGCTGGCAACACCGGCATCGAACATCTGCCATGCATCGCCTCTGGCGGTAGTGAAGGAGCCGTCTCTCTCGAAACCGCTTCTGCCCTTCCACAGCGATATAACGAACGATTTGTGTATGCTTCCAGCTGGGAGCATAAGAAGCTGTCTCTACGATCTGAGCCAGAAGCTCATGAGATACCGGCTGATCCGTATACTGACGGATACTTCTGCGGCCTGTGATACATTCTTTTGCGGTCATTGTTTATCCTCCTGTTTAAGCACATATTGTCTGAAATGTTATTGTTCGCTCTGCGCCCGTACTGCACACAGATGAAGGTAATGGTTGAAGATTTGGTTTTCTTTTTCTGATACCGGCCTGTCTTCCCCTTCACA
>OODO01002444.1_pt1 | contig 10277 bp, 10 predicted proteins | sample 1671261 | NCBI WGS metagenome assembly OODO01 (sample SAMN06348138, study PRJEB24527) | human gut metagenome | biome: human gut; feature: ankylosing spondylitis patient; material: feces | host: Homo sapiens | place: China | collected 2015-10 | reverse complement strand
CCTGAATATAGGGCAGTATGCCGTTGCTTCGGTAATCCTGCAATGTCCTGCGGCTCACTTTAAGCAGGTGCGACACTTCCTTGTCAGTCAGCAGCTCATCGCCATATACGGGAGGTCGGCGTTGGCTGAACAACTTTTCGAACGAAGCCAGAAGCCGGTCGAAATTCGAGTGGAATTTGCATACCCACTCATGGTCTTTTTCTCTGATTTCACTACTCATACGGTTTGTCTTTAATTGAAACTGCTAAATGCCTTTGCCTTTCCATTTCGCCTCTTTCCGTCTCTCTTCCACATCCACAATGACCCGTTCCACGTCTTCCTGACGGTAGTAGGTGCGGTTGCCAATCTTGGTAAAGGCGAGTGTGCCGTTGTCACGGAGGGTCTGCAATGTCCTCGGGCTGATACGCAGTTTCCGGCAGACGGCATGGCTGTCCATCCATCGTTCTGCCTTCTTCTCCCCGTGCTGTCGGCAGAGGTCATCCATCCGCTGCACGAAGTAATCCAACTTGGCAGCCATCTCCTCAAAGGTTCTTTTTTCAAAACTTACTATTTCCATAATCTCATTGTTTACTTCCATTTGATACTTTTCCATCTTGTACCGCCAAGGCAAAGCCGGCTTACCGCCTTATCCGATACATCTGACAGGAGGGAACAAGTGGCATGGCTGCAGCAAGCCACCGGTCTGTCTTTCCTGTTCCCGGTACAAATTAAAGCAGTAATAATCACACTGCAATGGATTTGCAGACGGCTGACGGTCTGTTTCATCATCTGTCATCATGTTGCATGGCCGGTGGACAGTATGACCCGACTGAGCAAAGCCGCCATATGATTATTACTGCCTGAACTGACTGCAGCAAGTATACCGGTACGATTGCAACGGGTTATCCTATATCCGGTAAAGTGTCCGTTGGATTCAGTCTCCATACTGCCATGAAATCATTGTCCGATTCCATGGGCGCCCGTGCGGGTGTGGCAAATCACAGCAGTCGCCACCGTTTGTCCGGTGCATATAATGCAGAACCGGTCATAATTGCCACACTCACTCCATTTGCTTGACACAGTGCACTATACACACTTTCTTTGCTGCCGATAACCGGTCAAGGTACATACCAAGGCCACTGTATTGACTTATTAAAATTCAAAGATTATGGCTACAAGAAAAAGCTTTGACAAAGAGCGGTGGGAAGCTATGACAGGTATGGAAATGTCACAGCTCCTTCCTGAGTGTGAAAACCCTGAAAGTGCAGGAGAGGTTACTGACCATGCCGGGAATGAAATCCTGCCGACAGTCACGGAACAATCCGGGATCCAGGAGCCGGCAGAGAAAGACGGTTCCGCTCCTGCATCCAAGTGCCGGATTAGCGGCAGGCAACGCAGGCTGTCACTGGAAGAGTACCGCAGCACATTCCTGCAGGTTCCCAGAATAGAAGACCGCAAGCCCGTATTCGTGAGCTGCGAGGTAAGGGACAGGCTGGACGAGTATGTCCGTAAGCTCGGAAGCCGCAGGATGAGCGTGTCCGGACTGCTGGAAAATATCGCCCGGCAGCATCTTGAAATCTATTCGGAAGACTTCGAGCGGTGGCGCAAACTGTAAAAGACACCCGGTGCAAAATCCATCCGCATCATGGAATGATGGCATTCCGGCATTCAGAACCCGCCAGAGGCGGTCAACGGACGGAACATCAGTTTCGGGAGTTAGCGAGGTTATCTTTCGGGCATCCCGAAAACCTCGCTCCACTCCCGGAGTCGCGGAGGCAATCCGCTCCCAACGGTCGCAGATTGCGGGACATATCATCACAGTAAAATGACCAATCACAGTAAACCAAGTAATATGAGTGACAAGGATAAAACCAGACCCAGAGGCAGACCGAAAGCAAGTGGTATCCGCAAGCTTTCCAAATCCGTGACGGTAAAGTTCTCCAGGATTGATTACGAGCGGTTGCTGCACCGCAGTAGACAGGCGAACCGCACATTGGCGGAGTTCATCCGGGAAGCCGCATTCGAAGCAAGGATTGTGGCCAGGCATTCGACGGAGGAAGCAGCCGTCATACGCAATCTTGTGGGAATGGCGAACAACCTGAACCAGCTTGCCAGGCTGTCCCACCAGACAGGATTCTACCGGACAAGGAATGCCGTCATGGAACTGCTCGAAAAGCTGAAAGTGATCATGAACGAATATAAAAAAGTGGAAAGGAGAAATACATGATAGGCAAAATCAAGAAAGGCAAATCCTTTGGCGGTTGCATCCGCTACGTGATGGGAAAGGACAATGCCGAGATAATCGGTTCCGATGGCGTATTGCTGGGCAATAACCGTGAAATAGCGGACAGTTTCAACTGCCAGTGCCTGCTTAATCCGAAGATAAAACAGCCCGTCGGACACATCGCGTTAAGCTTCAAACCGGAAGACAAGCCGGTATTGAGCAATGAATTCATGGCTAAGATAGCGATGGAATACATGGATCTGATGGGCATCAGGAACACCCAGTTCATACTGGTAAGGCATCACCATACCGACAATCCGCATTGCCATCTGGTCTATAACCGCATCGGTTATGATGGTAAAGTAATCTCCTCACAGGGCGATTACAAGCGTAATGAGATTGCCACCAAAATACTTAAAGACAAGTACGGACTGACCTATGCGGAGGATAAAGGCAAAACCAATGTAACGAAACTGCATGATTCGGAACGCATTAAATACGAGATTTATCATGCCGTGAAGCAAGCGTTGAAATGCGCCAGGACATGGAAAGAACTTGTGGTCGGTCTGGCCTTGCAGGGTATAAAACTGGAATTTGTCGGAAGAGGCGGCAAAATGAAATCCGCCGGTGACATTCAAGGCATACGCCTTACCAAAGACGGCCTGACCTTCAAAGGCTCGCAAATCAGCAGGGAATTCAGCTTTGCAAAACTGAATGCCATTCTGGGCGGAAACAGTCCGGATACCGGAGTGGATTTAGAGGTTAAAAAGCAAAATCAAGCTCCGTCAAACCGCAACCGGAAGGAACAGGAACCATCCAATATGGCATTTATTGAAAGCAACGGACTGGGGTTGTTTTCTTCTTTTGGCGAGTCTGTTCCGGAAGAACAGATCCCGTATGACGAACTGCTGCGCAAGCGCAAGAAGAAAAAGAAACGGAAAGGGCTTGGATTATAAGTCTGCCCCAAACAATCAATCATTAAAGTGTAAAACGTTAAAATCAATGAATTTATGAAACAGGAAGAGTTTATGGAAAGCATCTACGGATGCCTGGAGAGAATCGAAAACAAGATAAGCGGGCTGTCCATGCCTCAATCGGCGGGCGGTGATGCCGAAGCGGACAAAGAGGTCATACAGGAACTGAATGCCTTAAAGACAGGCTTCAAACGTGTGCTGGAGGCTCTTGTCATGATCAAGGGCGATACAGCCAATCTACAGAAAAGAAACTCCATGCCGGACAAGTTCATGGAAACCCTGTCTGTATTGAAAAGCGAACAGCAGGCGTACCACAAGAATCAGAACGAGTTCCTGGAACGGTTCGCCCAAACAGAGAAAGACACCATCCTGCACATATCGGAGAAGATGGAATCGCTTTCTACTTCCGTCAGGAACAGGATGGAAGAACCAGATGTTGTCTGTCACAGACACAGCATCAGCATAGATACACCTTATATATTCTGGACCCTGATCATACTGGTAACGTACTCGATAGTTGTATCTGTGGCTTTCTACATCGAAAAGCGACCTGATAATGACCGTATGGATAACGATTTGAAATACCGCTATATCAAGATGAAAGGTGAAGCCACTCCGAATGAAATATCAGAATTGGAAAACATTTTTGAACTGAACCGTGACAATGCCGGTATTGAACAGATACGCGAGGACGTGGAGGCATACGAGGATGCCGTCCGGAAGCAGGCTGCCCTTACCGAGCAGGTACGCCTGAAAGAGCAGGCCGCAAAGGAGTTGGACAGCAAGGCGAAGTCCATCAAAAGCAAGTCTATCGGGAACGAATCTAAAAAATAGCCTATGGCCAGTGTAAAAGCAAAATTCAGACCTTCCGTCATAGAGGGAAAGGAAGGTACCGTCTATTATCAGATTATCCAGAACCGTGTAATCCGTCAGTTAAAGACGGATTACCGGATATTTGCAGATGAATGGAATGATGCTGAAAACAATATCATCATCGGTAATTCAGAGCGAAGCAATCTGCTTCTCTCCTTGCAGGAACGTATGAAATGGGACCTGAAGCGGTTTGAAATGACCATTCGTAAATTGGGAAATCAGAAAAGTACATTTACGGCAGATGACATTATAGCTTCTTTTCAGAACAATACAGAGGGACAGTCACTTTTCAACTTCATGCAGAGTATCATAGCCCGTCTCAAACAGATGGGCAAGATACGCACGGCAGAAAATTATTCCTGCACCCTGAAAAGTTTCATGCAGTTCAGACAGGATCGGGATATTCTGCTGTCCGAAATTGATTCGGATTTGATGCAGCTTTATGAAGCTTACCTTCATGGGAAAGGTGCCGTACGGAATACCAGTTCATTCTACATGCGTATCCTTCGGGCAGTATATAACCGTGCATTGGAAAAGGAACTGGTGGAACAGCGTAATCCTTTCAAGCATGTCTATACGGGAGTGGACAAGACCGTCAAGCGTGCCGTTCCCTTATCCGCCATCAAGCGTATGAAGAATCTAGACCTGTCTTTACAGCCTAATCTGGAATTTGCAAGGGACATGTTCCTGTTCAGTTTCTATACCCGTGGAATGTCGTTCATAGATATGGCTCACCTGAAAAAGAAAGATCTTCAGAACGGATTTTTATCGTATCGCAGACGAAAGACTGGGCAGCAGTTAGTTGTCAGGTGGGAAAAATGTATGCAGGAGATTGTCGGCAAATACCCGGAAGACAATCTCAGTCCTTATCTTTTGCCGGTATTGAAATATCCTTTTAAGGATACGCACAAGCATTATAGGAATGTCATGTCCGGAATAAACCGGAACCTGAAAGAAATAGCCAGACTGGCCGATATATCCGTTCCTCTTAGCATGTACTGTGCCCGTCATTCATGGGCAAGCGCAGCCAAAGGCAAGAACATTCCGATTTCGGTTATCAGTGAAGGTATGGGACATGATTCCGAGGCGACCACACAAATTTATCTGGCTTCATTGGACAATTCCGTAGTGGACAAGGCTAATTTCAGTATTTTGAGAGAACTATAATACTATAACTGTTTAGGAAAAGTTGTCATTTCTTGTTAAGAGAGAGATAAAATATCGCAAATATAAGCAAAATAGATAAATAGACCATATTAAAATGTTTTTTCTTCACACTTAATCATTAAAAAAATTGATAATGTTTAGGATAAATAAAGATTCTAATTGCATAATCTATTAAAAGACAGTACAAATAGGATACAAATCTTCTCTCTTAACAAGAGGTGATGATTTTTATGCGTATCAACAAACTTAATAATAATAAATATGAAATACTTTTTTTATAAAACATTAAATCTATGTATTCCAATTATAGGATCATTTTTATTATGTACTAGTTGTGATTCATATTCAACAAGTGCTCCAGATGACAAATATCTAAGTGAATTCCACAATAAATATTTTCAATACACAGGAAATGAATCAAAACTTAATGAAAATAATCTGTCTTTGTTTGTAGATTATTCTACTTGCATTACTTTAGGACAACATTCACCATTCTTTCAAAGTTTAGTTCCTTCATTTGTTGCTGCTACAAAACACTATTATTCAATTAAAGGGGATAAGATTGTTGAAGAACAAAACATAAATGTATTTCAAGCATTAAGCAATATAGTAGAGGTTAATTATGCCGACTTAAAACAAGCAGCTAATTTAATAGTTAATGGCAACTCAGAAGGTGTGCTGTTAACTGACGGTGAGTATTACCAGAAAAATATAGCTGGCGGTGGAATCAGTGATCCATATATGGCCAATGCATTCAAACAATGGCTTAAGAAAGGACATGATATATATATACTTGCAGAACCATATTTAGAAGGACCTCAGAAATATAACAAGAAGAGATTCTATTTCTTGTTTACAGATAGCAGGTTAGAAGGTAATATCTATAAGAGAATATGTGAAACTACTAAATTGGAAAATTATCCGGATGTTGAAATGTTCCATTTATCGGCAAGCCATCCTACAATTATGGCGGAAAATGGAAAAAGTAAAGTAAATGAAATCATTTCTGCATCAAACACAAACTATGGTCTTTATGAAATTCAAGACTGGCCAGTAGACTGGAAATCTATAGAGGGTTATATTATGGGCGCTGTAGATGAAACAACAGGTGAGCCACTACAATATGGTAATCCTGTTATCTCCGGCTTAAAGGTCGATAGAAACAGTTATGGAGGTTTTAGAATTTCTGATATATCAGTTAAGGTTTATGATATAAATGCAGACTATTACAACTTCTACACTGAAACTGAAGCCCCTTCTGGTTTGAATTTGTCTTCTATCAGTTTAACTGAGTCTGTTAATGCATTTATATATGACAAGGAAGAATTCAACAAACACGGTAATATAAACATACACTTTGATGTGCCCATGTGGAATCCAACTTTCTTATCATGCAAACCGTTTAACTTCACCAAGATAGATATTAATGTATCTGGTATTGAAAACGTATTTGAGAATTATGAAGAAATGTTCAATTTTGATGCTATAGGTTTACCTGGCAAACAGAATACCTCAGTTTCTGAAAGTGTTAAACAAGCATTATTTGACAAGGACATACAGAATATGATGAAGAATGCAAATCTGTATACCATTTACATAAAAAGCAATAAATATTAATCATTAAATATTTCTATTATGATAACAAGAATAACAACTCCAGGACAGTTGGAGGCTTTAGAGAACAGTACAATGATTTTTGCAGTTATCTCTGCTTTAATAGCTTTGTTGATCGCATTCATTATTTCTTTCATTATCAAATACCAAGGTGGTCAGGACAAATCTTATATAACCAGAAGAATATGGTTTATAGTTATAGGTATAGTTTCTGCAGCAGGTTTTTATCTTTATAATGATTTAGTTGTTAAGGGACAGATCGTTAATGCCGGTTTCAAGAGTATGAAACCAATATTACATGTATCGGGATTCTTCTTGGAATCTATTTTGTTTTAGGTATTCTGATAATGTTTATCTTCAGAAATTCAAAGTTTGGTTCTATTTTAGGTAAGGGGAAAGAATAAATAAGTAAGTTATGGCTCAACAATATTTTGTATTAGGGATTGGTGGTACAGGAATGCGTTGTATTGAATCCCTCATTCATTTATGTGCTATGGGTATGTTTGATGATACAGACATACATCTTTTAGCACTTGATACAGATAAAGATAATGGTAATTTTGCCAGATTGAAAGAAGTAAAGGAAGCCTATGTTAAAGCAAAAGGAACTGATGCTTCACTTCGTACAGCTTTAAACGAAACTTTCTTTTCGGCCAATATCAATTATTATGAATTTTCGCCTAATTATGAAGTCAAGAGCGATTTCATGTCTGTATTTAACTATGGGGATACTAAGTTCAATAATCCGGAGCAAACAGCTATAGCGGATTTGGTATTGACTAAAAACGTAGAAACATTTAACCTTCGTCACGGTTATAGGGCACAGACCCATCTCGGCTCCATGATGATGTATCATTCAATATTGGAAGCAGCCCGTTCAAATAAAAATTCTGAATTAAAGACATATTTGCAGAAACTCATTCAAGTAGCTCAAAATGGAGGTGCTAGAGTATTTATTCTTGGTTCAGTATTTGGTGGAACAGGTGCTTCTTCGATTCCTATCATACCTCAGGCTATATCAAAAGCTGCTGAGATAATGAGTAACGGAGCAGTTAATATTCTCAATAATGCATATTTTGGGTCTACATTATTGACTGCCTATTTTAACTTTAAATCACCTACAGGAGCAGAATTGGTTAATCAGAAAATTATTGCAACCAGTGATAAATTTGCATTAAACTCTCAGGTTGCAATGATGTTTTATGATGATGACAGTACTGTAAAAAGTACATATCAAAAATTTTACATGTTGGGGACTCCTGGTTTGGACTGGAACCCTATGGCTAAAAAGGAACAGTCAGAAACAATTACTGGTGGTGCAAACCAATGTAATGATTCTCATTATATCGAGCTTATGGCCGCTTGTGCTGCACTTCATTTTCTTAAGGTTCCTGAAGATGATTTACGAACAAGAAAGCAGAACCATGACACAGAGTATTTGTATAGAGCTGTTGACGACAGTGGAAAATTGGAATTCAGAGATTTTGTTGGCCAAGAAATGGAACAGGAATTTGCTAAGAAACTTGGTATGCTAACAGTGTTTTCTTTATTCTGCAATGGAGAGGATGATTTTGTTAATAGTGTAAAATCAGGACATCAAAAGGATATTGTGAATTTCCTGGATATAGATAACACTCAAATCAAGGATGGTGTAAAAGAATATTTTAAATTGTTCCATTTTTCTATTAGTCAAGATGACACATTGTATGAAGGTTGGTTACGTCAGCTTCATAGGTCTGCAGGTGGTGATGATAAGTTCATTCTGAATGCTGCTTTATTTGCACCACAGAAGAAAAAAGAACTAATGAAATACAAGTGGAATAAGGACTTATATAAAACGACTGGTATAGGCAAAGATAATAAGTTTGATGTTGGATTAATTAGCTCTAAATTTAACGAGTTTAAAAGAGCATTTAAGGATGAAAACCAAAAAGAAATGCCATCTATGACCAATCGTGGAGAACAATTATATAAAAGAATATATAACACACTTGTTTCACTTTATAAATTCTAATTCATTATGTCAAAAGCTCTACTGCAGAAAAACTAGGTGCATTAATTTCTGGTATACCTACTCCATGGGCAAGAGCCAAACTTTTTAAGTTTGCCTTTTCTACCATAGCTGCACCAGATCCAAATATAAACACAGAAGGTCTATTACAGTTCTATAATATGCTTCATGCCGAATGGAAAGGCTTGATGGCTGTAATAGCATTATACCCTGACAGAATTAGATTTTCTGATCCTGTTTATATGGATGTCAGAGGGGGAGATTATGATATAGCTTCTGCCTTTGGTAGAATGCTGTTCAATGAAAAGGATGTTTGGAGTAACCAGGATGACTTGGCTCGAAATCCGGATGCCCAACCATTTATTCAACTGATCTATTATAGAGAACATCTTGTTGGTGGTACATCTCCTCTTACCGGTTGTTTTACAGGTGTTGATTATAGTAACTTGGGTAATGATGCTTCAGATATTAATTGGTATCGTCAAGGAAAGTTTGAGGACCCGATGAATTATCTTACTCCAGAAGAAGTGCAAAAGGTTTATTTGTTTGTTAAAAACATGAACCGTAACCAACAGGCTTTTGAGACTAAAATCAATTCTCAGAGAGGAAACAATCTAAGGATAGAATTGACAGGATTCAAGGCTGTAAGCAGACAGTGGGAAAATGAACTTAGTGCTAAAGGTAATGGTTTGCTTCGTCAAGTGGGCCCTATTGCTCAATACGGTAATCTGTCAGCTCCATTTGCAGATTTGTTCAAGAGTGATGTACCGGTTTACATGAAGCAGGATTTCACCTTCACTTATTTTGATGACGGTAACTGTCAGGTTATAGGTGATATACAGAACCTCTTAAGCAAGGATAATTTTGTAGTTGGATGGTGTGAAGATAAAAATGAGCTAACAAAACTTTCTCAGGCTCCAGTGTATTACTTAAGAGTTCCTGATTTAAGTGATGGATCATGCTCTTACTTTTCCCTGCCGTTATCAGAGCAAGGCATTGACATCTTTAAAAATAGTCTGTCTTCTTTATTGGGTTACTCTTCAACTTCAGGAAACACTAAACTTACTGCCAAGATAAATGATGCTGGTCAGTTAGCTGTAACTTTGGTAGTTGAAATTGACGGTGAACCTGTTACGCTTAACAAGAGAGAATACAAGATTCAATGGATGACTTCTAATGGCAGAGTTATTTTATGGCCTAACTTTGTCAGTGAAAATTGGAATAAATACTATTTATATTCTGAGTTTACAAGTGATGTAAATGAGAACTTTATACCATTCTTTAAATCTGAAGGTAAGATACTAAGAAATATAAGAGGTGAGTTCTTAACTTCGGATTATGAGATAGCACCAGAAGAAGATCGTCAGGTTGATGTTAAACAACTTGTTACATATCCTCATGGTCAAGGTACAGATTTGATTAAATATGATATTAT
>OODO01002435.1_pt1 | contig 10290 bp, 10 predicted proteins | sample 1671261 | NCBI WGS metagenome assembly OODO01 (sample SAMN06348138, study PRJEB24527) | human gut metagenome | biome: human gut; feature: ankylosing spondylitis patient; material: feces | host: Homo sapiens | place: China | collected 2015-10 | reverse complement strand
TCGCGCAGTTCGCCCATCGTAAGCCCCAGCACGGGATGAGGCCGCTGGCGCAGTACTTCGCACAGCGGCGTGAGGACGAACTCGCGCTCGGCGATACCCGGATGCGGGATCGTCAGCTCGGGCGTGGAGATCACCTCGTCGTCGTAGAGCAGGATGTCGATATCGATCGGCCGCGAGACGTAACGCTGCCCCGTAGCGGCCCGTTCGACCGCCTCGGCGGCACGGTTGCGCCCCAGCTCCCGCTCGATGCGGTGCACCTCGGCGAGCACCTCGTGCGGCGCGAGATCGGTGTCGGCCACCAACACCTGATTGACGAACGGCTGTTCGGCCTCGAAGCCCCACGGGGCGCTCCCATAGCAGTGCGAACAGCGCAGCACGGCTCCGATGCGGGCGTTGACCAACCGCTGCGCCGTGCGCAGACGCTCCTTCACGTCGCCGACGTTGCCTCCCGTCAAAAGTACCACACGTGCCATAATCTCCTCCCTATTTTCGTCGAATCTGTTTGCTGACGCTCAGCGCGAAGTGCGTAAAGACGATCGTCGGATTGCCGTTCTGCGTGATCTGACGCATCGCCCGTTCGATCTCGTCGAGCAGGAACTCCACATTCTCGTTGCCGATAAAGGGGGCGAACTTCCCGCAAAAATCGGCTTCGGCGCCCCACAGGTAGCTGATGTCGGCCAATCCGGCGTGGAGCATGTAGCTCTCGCGCAGCAGACGCGCCGCGTGGCGCAGGAACGCCCGCTGCTGTTCGCGCGAGAGATGCGCCACCTCCTCGGCCCACGACACCAGTTCGAGGTGTTTGTCGTTGTAGCTCAGCCGCATGAGCGAGCAGAACAGTCCGAAGCAGTCGCGCGTCAGTTCGTCGTCCTCGCCTGCCAGCAGCCGTTGCAACGTCAGATAATCGCCTCCGGCCAGCCGCGCGAGGTTGTGCAGCCGCGCCGGATCGCTCTGGCCGTGCCGCGCCGCCACCGCCTCCAACACCTCGGTCGAAATGCGCGGAACGGCCACCTCCTGCGTGCGCGACAGGATCGTCTGCAACAGCCGGTCGGGAGCCTCGCTCACCAGCAGGAAAACGGTCTTCTCCCACGGCTCCTCCAAAATTTTGAGGATCTTGTTGGCAGCCTCCTCGTTCATCGTCTCCGGCAGCCAGACGAGCATCACCTTGTACTCCGCCTCGAAACTCTTGAACGAAAGCTTGCGGATGATCTCGTCGGCCTCGCGGGCCGAAATCGCGCCGCGCAGCGTCTTGCCCAGGTCGAGCGCGTCGTACCACTCCTGCGGCGAGAAATAGCCGTTCGAGCGGGCGAATACCGTGCGGAACAGCGGCAGGAAGGCATCCGACGTAATCACTTCGCCCGACTTCTTGCCCTGCTTGTTGACCGGAAAGACCAGATGCAGGTCGGGATGCGCGAGGGCTGCGATCTGCCGGCAGTCGGGACAGACGCCGCACGAATCGCCGTCGGCGCGGTGCCGGCAATTGAGGTACTGGGCGTAAGCCACCGCCAGCGGCAGCGTGCCCGCACCCGCCGCCCCCGTAAAGAGCTGCGCATGGCTCACTCGCCCCGCCGCGACGCTCGCAACCAGTCGCCGTTTGAGCTCCTCCTGACCGATAATATCCCGAAACTGCATCTTGCGTCAACGTTTTTTATTCCGCTTCACCGCCCGCACCGTCTGCACGACGGCGATCGCGACCAGCCCCATGACCGAGGCGGCCAACACGCCGTTGCGCACGACGCCCGGCTCGCTGTAAAGCGCCCGGACGCCCACGATGAAAATAGCGAAACTCAGCGACAGAATCAACAACTTATTCTTGGTTTCCATCTTTTTCTCAATTCATCGTTTCACGACCGATCGCAACAGCCGCCCTACGTCGATATGCTCGCGCCGCACGGCGAACAGGCCGAACAGACCGAACAACACGCCGTTCACCGCATATTCCGCGCCGCGCACGGGGAGCCAGCGCGCGAAAACCGCACTGGCGAAGAAAACGCCCAGCCCCAGCGCGACATACTCGCCGATACGGCGCAGGTCGTAGGGCGTGGGGTAATAGCGCCGGTTGAGCCAGTAGCTCACCCCGACCATCGCCGCTTCGCTCGCGAGCCGCGCCCACGCCGCGCCCACGTAACCCAGCGCCGGAACGAGCGCCACGTTCATCACGACAGTGAAGAACAACCCCGTGAAGGTGACCCACACGGCCAGCTGCGTCCGCTCCTCGCGCTTGTACCAGAACGAGAGGTTCAGCCACACGCCGCTCAGGACATTGGCCCCCAGCACCACCGGCAGGATGAAGATCCCCTCGCGGAAATCGGCCCCCACGATCAGGGAGAAGAGATCCTTGAAGAGGGCGATGCCCAGAAAGATGAACATCGAGGCCATCACGTAGTATTTCATCGCCGCGGCGTTCATCGCCACGAAGTCGCTCTTGCGGTAGTCGGCCAGAAAAAAGGGTTCGGCCGCCAGGCGGTACATCTGCGTGAAGAGCATCATCACCACCGCGATCTTGGTAATGGCGCCGTAAACCCCCAACTGCGCCATCGCCCCCGCAGGGACGAGGTACTTGATCATCTGCCGGTCGATGAACTCGTTGGCCGTACCGGCAAGCCCGCCCACCAGCAGCGGCAGCGAGTAGGCGAAGATCGCGGCGAGCAGCGCCCAGTTGATCTTCGGAACGGTGCGGTCGGCGGTCCCGAGGATCGCCAGCCACGTCACGACGCTGGCGATCAGGTTGGCGACGAAGACCCATCCCACGCCGAAGTCGGTGGCGAACAGCCCGGCGGCGCCGAACCCGAAGGCCAGCGCCACGTTCAGAACGACGTTCATGGCTTTCAGCCCCACGAACGTCATGGCCCGGCCCTGTTCGCGCAGCCGCGAGAAGGGGATGCAGGCCCAGACGTCGAAAAGGATGATCAGGCCGACCCAGACGACGTATTCGGGATGCGCGACATACGCCTCGCCCATCATGCGGGCGATGCCGTCGCGGAAAAAGGCCGTCGCCAGGAAGAACACCGCCGCGGCGAGCGACGTGACGCCCCACGTCGTGGCGAAAAGCCGCCGCTTGGCCGCCTTCACATCGCCGCCCGCCTCCTCGGCCTTGGCCGAAAAACGGAAATAGCTCGACTCCATGCCCATCGTCAGCAGCGTGAGCGCCAGCGGGATAAGGGCATAGATGTCGGTGACGACGCCGTAGGTCTCCTGCCCGAACACACGGGTGTAGTAAGGCGTGAGCAGGTAGCTCAGGAACCTTACGACGATGGTGCTGATGCCGTAGACGGCAGTTTGTTTGGCCAGTTTTTCGAGCATGACGGAGGCTTATAGCCCGGCAAAGATACAAATTTTAGCCGGAAACCCCGCATTGTTTCCCCTTCTTTCAGAGAAAGAAGGGAAAGGCGGCCGCGCCTTTTCGTCGGCCGGGAAGGGAACCGCGTCTCTTCCGGAACGCCTTACCGCGACGCCGCGAGCGACGAGGGCGTGACGCCCTGCGAGTCGCGCGCCCAGTCGCCGCGGGCGCGGAGCACCTGCTCGACGATGTCGCGGACGGCCCCTTCGCCGCCCCGGAACTCCGAGACGTAACGCGACGCCTCGATCACCTCCGCCGCCGCGTCCGCCGGGCAGACCGGAAGGCCCACTTCGCGCATGCAATCCAGATCGGGGATGTCGTCGCCCATGTAGATCACGTTGGCCGGATCGAGCCCCTGGCCCGCCATGTATTCGCGGATGGCCGTGATCTTGTCCATGCAGTCGACGTAGAAATGGTCGATACCGAGCATCCGAAGGCGGTTTTCGAGCGTCCGGCCCCGGCCGCCGGTGATGATGCAGACCTTGTAGCCGATCTTGATCGCGTAGGCCAGCGCATAGCCGTCCTTGGCGTTGTAGCGGCGGATGAAGTCGCCGTCGGGCGTGGGGATGATGCCACCGTCGGTCATCACACCGTCGACGTCGAAGACGAAGGCTTCGCAGCGCGCTATATCTTCTTTGAAGTTTCCCATATGCTTTGACTTATCGTTGAGTAGATGTTTTTCAGTCGGAGGTCGAAGGCCAGCAGGTCGCCGTGGCGGGCCTTCGTGGCGAAATCGTTGCGCACGGCGGGTCCCGTCTGCACGTCGAGCGGCGAACGGGCGTCGCAGGCCTTGGCCGCGGTTTCGGCGATCAGCGGTTTCAGCACGTCGAAATCCAGCCCCGCACCGCGGACGATACGTTCGCCCACGGCATACATGTGATTGGCGAAGTTGCAGGCGAAAACCGCCGCGAGATGCACCTTGCAGCGCTGTGCCGAGTCGGCCCAGATGACCGTCCCGGAGAGTTTCCGGGCGAACGCCTCCAGCTCCGGACGCAGTTCGGGCGACGGCGCTTCGAGAAACACGGGGATCACGGAAAAGTCCGCTTCGCGCCCTCTGGTGAAGGTCTGCATCGGATAGAAAACGGCACGCCGGGCGAATCGTTCGGGGATGGCCGTGACCGGCACGCTTCCGGCCGTGTGGGCCACCGCAGCCTCTTCGGGAATCGGGAGCGTTGCGGCCACCTCCGCCACGGCGCGATCGCTGACGGCGATCAGGTAGATGTCGGCATCCTTGCGGAGCATTTCGGGGCGCGTCTCCCAGCCGGTCGCGGCCAGCTCCGCAACGACGCGCGCCCGCTCGGCGTTGCGGGCGAAAATCTGCACGAGTTCCAGTTCGCTCTTGGCGACGGCGCGGGCCAGCGCTTCCGCGAGGTTCCCGCTGCCGATGATGACGGTTTTTTTCAATTCAGAATTCATAATTACAGCAGGTCGGTCAGCCGCACGTTGTCCTGCGACCGGCGGGCCGACTCTTTGAGCGTCTCCAGTTCGCGGTCGATGCGCGCCAGTTCGGGCGTCTGCCCGAGGTCGAAAGTGGTCTGCCCCGACCGTTCGACCGCCTCCAGCACGCCGTAGACGGTCATCGACGCGATGTCGTGCGCCGGAGTGAAGGCCGTTTCCCGCTCGCCGTCGCCGCTGCGCACGGCGATCAGCTGCCCGGCCTGCACGAGCTGGAACAGCACGTCGTTGACGATGCGCGTGGGCAGGTCGAGGCGTTCGCGGATCTCGTCCGCAGGCAGCGCCCCGCCCCGGTCGCGGAAATTCCGCACGACGGTGAGCATCACCGCGAGCAGCACCTTGCGCCGCTGGTCGTAGCTGATCAGGAGCGATTCGCGCTCCTCGCCGAAACGCGCGATATTCTGATAGGCGAACGACAGCTCGCCGCCGAAAAGGAGTATCTCCCACGAGGTCTGCATCCAGATCAGCAGCAGCGGCAGGGCCGCGAAACTGCCGTAGATGGCGTTGTACGAGGTCATCCACCGCTGCACGTAGACGTAGCCCCACTGGAAGAGCAAGAAAATCGTCCCGGCGACGATGCCGGCCATCAGGGCGCTGCCGAAACGCACTCTGGCGTTGGGTATGACGATGTAGAGGAAGGTGAACATCACCCAGATGACGATCATCGAGGCAAGGTGCGACAGCAGGTTGAAATACCAGCTGTCGTCGAATCCGAGCAGCTGCTCGGCATAGTTGCCCACGGCGTTGGCCACGATCCAGAGGATCGGCACGATCATCACCACGGCGATGTAGTCGGTCCACTGGCGGGTGATGCTGCGCTCGACCTTGACCTCCCAGATGTTGTTGAAGGCGCTTTCGATCGACCCGAAGACCCGGATCACGGCCCAGAAAAGCATGACCAGCGCCACGGCGGCCACCACGCCGCCCTGCGTACGTGCCAGGGCGTTTTCGGCGAAGTTGACGATGTAGTCGACAATGTCGGGGTTTCGGGGGAAGAGACCGTAGAGGTTTTCGATCAGTCCGTCGGCCAGCCCGAATCCTTTCACCACGGCGAATACCACCGCGAGAATCGGCACCAGCGACATCAGCGTGTAGAACGTGAGCGCCGCCGAACGGACGATGGTTCCGTGTTCGAGCAGGCCGCGGGCCGTGTAGAACAGCAGGCGGTATTGCTGCACGAGCCACCGCACGACGGGGTTGCGCCATTCGGTGACGTCGCGCCGGAAAATCGTGTCGGTGAAGTATGTCAGAAAATCGCTGAATTTCATAAGTCGCAGCCTGGCAATCAGGCAAATGTAGCTATTTTAAACGGATAACCCAAAAATCGTTCCCGATTTTCGTGAAGGCCAGCCGCAGGCCGGCCCCGGCATGCAGCCCCAGGCGGCGCATCAACTCCTCGGCAGCGAGCGGGAAATCACGCTTGAGCACCTCCGCCTCGCGGCCTTTCAGTTCGCGCTTGAGCCGTTTGGGATCGTAGGGTTCGATGCTTTCGACGGCGAAGGTTCGTCCCAGCACGCCTTCCGGCTCCTCCACGGCGAAGCCGTAGCCGTTGTCGCTCCAGATGTCGGCTTTTCCCGCAAGGTGAATCCGCGCGAGACGGGCCTTCTGCAACGACACGTCGGGGATCACCAGATAGCCGTAACGCTCCGGGTCGAAACGGCCCGGAGGGGGTGCGGTCTCGCCCGGAGCGGCCGAAAAACTCCCGCGCCCGAGAGCCGTGGCGGTGACGAGCGGTCCCGAGCCGTCGTCATAGACCACGACCTCCTTGCATTCGTCGCCGAGCGAGAGCACCTCCACGCGGCTGTCGGGAAAGAGCCGGAGGGCCTCGCCGACGTCGAACAGCGGGGAGTTCTTGACGCACAGACGCCCCGAAACCTGCTTCAGACGCGGCTTCAGGGCGACGATGTCGGGCGAACAATCCTCCAGCCGCACCAGTTTGCGGCCCTTGTCCGAACGGCGGTCGGGATCGGCGTAAATCCAATCGAAACGCAGGCCGTCGCGTCGGAGATACTCCTCGGCGGAGGCATTCACTACGTCGACATTCGCGACGCCCATTCTGGAAAAATTCTCCGCGGCCACGCGGGCCAGCATTTCATTGCGTTCGAGCGTCACCACACGGCGGAAGCGGCGGCTCAAAAAAAGGGCGTCGGCACCCAGCCCGCAGGTGAGGTCCAGCACCGTGTCGCCTTCGAGGAGTTTGTGGGCGGCGCACGCCTCGCTCGACGCCTGCTCGAAGGCCAGCGGCGGCAGGATGCACTGCGCCGCGGCGTACGAAGGGAGTTTCTGCGCGGCCCGCGCGAGGTACTTGACCTGCGTGGCCACGAGCCGGGCGTGGGGGACGGTGCGGTCCAGAGCCACCTCCAGCGGGTCGCGGCCCCGTGCGGCGGCGACGGCGCGCCGCACTTCGTCCGTGAGCAGGAGGGAGTATTCTTCGGGGGTAATCACGTCCGCAAAGATACGTTTTTTTTCGGTTCGCCGCTCCACGCCGCAAGGGTCGCAAGCGCAAAAACGGCGTAGACCGCCGCCGTCGGCCATCCGCCGAGGGTGTAATCGGCCGCACCTCCGGGCAGCGAGGCGGTCAGCCGGGCCAGCGCGCTGATCCCTTCGGCGGCGCTCCCCGTGACGAACCCGAACGCCGGGGCGAGGAATCCGACGGGTGCGAGCATCCACAATGCGCCGCCGAACACCACGACCCCGGCCAACGCGATGGCCAGCGGATTGACCGCCAGTCCGGCCAGCGGCACGACGCCGAACGTGTGCGAAACGAGCGGCGCAGTGGCGACAGTCGCCACGAACCCGATCAGATAGGCGTCGACGACGACGTTCACGCCCTTCCACCGGGTCCGGCAGCGGCGGCAGAGCGGCACGCCCCAGGCGAGGATGGCCGCCACGGCGACGAACGACAGCTGAAAACTGATGTCGCCCAGCCAGCTGGGATTCCAGACCAGCATCCCGAATCCCGCCGCGGCCAGGGCGTTCAGCCCAACGTATTCCGACGCCGAGGCCAGCGCCGCCTGCAGGACCGTGCACATCGCCGCGGCCCGGACGGCGCTGGGCGGAAACCCCGCCGCCGCGACGAAAAGCCACACGGCAACGGCCGCCAGCAGGTTTTTCAGCAGGTGTCCCCGCCTGAAAAGCGGCAGCCACCACAGCGCGAGATTGACCAGCGCGAAAACGATCCCCGTGTGGAGTCCCGATACGGCCAGCAGGTGCGACAACCCGCTCCGGGAGTACGCCGTGCGGAGTTCGGGCGTGACGCCGCGCCGCTCGCCCGCCGCCATGGCCTCGACGACGGCCGCAGCCCCGGCGCTCATCGGCAGCCGGGAGAGCCTTTCGACCGCCCTGCGGTGCAGGCCCGCATGCCGGCCCGGAAGCCGTTCGAGAAGCGTCCGCTCCGCAATCCACAGGGTTCCGGCGTAGCCCCGCCGCGCCATCAGGCGGCGATAGCTTTCCGCACCGCCGCGAAACGGCCGCACCGCGCCCCGGCAGCGGATGCGCTCCCCGGCATGCAACCCCGCAAGCGAATCGGCGTATAGCCGGATACGGGCGTCCGAAGCGTGCCAGCGTCCGTCGGCCGGATCGCGCCATGCCGCCACCGACGCATCGGCGACGGCATAACGGCCCCGGTCGGCCGGAAACCCCTCGACCGTAACCTCATAGACCGTGTGCACGCCCCGCGGCACGGTGGCCCGGGGCGCACGGAACTGCGCCGCGGCGAACCCCGCCGTGAGGATCATTGCGGCCGTGGCGGCCGACGAGCGCAGCGACAGGGCCAGCACGCCCGTCACGACGAAAGCCCCTGCGAGAAACCACAGGGGCAGTTCGTAGCGGTCCGCCAGCGCGATTCCCGCGGCGAAAAACACGAGAATCTTGAGCATCGGCATACGGTCGAGCCGGTCGGGCAGGCGGGAAATCTTCATCCGGACAGTCTATTGAGCCGTAAAGATAGCAAAATCAGTCGGAAAACAGCGCCCAGCCGCGCTCGATTTCGCCGCGGTCCGCCGCCGTGCCGTTTTCCACGCGCGAGATGGCGGCGGCCAGGGGGATCATCGTCGCCGGGTCGAGCGTGTCGAGCGGCTCGTCGGGGTCGATGCCCGTGTCGGCGGCCACGGCGCGGATGTAGGCTTCGGTGTGATTCTCCACGGGCGGCGCCCAGCGGGAGATCATCCCGCGGACGGTCCGCAGGCCGTGGCGGACCCGGTAAGTATGCAACAGCACGAAGACGGCCCGGTAGCCCCAGGCCAGCGACTCGAACTGCTTGAAGGCCGGGTCCCGGGAGGGCTGCACTTCGCCCTTGTAACGCACCTTCGACTGCCGGATGTTCCCCGGATTGCAATTCGACAAACCCCTACTCATCGCCTGCCTCCTTCCGGATGCGGCGGTGCACGTAGCGGCGCAGCCAGCGGAACAGCGGAGCGTCGGAGAGCTGCGCGGCGTTTTCGAGAAACGACCACAGTTCCACGCCGCAGGTGAACCCCGTAAGAAGCCGCGCGAGGTTCAGCCGCATGAAATCCAGCACGCAGCTGTCGATCAGCCACGCCATCGAGATCGCCGTGAGCGCGAGGGCGAGCTTGAGCACCGTGCGCCACGCCTTGCAGCTCTCGAAATACCATGCGCGCCCTTCGCGGAGGGCCGCAGCGCGGTCGGCCGCCACTCCCGAGAGGAAATCGACGCCGATGAAGACGACGGTCGTGGCCGCCAGCGGCCCGATCGGTGCGAACAGCGCGGCGATCCCCGCCGCCACGCCGCTAACGAATCTGAACAAAGCCTCCATCGGTCGTACAGCGGTTGAAGATGTCGTTTTCGGGATCGTATTCCGGGAATTCATCCCGGTGTGCGCGAAGGTGCTCCGCGGCGCGGTGCAGCAGCGTGCGGGCCTGGGCCAGCAGGGCGCGCCGCAGGTGTCGGCGGGCCGTGTCCCCGGCCGGCTGGGCATAGGCGGATTTCGGAGCCGTCGTGCCGCACTGCCCGGTGCGGACGTCGAGCCGCGGCTGGAGGACGGCGCGCGTGAAGAGGGCTGCCGGGGAGGCGAGGTATTCGGTCCGGAAATCGGGATAGGAGCCTGCGAGGAGCTTTTCGTAGAGCGCCCGTCCCACGACGGGGACGATGTGACGCTGTTCGGCTCCGGCAATGTCGGCTTCGGCAATGATCTCCGGCGGCAGGTATTCCCCTTCGCCGAAGGCGAGTTTCAGCACCTGGAGGGGTGTGACTAACGTATTCATAAGGTGGAAGGTTAAAAGTGAAAAGTTGAAAGTTTGCCGATGTCACGTGATGAGAATCCCGCTCGGCAAAAAGCGTAAAGCGGTTTGAAACCGCTTTCAGGGGCGACGGCAGGATACTGCGATCCCGTTCTGTGCAAGCACCCATAAAACAGGCGTCTCACGCCTGCGCCGCCTTTGGCGGCGAAAGATCCCGGCCCGATGCCGGAGCCGTGAAACGAAGGCCCGGCTAAAAGTGGCAAGAAACGGGGCCGGTTTGCTTGCAAACCCGCGAATAGG
>OODO01002416.1_pt1 | contig 10356 bp, 12 predicted proteins | sample 1671261 | NCBI WGS metagenome assembly OODO01 (sample SAMN06348138, study PRJEB24527) | human gut metagenome | biome: human gut; feature: ankylosing spondylitis patient; material: feces | host: Homo sapiens | place: China | collected 2015-10 | reverse complement strand
AGAAGGCCATAGATTCCAAGTTTCCAAAGGGACTTCCCTATTCGACACTTGTGACAGACAGACACCAGAGCTACTTCAAGATGAATGTTAAGGATCATCAGGTCTGTCTGGCTCATCTCCTTAGGAATGCAGAGTATCTGAACGAATTGGATTCAAACCAGGACTGGTCACGGAGATTCATCCAACTGATAGAACACTCTATAAATCTCAGAAGAGAGGGCAACATTACCTCTAGAAAGATAAAAGTACTGAAGACTAAGATGAAGAACCTCTTGGGTGAAAGCCTCACGCATTTAGATAACGAGTTTGAGAAATTCAAGAGAGGTATCCTTAAAGTCAAAGACTACCTATTTACCTTTCTCTCCAATCCAAGTGTGCCTTACGAGAACAATGCCAGTGAGCGGGGAGTTAGGAAAATCAAGATAAAGCAGAAAGTCAGCGGTTGCTTCCGAACAGACAGCGGTGCCGATGATTTTGCCAAGTTGCACTCCATTGCTGAAACTGCTATGAAGAACGGAAATTCTAAATTCAATGCAATTCTTGCTGTAGTACAACAGTAAGACGATTACTCATGCCCATAGGGGGTGCTGAGTAGTTACCAATTGCAGGTGAATCTATATAATTTCCTAAAGAATGCAGATGATAATGAAAATAGTCAGACGTTTATTACAACCCATTCGCCGACCTTGACTTCAAAGATTCCGTTGGAAAATCTTATTCTTCTAAAGGATAATGCTGCTTATCATGTAGGTAATTGTTTTAAAGAACGTCTCACGGAAAATATTATTCGCGATGTTGCTAATAATAGAAAATTGACAGAGAAAGATGTTGTAAGTTTTAGAAAGATGATTGCCCGATATTTTGATGTTACGCGCTCACAGTTGTTGTTTTCTGACGGCTGTTTGTTTATAGAGGGTATTTCTGAGTGTCAATTAGTTGAAACATTCTCTAGGTTGCTTGGTAAATCATTGATAGATCACCAAATCGAGATAGTTGATACGAACGGAACTGCTTTCTATCAGTTTCTTATGTTGTTTAATTCGTCTGATGATACGAAGCGCTTACCATTGAAATCTGCATTTATAACAGATCAGGATCAATTTACTGATTCTAAGGAAAACAAATATAATTTGAAGGAGTTAGTAAAGAACAATTATTCTGAACTAAATAATCTTAGGAATAATATTAACGAGGGTGATATTTGTAGTCGTGTTAAAAATATGGAGGCGATGGCTAACAATCAGAAAGATATTAAGATATGTTCTGGAAAGAAAACATTTGAATATCAAATATGCCTAGCCAATGTTAGTGCTGATAAAAATGACACGAAAGAAACGTGGCTTTACGAACTGATTAAAAAAGTGAATGCTAGCGGTATAGAATTGGTGGATGCCTATATGGAAAAACTTGGTGACGGTCATATGTCTGAAGAGGAACAACAGAATGTAGCCTTGCTGATGTGGAAATGTCTGCCAGGTAAGGCAGGGTTCGCCCAAGAACTAAATTTGTTCTTACTGGACAAGATAGAGAATGAGGACACCAGGAAGTTTAATGTGCCAAGCTATATTGAGGAAGCAATTAATCATCTTATACCATAAGTATGGAATACGAAATAACACCTCAACGACAGGCTTATCTTGATGCACGAGGTTATACAATACTTAATGCTTGCCCTGGTAGTGGAAAGACAACGAGTATTGTGAAAAAACTTTTTGCTGTATCTCGTTATTGCGAAGATCAATATGGGCATCATACAGGTTTTGTTTGTCTGTCTTTTACTAATACTGCCTGTGATGAGCTAAAGCTGAAATATAGGGAGATGCATGGTGAGAGAATAACTTTTCCAAATGAAGTTTTGACGATAGATAGTTTTATCACGCAATATGTTGTACTTCCATTTTGGCATCTCTGTGGCATTTGCAAGAAGAGACCTATAATAGTTAACGAAAAAGAGGCGCTGGAACGGATTTATTATAACAATGTTCTAATAGATGGTGAATGGAAACTATGTCCTGCTGCAGGATTCAAGCCTTATAAGGAAATCATACATAGAAAATCTCCTTCCAGTATTACTAGAAATATAAATTCTTATGAATGGAATAACCATTTAGTAACAGATCCTTTTGAACAGGAATATTGTGAAAAGGCTTTTGCGTATCGTATGGGAAAAGGCTTTATAACTAGCCGTGATGCTTTGTGGATGGCTTGTGATATTTTGGAAAAACGCCAGAGTATAGCCAAAGCCCTGGTGTCTCGTTTTCCGTATGTCATTGTTGATGAGGCGCAGGATAATTCCGAATTACATTTTGAGTTTTTCATGAAGTTAAAGAGAGCTGGTTTGCGAAATCTTGAGTTTGTTGGGGATATTTGCCAATCAATTTATGGGTTCAATAATGCCAGACCTGAATTTTTGCAAAACTTGATGGGAAAAGAGGGGTGGGTCAATTTACCAATGACCGAATGCAGACGCTCTAATCAGCGTATAATAGACTTATATAGTAAATTGAAATCGAGCGATATTCATGCAATTACTTCCTGCGGGGTTGAGGATAAAGGTATCCCCATAGTTATATATAAATATAATGATAACAATATCCAAGAGATTTTCAGAGACTTCTATAAAGTTTGTTTGGATAATGGTCTTTCAAGCAGAAAAGTATTGGCAAGAGGGGAATATATGTGTAAGAAATTGGCGGGTGTAAATGATTCGAATTTTAAATATTGGAAAACTGATCAAATCGTCCCATATCTTATAATAGATGCTGTTCTTGCTTTTTCATCAGGAAAAATGGATATAGCTTTTCGGAAAGTTCGACTTGCATTGGCGGAATTAAAGTATAGTAATAGTATTGAACTAAAGCGTGAATTCATAGATTCTATAGAAAAGGATATTAATGTGAATACACGAATATTTGGTTTCTTAAAGAAAGTGCCGCCATTCTCCTTGAGTTTTAAGGAATGGTCTGAACAAACATGTAAAATATTGCAAACATTTTGGCAACTAGAGAGTGAACCTGTATTTGTACCGTTTAAGAAAAAGAAGTATGGCGATTTGACAATGAAGGATATTGCTAATATGCCTATTGAAAACTATTATCAATCTTGCGATGTAAGTAGTGAATATCTCAAGCGTATCAATACGATTCATTCAGTAAAAGGAGAAACTTTAGATGCAGTTCTTTTGTTCTTGTCCCCAGATAGTAGAGGGGAGTGTATTTCGCTTAATGATTTTCCTAGTACAGTAATCAGGACAATGACAGAGAAGCAGAGACTGATTTATGTCGCTTGTTCAAGAGCAACACAATTTCTAGCCTTAGCAGTTCCAGCACAGGTTGCAGATTCTGATATAAGAGATGCTTTGGATGGTATAGAAGTTGATATTCGTGCTTTTAATATAGAAGGTGTTTTGGCATTTAAATAAAATACATAACTATAGCATGATAATAGCGCATATATCACCATTATTATGTAAGGCTTTTACTCATGAAGTAATTACCAATGCTTCCGTTTTTTAATAGAGAATTACGGAAAACCTGATGATAACATGCTGTTAATTGGAAGAGGTGATTTGACATCAATTAGTGGAATGATATTTCTAATTTAATAAAGATTAATAGTTGAATGAATGATATAACTGCAATTTTCGCTTTCCTGAGATATTGCCTTGGATATAAGGGGGATATGAGTAGGGTGGTGGCTGGTATGGACTGGCAGGAGTTGTATTCCTTTGCTTCTAAGCAAGCTCTACTGGGGCTTTGCTTTGATGGCATTGAGCGATTGGGGAAGGAGTATCCTGAGGAGTTGAAGCGGAACCCGATAGGGAGGGAACTGCTGATGAACTGGATGGGTAAGGCGCAACAGATTCGCAGGCAAAACATGAAGGTGAATGTTGTGGCGGGTAAACTCTTCTCGATGCTGAGGTTGGATGGATTGAGGTGCTGCATCCTGAAAGGGCAGGGGAATGCCTTGATGTATCCGAATCCTTATTCCCGTACTCCTGGGGATATTGATGTTTGGATTGATGCTAGTAGGGAGAGGATTATGGAGTATGCTCAAAAGAAATTTGAACTTGGGGATGATATCAGACTGCAGCATCTGGAGACTTCTCTGGATGGTGTGTCTGTGGAGCTGCATTTCTTTCCTTGCTCCATGAATAATATTCTTTATCATGCCAGGTTGCAGAAATGGTTTCGAAGGAATGCGGATCTGCAATGCTCGCATATTGTGAGTCTGCCCGATGGGGCAGGGGATATTGCTATTCCAACGACGGCATTCAATGTGATTTATCAGCTGACGCATCTGTATCACCATTTCTTTGATGAGGGGATTGGAATGAGGCAAATCATTGATTATTACTACGTTGTTTGCGACTTTTATAAAGTCTATCAAAAATCTTCGAATCCCTCCGTCTCCCTTTCCAAAGGGAGCTCCACTTTCTCCCCAAGCCCCTCTTCAATGGTCTTTACACCCCCTTCGGTTCCCCCGTTTCCGGGGGACAGAAACCTCAGAAGCGGGGATGTAACCGCACCTTCTCTGTGCTGTATTTGCCCCACCTGTCCCTCCCCTGCGGGAGGGTCCTTAACCCACTCCCAAGCCCTCGCCCTTTCCAAAAGGGCAAGGGATGTAACCGCACCTACTCGGTGCTCGGAACCGCTACGCTCTAAGGATGGCGGGGCATCAAAGCCCTCGCCAGGTTGTGCGGGATGGGACCGCCTGGATACTACAGGGGATACGAGTTCTGTTTCCTGTTCTTCTGCCTCTACTGCTTTGGATGTGGTGCAGAGAGAACTTGAATATTTGGGATTGTGGAAGTTTGCTGGGGCGGTGATGTATGTGCTTCATGAGGTTTTGGGATTATCTGAAGAGAAGATGATAGCTCCGATGGATGAAAAGCGAGGAAAGTTGTTGCTGGCAGAGATACTGAATGGTGGCAACTTCGGACAGCACTTCACCAAGTATGGGCATTTTACACAACAAGGAATGGCAAAGAAATACTTCCTGAAGATATGGAGAAATATGCACTTCGTGAGATATTATCCTGTAGAAGCACTAAGTGAGCCTATCTTTAGAACTTGGCACTTCTTCTGGAGAATGAAGAATAAGAAATAACTACTTCTATCACCCAGAGGTTGATGGGGTATCTTTTCGAAAACCTACCCGTCCTTCCTTACCCTTAAAGAAGGAGTTTTTTCTACCTCTCCGTCTCTCCTGCAAGGAGAGCTCCACCTCTAACCAAGCCTTCCTCCTCAGAAGGAAGGATGTAACCGCCCTCCGGTGCTCAGAACCGCTACGCTCTAAGGTTGGCGGACCATCAAAGGTCTTCGCCATGGTTGTGCGGGATGGGACCGCCTTACTATAGCTTGCTGAGGTAGGGAACAGCAGTTTATAGTTTACAGTTAATAGTTAATAGTTTACGGTTGATTTCGTGGTTATTTGCTGATAACTTGCAGATTTCTTGTGATTTTCTTGGTGGTTTCGAGAAAAAAGCGTAACTTTGGCGGCAAGTTATATAAACTAAATAATAGGAGATAAGATTATGGCAATAGCTATTAAAACAATTCCTGTATTGACAGGTGATGTTGCAGAGCGCTTTATAGAGATTGCAGAGAGTAGTAGAAATACTGCCACAACTGTGATTCCTGAAGGAGCACAAGATGCAATCCGTCGAATGATGGAACGCTCAAAAAATGTAAAGATTAAACTTCCTCTTTAATTAAATTGGCTGGTGAATAATTATCAATTTGATATTATGGAAAGATGCGACTTCATGCCTTTGACCGCAGAACTTGCATCTTTGCCTTTTTGTTGTGGTGAAACAGAAGGAGATAAAGACTTGGAAGACTTCTTTCATCACAATGCCTTGTTGTATGCTCAAGAGCGACTTGGTAAGACTTATTGCTTTGTCAACAATGAAGGTGAGTTCTCTGAAATCGTTGCCTTCTTCTCCGGTTTATACCAGGCTCATGTTCTTGGATTTGTTGCATACTCAGATATTGGAATATCCTAATGTAATTAAGTAAAATTGTTTGGTTAATATATTCTGATGAACTTCTTCTTGCTTTTAATATGGCTGTTCTCTTCACTATCCTAAACCGAATCACCGGCCTTGTGGGGATATTGATATCTTCCTGATGGATAAGGAGGGAAGGCATGACGAGGAGATGGTGAAGGCTATCGATGACGTGGTTGCGTTCTTAATGTATCGCCAGTGATGCGACTCCTATCGTGGAGCATTCTGCCTGTCATTACGATATCAAGACCGTGGATCTGGACATCAGCAAGTTGAGCAAGGGTGGTTTTGATCACTTTATGCTGAAGGAGATTTATGACCAGCCTAACTGTCTGAAGGATTGTATGAGTGATATTATCAGGTAAACAGCTGATTGAGAAGATGTGCCGCAAGAGAGTGGAGGTGGCGTATGCCGAGAAATCTGGCGAAGAGTGTGACGGTGGAATAATATGACTTTGATTTCTAAAATCATCTATTTTTTTTCTAAAATCATCCCGTCCTTCTTTGTTGATAAAGCGAGCTGCACTCGGCAATTTGAAAGCGAGCTTTCATTGCACTCATTGGCATCGCTTTTTCCCCTTAAAGAAGGCTTTTTCGAAAACCTACCCGTCCTTCCTTACCCTTAAGGAAGGCTCCACCTCTCATCTCGGTCTTCTCCCCTCAGGGAAGAAGAGGGAAACCGCCCTACTCGGTGCTCGGAACCGCTTCGCTCTAAGGTTGGCGGACCAAAGCGGTCTTCGCCATGGTTGTGCGGGATGGGACCGCCTTGCTAAAGGTGGATAGGATTATTGAAGTGCTGGTTTTGTAGTAATTCGCTGATGAGTTGCAGATTTCTTTTGATTTTCTTGGTGGTTTCGAGGAAAAAGCGTATTTTTGCGGCAGATTGCAATTAAAGAATTTAAAAGGAGAACTATTATGGATACATTAGATAAAGAATTTTGGGAAAAACGTGAAGCTGCTATGAAAAGATTTATGGCGGCAAAAGAGCGTAAAAAGGCTCGTGTAGCTGAAATTACTAAGAGCCTTTGTGAGGAATATAAGGAACGAACGGGGGTATATCCTAAATATATAAATGTTTGGTGATGAAACCACTTCCTTTGGATATAATTGTAAGCAGCATATGCGAAGCCGTCTGTTTGAATATTGGTTTTCCTCTTATCAAATGAAAGATAAGTTTATTCTAATGCCTGTCAGCATTGAGGATATGGATGGTGTTGAAAACTTTGCAGCTTTAATTATTCGAAAAGATAATCCGAATGTTTTAGATATTGTTGCAGAATTTTCAAACACTGTGGCTATGTTTAGGGTAAAACCTAATAGTCATGACTAATTTCTTTTGATATTCTTGATGGGCTTAAAAGTCTTTACGACCCCTTCGGTTCCCCTTACAAGGGGACAGAAAAACTCAGGGGAGAGAGGATGTAACTGCCCTACAGTGCTGAATTTTCTACCTCTCCGTCTCTCCTGCAAGGAGAACTCCACTTTCTCCTCAAGCCCCTCTTCAATGGTCTTTACACCCCCTTCGGTTCCCCCGTTTCCGGGGGACAGAAACCTCAGGAAGCGGGGATGTAACCGCCCTACAGTGCTGTTTTTTCGAAAATCACCCCGTCCCTCTTTTTTGATAAAGAGAGCTGCACTCGGCAATTTGAAAGCGAGCTTTCATTGCACTCATTGGCATCGCTTTTTCCCCTTAAAGAAGGCTTTTTCGAAAACCTACCCGTCCTTCCTTACCCTTAAGGAAGGCTCCACCTCTCATCTCGGTCTTCTCCCCTCAGGGAAGAAGAGGGAAACCGCCCTACTCGGTGCTCGGAACCGCTTCGCTCTAAGGTTGGCGGACCATCAAAGGTCTTCGCCATGGTTGTGCGGGATGGGACCGCCGGGGGAATAGCAGTTTACAGTTAACAGTTTATAGTTTTCTGATTTTTGTGGTAATTTGCTGGTAACTTGCAGATTTTTGGCATTTTCCTTGGTGGTTTCGCAGAAAATGCATAATTTTGCAACATAAGTTTAATCATTTAAAATGAAAGGTTATGGCATTAGAGATAAGAAGTATTCCTGTTTTGACAGGTGAGACCGCTAAACGATTTGTTCGTGAGGCAGAGGAGAATGAACGTAATCCGCAAAGAAAGGCTTTGCGAATGTCATTTGCTGATGTGGAGAAAATATTGGTTCGTTCAACTGCTAATTTGAAAGCGCATGGAGGAAAGAGTCCTTTTGCAAAGTAATTGCTCGCTTTATCGTGTTACGACAAAAAATGAGCTTGATTCTTTCTGTTGTGGCGATGAAGACCTTGATGATTTCTTTCATCAAGAGGCTTGTCTCTATGATGGACAATTATTGGGGAAAACATATTTCTTTGCTACAGAAAGAAGTGGTAGGAATGAAATAGTCTGTGCTTTTACTCTGGCTAACGACAGTATCAAGGCAGCTTTAATTCCAAATGCTTCAAGAAACAAAATACAAAGGAAAATTCCGAATTCCAAAAGAACAAGAAGTTATCCGGCGGTATTGATAGGAAGACTTGGAGTTGCGAAGAATTTTCAAGATACTAACGATGGTATTGGCTCACAAGCAATAGACTATATCATATCTTGGTTTTTGTTACCTGATAATAAGACTGGTTGCCGTTTTATTGTGGTTGATGCCTATAACAAGGAAAATGTATTACGTTTTTATGGAAAGAATGGCTTCAAATTCTTGTACTCAACAGAAGAATTAGAGAAAGAAGCAAATCATATTCCTGAAGATGAACACTTGGAGTCAAGGATGATGTATCTTGACTTGTTGGGCTATATAAGATAAAAGTTGTGCGGGATGGGACCGCCTTACTATAGCTTGCTGAGGTAGGGAACAGCTGTTTATTGTTTACAGTTAATAGTTTACGATTGATTTCGTGGTTATTTGCTGATAACTTGCAGATTTCTTGTGATTTTCTTGGTGGTTTCGAGGAAAAAAGCGTATATTTGCTGCAAAAAAAAAGATTATGTATTATATTTGGTTCGATGAAAGTGATAAAGAGGGGGCGTATTACTCCAATTTCTATGGCGGCATTCTCGTAGATTCTAAAAACTACGAGAATGTGTTAGCTATGTCTAAAACTTTTGTTGAAGAGTTTGGTATAACGGAGGAAATCAAATGGCAAAAAGTAAATGAATATTGGTATGAGAAGTATTTGACTCTGGTTGATTTCATCTTTGATTTGTTGGCTCAAGGTTATATCAAAATACGAATTTTTTTCGTAATAACCAGTATACGGCTCCCTATTTAACAAGAGAACAAAGACATAAGGCTTATCCTTTGTTATACTATCAATTTATCAAGCATGCTTTTGGTTTCCAATATTCTAATCCTGAGAACAAACCTCAGTACTTAAAAATAATGTTGGATGATATTCCTTTGAAGGGTGAGGATAAGAAGGAGTTTAAGAAATTTATCTATGGACTCAACTATGATAAGGGATTTCAAAAGGCTAATATACATATTCGTGAGTCTGATATTTGTGAAATTGATTCTTCAGAACATCTTATGTTGCAATTTATGGACTTAATCTTGGGATCGATTTGCTTTCGTCTCAATAATAAGCATAAAATCAAGGATGGTACTACCAATCGCAGAGGTAAAAGAACTATTGTCAAGGAAAAGCTTTATAAATATATTAATTCCAAGATACGGGAATTGCATCCAGGATTTAATATTGGGGAAAGTACTGGCATCAGCCAAATTGAGGAAAGATGGACTTTGCCATACAGCCATTGGAGCTTCAAACCAAGTAATTATGTCCGTGATACTTCGAAAGCAAAAAAATAACTCCTGCGTATCTACACGAGTGAGCTACGACACACGTAGCCTTTCAATACGTCAAGAGTTATTTTTCTACTGCAAAGATAATACAAATATTTATATGTTGCAAATATTCAACTTGATTTTGGGGTAAGTTTAATCAAGATTAACAAAAATCCCTATCTATTAATGTATTTGCATAGTTTTTTGAAGGGAGTTCAAAAAAGATTTTAAAAGCATGTAGGGATTACTTACATACTACCGCAGAACTGGTAAGGAAGCAGAATCATTTTGTGTGTTGTAAGAATGTAAAAATTAGATTTAGTCAGGATTAATAGTTGTGCACCATATTAATTAATGCATTTTTTCTCATTCGAGTGGCGACAAGCGCAGAGCGATACTGCGGTGGGGAGCAAATATAATTTTTTTCAAAAAACTGATAGGTGTAACTATTTGTAATATAGTGGGGACGCTGTATTGGTGATATACAAAAAGAGGGAAATCGCCCTACAGTGCTATATTTGCCCCACCTGTCTTCAATAGTCTTTACGACCCTTTCGGTTCCC
>OODO01002414.1_pt1 | contig 10367 bp, 4 predicted proteins | sample 1671261 | NCBI WGS metagenome assembly OODO01 (sample SAMN06348138, study PRJEB24527) | human gut metagenome | biome: human gut; feature: ankylosing spondylitis patient; material: feces | host: Homo sapiens | place: China | collected 2015-10 | reverse complement strand
TTTATTTCAAACGTATCTTACTCAAATGGTGAAATTAGTCGGGGGACGTTCCGTGCGGCCGATTATTAAAGGGGTGAATGAAACACGGGTGACTTACATGCCCCGGGAGCAACAGGAAGAGGCAGGAACAGCAGGAAGGAGCCGGGAACAATGCGGGTGCCGCAATGCCAGAAATGCCAGACAACGCCGCCCGCCACGCGAACCGGCAGTCGGCGGCAACCTGCCGGGCAGGCAGCGGGCAGCACACGGCAGAAAGCGGGCGGCGGGCGGGCAGCAATCCGTTGGGCAGGCTGTAGCATCGCGCATCGAGAAGATTTCATGTACATACAAACAGCCCGCAACGGCCGCACGATGCACACACCGGCACGGCGGCAGCCCCGGGCACAGGGAATCGGAGATCGCTTCGGAACCGTGCAGACTCGGCTCCGGCAAAAATCATGCAGGCAAACAGGTACTATCCACAGAGATACCGGAAATCCTCCGAATAAGGGAAATACAGCGGATGTTCACAAATTATCATAAAAAAGAGCTGAAAAAAGTTGTATTTTAAAAATCTATGTATAAATTTGCAGTAGGCGTTAATGTTCATACATTATTAAAAATGTTCAACTATTAATCAACCAACCCAAACCACACTAACCTAAACTACTGAACCATGCAACATTTCTATCCAATCATCCATGCCGGCCGGCGACCCCGGCACAGGCTATCGGGCATTATGAGAGGCGGTTTTGTCCTGGTGCTGTCGGCCCTGATGTTGCCGGCGGCGGCAAATGCGGCCGCGGAAAGTTCCGCAACAGCAACTGTCAACCCCCAAAATACAGGGGGGGGGAAATCCGGCGTACGGTATCGGGCATCGTCGAGGACACGCACGGGGCAGCCGTTGCGGGCGCTTCTGTCGTAATAAAAGGATCGTCACGCGGCACGCTGACCGACAACGCGGGACACTACGCACTCGAGGGGGTGGAAGACGGCGACTTGCTGGAAATATCGTTCCTCGGCATGCTGCCGCAGACCGTCAAGGTGGGAGCCGGACGCACTTCGGTGGACGTAGTCCTGTCGGAGGATATGATTGGTCTGGAAGATGTCGTCGTGACGGGCTATACCACGATGAAACGCAAGGACATCACAGGTTCCGTCAGCTCGATCTCGGCAGACCGTATCGAGCGTATTCCGGCCTACAACATCACCACGGCGTTGACCGGCATCGCCGGGATTAGGATGGACGGGGGTTCGATCCGCATACGCGGCACCCGCTCGCGCAATGCCAGCAACGACCCGCTGATCGTCCTCGACGGCATTCCCTACGACGAAACGCTGTCCTCGATCAACCCCGGGGACATCGAGTCGATCGACGTGCTGAAAGACGCGTCCTCGACGGCCATCTACGGCGCCCGCGGTGCCAACGGCGTTATCCTGATTACGACCAAACAGGCCAAACAGGGCAAGACGACGGTAACCTACGACGGGTTCGTGGGTGCAGGCGTCAACAACCGGGGTTCGCTCGACGTAATGGACGCCGACGAATACATCGCATTCCAGCGCGAGGCGAGCCGCGCGGCAGGCACCTGGCACAGCGAAGCCGACGACGCAAAGGCGTTTTTCGGGATCGAACTGGCCAACATGGGCAAGGTCGACAATGACTGGATGGGAAAGTATTTCAACAAGAAACGCCTGTGGACAAGCCACTCGCTGACCATTTCGGCGGCAACGGACAAAAGCGCCTACAAAATCGCATTCAACTACAAGAACGAAGACAGCCGCTACAAAAACGCGGGGCACGACCACTTTTACCTGACCGCAGATCTCTCGCACAAGGTGTTGCCGTTCCTCAAGGTAGGACTTTCGAGCCGCGCATACTACATCGTCAAGAACGACAAGCCGGATATGTTCAACCAGTTCCTGCACATGTCCCCGCTCACGCAGACCCGCAACGAGGACGGCAGCTACAACGTCTACCCCTTCGGCGACCCGTTCGTGAAGAACCCCTACATGAACGAGAGCGACGACGTATATAAGGACAAGACCGAGGAGTGGAAACTCTTCCTGCGCTTCTTCGCCCAGATCGACCTGGCGAAGGGGCTCACGTTCAATACCAACTTCGCATACAGCCCCGCCTTCTCGTCGCGCGGCTATTACTACGACAACCGCTCGGTATCGTATACCGACGAGCGCAACGTGGCCTTCATGCACAACAACCGCAAGGCCGACTGGGTCTGGAACAACGTGCTCAGCTACAAACGCCAGTTCGACAGGCACAATATCGACCTGACAGCCGTCTATGAAATGCAGAACCGCCAGACGGTCAACGCATCCATGTCGGGCAAAGACCAGGAATCGCCCGCCTACCTGTGGTACAACATGGGGCGCCTGACCGACTCGAAAAGCCTGTCCTCGGGCTTCGTCCGCAGCCAGATGGTCTCGGTCGTCGGGCGCGTGCAATACTCCTACGACGACCGGTACATCGTCACCGCGTCGTTCCGCGAGGACGGTGCGTCGCAGCTCTCGCCGGGGCATAAATGGGCTTTCTTCCCTTCGGGGGCCATCGCGTGGCGCATTTCGGAAGAGCCCTTCCTCAAGGACGTGGAGTGGATTTCGAACCTCAAGCTGCGCGCCTCGTACGGCATGACGGGCAACTACTCGATCGCGGCCTATGCCACGGCAGGTACGCTGCACGGCAAATACGCCAATTTCAACGGCGGTGAGCTGCACCGCCCGGGGCTGGAACCCGAAACCCGCCCGACGCCCGACCTGGAGTGGGAGCGCAACAAGATGCTCGACATCGGCCTCGACTTCGGGTTCCTCAAGGGACGTATCCACGGCACGATCGACTATTACGATTCGAAGAGCTACGACCTGCTCTACCTCAAGGTGCTGCCCTATACTTCGGGCTTCAACCGGGCGTGGACGAACATCGGCGACACCCGCAACCGCGGCTGGGAGGTAAGCCTCTCGACCGTCCCCGTGGAAACGAAGGACTTCCACCTGGGGGTGAACCTCTCGTATTACCGCAACAAGGAGGAGCTCATACGCCTGCAGGATCCCAAGATGAAGGAAGACATCAACAACGGCCTGTTCGTAGGCTATCCGGTCAACGGCGTACACTATAATTACAAACAGGTAGGCATCTGGCAGGAAAACGAAGCCGACCTGGCCGCGATCTACGGACAGAAACCCGGCGAGGTCAAGGTCGCCGACCTGGACGGCAACGGCAAGATCGACGGCAACGACCGCACGATCCTCGGCACGACACGCCCCGACTGGGTCGGCGGCCTGCAGATCAATGCGGAGTGGAAGAACATCGACTTTTCGGTCGACGTATACGGCGAGTTCGGCTCGCTGGCCCACGACGGCCGCAGCACGAGCGAATGGGCGAACCAGCTCGGGCGCTGGAACACCTACAAGATCGACTACTGGACACCCGAAAAACCCTCCGACCGACATCCACGCCCGGTCGAAGGACAGTCGATCAAATACCTCGACGCCACGGGCTACTACAAGAACAGCTACGTAAACATCCGCAACATCACGCTCGGCTACACCCTGCCCCGGGCATGGATGGGGCGCGTGGTGAAGAAGACGCGCTTCTATGTGACCATGAACACCCCGTGGCGTTACAGCCAGTTCCAGAACACGGGCGGCATCTCGTGGTGGGAGTCGTTCTATATCTTCGGCGCGAATGTCCAGTTCTAACTTAAAAATTCGAAAACCAGACCATGAAAAAGATATTCATCCTGTTTGCGGCGGCACTTACGATAGGGCTGACCGGATGCCAGAGCTTCCTCGAAGAAGAAACCTACGGGTCGACGACCGAGATATTCAAGGAGGAAAACGGCATCAAGGCGCTGGTATACCAGAGCTACACCAAGATCAACAACCTCTACGGCGGCGACGGACAGTGGCCGCTGATGACCGAGCTGGGGACGGACATCTACCTGCGCGGCAAGAACCAGGGCGATGTGGGCCTGTGCGACTACTACGGGCTCGACGCCACCAACGGCAATGTGGCATGGCTGTGGAACCACTGCTACAAGGCGCTGTTCAACATCAACCTGTTCTTCGAAACGATCGACCAGACGCCCTTTGCCGACGAGGACGAAAAGAGCCAGTTCAAAGCGGAGATGTATGTCATGCGGGCCCTGTTCCTGTGGATCGTCACCGAGACGTGGGGCGACAGCTACCTGCCGATGACAACCGACGAGACCGAGGGCACCGAAGCCCGCCGTTCGCCCCGCGCGAAGTTCTACGAAGAGATCATCGGCGCACTCGAGGCAGCCATCGGGCTATTCCCCGACACGCGCACCACGGAATCGGGGCGCATCGACATGCCCGCAGCCAAGGCGCTGCTCGCACGCATGTACCTCTACAACGAACAGTGGGACGAGGCCGCCGACATGGCATCGCAGGTGATCGGCCACTACGGGCTGGCGCTCTGCCCCTCGCTCAAAGACCTGTGGGCCGACGACAAGACCAACAACGAATTCATCTGGACGACGGAATTCACCGAGGACGACGCCTTCCGCCAGGCCAACGGCTACTGGTCGTGGTATGCCATGTATATCGACCGTTTCCCGGGCGTGCAGACCATGCTCAAATGGACGGGCTACGGCGGCTGCCAGGCGATCCCCTCGACCTACTTCATGGATCTGTTCGACCGCGACGCCGACAAACGCTGGAGCGACCTGCACCAATGGGTATGGTATTACAACGACCCGGCCGACGACCGTTCGGCCTTCCCGCTCAACCAGTGGCGCGAATACATCGACACGGCGCTCTACCTCTGTCCCGACGTACTGCCCGTCGAGGAACACAAGCGCATGGAAAAGACCTTCACGGTATTCGACCGCAACGACATGTTCGACGCCGACGGCATCCCGCAGGATCGCTGGACGTTCATCGGCATGACCAAGTTCTACGACCACACCCGGCCGGGCAACATGTCGGAGCTGTCGGATCGCAGCTACCCTGTGATCCGGCTGGGCGAACTTTACCTGATCCGTGCCGAGGCGCGTATCCGGAGCACGGAGAACCGCGACCTGAAGGGTGCCGCCGAGGACATAACCCAGCTGCGCAAACGCGCCGTCAACCACGAAAAGCCCGAATACGAAGAGGCCATGAAGGTCACCGAAGAGGACATGACGCTCGATTTCATCCTCGAAGGCCGCGCTCATGCCGGACAGCGTGCCGCGGCACATCCGCGAGGAACGCGCCCGCGAGCTCTTCGGCGAGTGGCAGCGGCGGCTCGACCTGAAACGCTTCGGCAGGCTCATCGACCAGGTGAGGATCTACAACCCCGATGCAAAGGACAACATCAAGGAGTACCACGTCGTACGCCCCATCCCGCAGACGCAGTTCGACGGCATGCCCGACTGGAGAACCCTGGGACAAAACGAAGGATATTAAACACCTAATGCAGTAAACGACCATGAAAACCATACTGAAAAAATTCGCAGCCTTCCTCTGCGCGGCACTGGTGTTATGCGCATGCAGCGACGACGACTATTCCGAAGCACATCAGACGCTCATGGCATTGATCCGCCAGGCGGAATCGCTCGTCGAAGAGTCGACGGAAGGGATCGAAGAGGGCGACACGGCCCCCGGATCGAAGAAGGCATTGCAGGCCCGCATCGACCAGGCCTATTACATCATGCACAACACCTCGCGGGACGAAGGCTACCGGAACGCCTGCAAACAGCTCGAAGAAGCGATAAAAGCCTTCCGGGAGAACATCGTCAAGGCCGGAATCCCCTATTTCAACGCCGGGTCGAAGATGAACCTCGGGCCCGCAGGCGACTGGGATCTCACGGAAGAGCTGACGTGGGAGATGAAAATACGTTTCGACGAATTCGCGGCGGGCGACCAGAACGTCATCTCGTGCGAACAGGGCAAGGGTGCCATCATGATCCGCAACAACGGCGCGAACCTGCAGTTCTACGTCAACGACGGGAGCTGGAAGGGCGGCACCTGCTGCACGATCGAGCTGAACAAGTGGTACCACATCACAGCCACGTACAAGGCCAACGACAAGATGCACTTCTATCTGGACGGACGGCTGGTAAAGAGCTTCGCGTGCGGCAAGGCCATCGTGGAGCCGACCTGCAACCTGCAGCTGGGCACCGCCCCCTCCTACTCGAACCGCTACATGCGCGGCAACATCCAGCACGTTTCGATCTGGGCGGACGTCCGCACCGAGGCCGAGGCCGCAGCCGATGTGGCATGCGACTTCTCCGGGACTGAGGAAGGGCTGAAAGCCTACTGGCCGCTGACGCTCAACGTCGGCTCGGAGATCACCGACATGACCGGCAGGCATGTGGCAAAAATGACCGACGTAAAATGGACTGACCCCGAATAACCCAAAAATTCCGATATGAAAAGACACAAGCATTCCATCCTCGCCGTATTGGCGGCCCTGCTATGGGGCAGCCTGTCGGCAACACCCTACAGGCCCGTATGGGAAATCGGCCGCAAAGACGGTTCGGCCGCCGAGTTCGCGTTGTACGACGGCGCGTATTCCGACCTTCTGGGCCGGTTCCCCGGCGCGGCGGCCGCGTACGACGTAGGGCGCAGCACACCGGGAGAGATCCCCTATATCCTGCCCGGGCCCCAGGACGGATGGGCCGGCAACGGCAACGGATCGCTGCTGATCCGCTTCGGGGCCGATGCGCAAGCCTCCCGGGCGGAGATGCGGCTGACACTCTACCTGGTCGAATCGCAGGCCTCGTCACCCCCGACGATCGAAATCTCCGCAGGCGGGTTCCGCACCTCGGTGCAGGCGCCTGCCGGGGACGACATCAACTACCCGGATACCAAACGCACCTCGGCACGCGGCCTTGCGATCGAGGCCCTATTGCCGGCCGGGACATTCGGCGCCGGGGAAAACCTCCTCACGATCCGCAATACCGGCGGCAGCTGGCTCGTCTGGGACGCCATCGTCCTCGAAGCCGACCGCAGCGTGAAATGCACACGCCCCGGCGACGGCATCGCACTCATCGGAAGCCACTCGCAACCGGGGCTGATTTACGGCCGCACCGAAGGGGAGCTGCTGCACCCGGTGACGCTGACCCTCGTCAACTGGGGCAAGCCCCAGCGTGCCGGATGGAACTACGACGGCAAACCGGGCGGGACGGTCACACTGTCACGCGGCATAAACACCGTCGAGGTCAACATTCCCGAAGGGTACGAAGGCCGCACGGTGGATTTCGAAGTGCATCCCAACCGCGGGAAAGCCCTGTCGGCGGCGGTGGAAATCGCCCCGGCGGACAAATACACCGTCTACCTGGTGCAGCACACGCACACGGACATCGGCTATACCAAACCGCAGACCGAAATACTCACCGAGCACCTGCGCTATATCGACTATGCCGTGGAATACTGCGACCTGACGGCCGACTACCCGGACGACGCGAAGTTCCGCTGGACATGCGAAGCCTCGTGGCCCGTACGCGAATGGTTGCGCATACGTCCCAAGGCACAGGTGGACAAATTCATCAGGTACGTCAAGGCAGGGCAGATCGAGGTGACGGCCATGTTCTTCAACATGTCCGAGCTGTCGGGCGAGAACAATTACAAGACGTTCCTCGAGCCCGTGGCCCGATTCCGGGAATTGGGGCTGCCGGTCGAAACAGCCATGCAGAACGACGTGAACGGCATCGCATGGTGCCTGGCGGACTATCTGCCCGACCTGGGCGTGAAATATTTTTCGATCGGATCGAACAACCACCGCGCCCTCGTCCCGTTCGACCGTCCGACACTCTACCGCTGGGAGTCCCCGTCGGGCAAAGGACTGCTGATGTTCCGCAGCGACCATTACCATACCGGGAACTCGTGGGGCATCCACACGGGCGATATGGCCCGCCTGGAAGACGGCGTATTCGGGTACATCCGCAACCTCAAACGCACGGGTTACCCGTTCCCGGTCATCGCCGTACAGTACTCGGGATACCTGACCGACAACTCGCCCCCGTCGATGCGCGAGTGCGACCTGATCCGCGCATGGAACGAACGCTACGCATGGCCGAAGCTACGCAGCGCCACGGCACACGAGTTCCTCGGACGCATCGACTCCCAGTACGGCGACAAGCTGCCCGTATACCGGGCCGCCTACCCCGACTGGTGGACGGACGGGTTCGGGTCGGCGGCACGCGAGACGGCGGCCTCACGCAAAACGCAATCCGACCTGGTCGCCATCGAAACGATGCTCTCGATGGCCCAAATGGAGGGGACAGGCCAGAGCGGCGGGACACACGAAGAACTGCGCCGCATCCACGAAAACCTGCTCTTCTACGACGAGCACACCTTCGGGGCCGCGGAAAGCATCTGGAACCCCGGATGCGAGAATTCTCAGGTACAGTGGGCCGAAAAGGGCTCCTACGTATGGGAGGCACTCAAAAGCACCCAACTGCTCTATGAAGATGCCATAGGCCGCCTACAAGGCGCCCTCTACCGCTCGACGCACCCGACGCTCACGTTCTTCAACCCGCTCGGCTGGGAACGCTCGGAACTGGCGACAGTCTACATAGACTTCGAACTGATCCCGGCAGACCGCGAGTTCCGGATCGTCGATGCAGCCGGGAAAGCCCTGCGCGTACAGCCCATCCGCTCGCGCCGCGAAGGACGCTATTACGCCATCTGGGCGGAAGGAATCCCCGCCATGGGTTACAAGACCTTCGAAATCGTACTCGGCGACGGCAAGGCCGCGGCACCCCGCCGCACGGAACTCCGGGACAACAGCCTCGAAAACGATTTCTACCGGATCGTCTTCGACCCGGCTTCGGGGACGATCGCCTCGCTCTACGACAAGGAGCTGGGACGGGAGATGGTCGACCCGGACTCGGAATGGAAGCTGGGGGCTTTCGTCTATGAATCGCTCAACGGCGACCGCCACCAGATGGAACGCAAAGTATTCGACAATTACCGGCGCTCTTCGCTCTCCGACGTACACTGCCCGGGCGTTACGTCGGGCGATATTTACCAGAGCGTCCGCTTCACGGGCAAAGCCGAGGGATGCGACGAAAAATTCAGCGTGCAGGTCGAAGTACGCCTGTATAACGACGTGAAACGCGTGGAGCTCGGCTACGATTTCATCCGCAACCCCGAAACCGATCCTTCGGCGATCTACGTCGCCATGCCGTGGCTGCTGGAAAATGCGAAACTCACGTTCGACGTACCGGGCGGCGTAGTCCGTTCCGGCGAAGACCAGATCCCCGGCACGAGCGCCTCGTGGAACACCGTACAGAATTTCGTCGCGGCACGCAACGACGACGCCCAGATTCTCGTAAGCGGCAGCGAGGTGCCGCTCTACCTGCTCGGGAAACTGCTCGACGACCCTTATCGCCAGCCCCGCACCTATGAAAAGCCGCATGTCTTCCCGTGGCTGATGAACAATTACTGGACAACGAATTTCCGCGCTTCGCAGGAAGGGGAATTCAAGTGCGGATTCGTCATCAGCTCAACCCAGGACACCTCCAACACGGCCGCATCGCAGTTCGGCTGGAGTGCACGCATCCCGCTCTGCACCCGCGTAATGCCGGCCGCCACTGCGGCCAACGGCAACGCCCGCGACCGCTCATTCCTGCGCAGCGGATGCAGCCATGTGCTGATCACGTCATGCACCCCCGCGGCCAGCGGAGAGGGCATCCTGATCAACCTGCGGGAAACCGACGGGCAGGCAGGCACCCTTACCCTGCTCGACGCCTCGGGACGCGAACTGCCCTTTACGGCGGCCGATGCGACAGGGCACCCGCTGGACGGCCGGAGCGTCACTTCGCTGGCGCTGAAACCCTATGAAAACAGGTTCGTCATCCTGAAATAGGCCGGGAAAAGGCTACGGCGGGGAATTTCACCCGAACCGCCCTCCGCAAAAACAGGCTGCACCCGATTTCGGTGCAGCCTGTCTTGTATCCATACCACTGAAATTACCACATAACTTATAACAGGCGATACTCTCCGAAGTTTTTTTTGTAGGGAAGTGACTTTCCCCCGGAAGATCCGGAAACTATCGACCCACAGTTTTCGAAACGGATCTTCATCGGTTCCAGAAAAGGGGACATACCCGAATGTTCTTCGAGGAAACTTCCGAAAGCGTAGCCGCCCACCGTACCGTCATTCTCCTTCATTATCCACGACGGAGACTCTGTCGCTGCCAGCAAACATCGGATTTTCCGGCCGTTTCTGTTTCCGGAGCACCCTAAGCGGAAAAGTGCGGACAGCCCTGACAGTTTCCGCGAATGATGGAAAGCCATAGCTGTTTTCGCGGAAAAAGAGTACCTCAATACAGAGGATAGCCATACGGTTGAAAATAGGATATTGCACGACACGACCGTAACAAAATTTTCGTATTTTTAAGAAGTCATAAAAATTACCTGAAT
>OODO01002406.1_pt1 | contig 10404 bp, 12 predicted proteins | sample 1671261 | NCBI WGS metagenome assembly OODO01 (sample SAMN06348138, study PRJEB24527) | human gut metagenome | biome: human gut; feature: ankylosing spondylitis patient; material: feces | host: Homo sapiens | place: China | collected 2015-10 | reverse complement strand
TATTTCTTTTGCATTTCATAAGATAATAATTGGTCTTCATGGTCAGTGCTGACTCTGCAATAATTCACTGCTTTAATTTTCTTTTGTATCGTATCATTCATTGATTCACCCTCCCTAATATTATATGTACATTATATCAAAAGCAATGAATAAAATCTACTTTTTAATTAGGTGAACACTAGGTAAATACTTGCTTTACATCAAATGACTTTAAGTGAAATTATATTTATTTATTAATTGCAAAATTTATAAAATCTGATATAATCAATATGAAATCATTTTGACTTCCTTTCAAAATGGTTTGTTTTCTGTTTTCTGTTTTGTGTGTGAGCTTAGATTTTTTGTCTAAGTTCTTTTGTTTTATGTAATACTCAATAGACAACAAAATAAATATAAAAAATAAAGGATATATAACTCTAAAGTCATATATCCCTCAATGATTAATAAGCTAATCCAGCTAATCTACTATTTCTCTTATTGATTCCATTTATTTCACTACTCATGAATTTTGCAGTTCCCTTTGCTATGGCTCTACCATCTAAAGTAATAGTATTATCTACTTGAACAGTTCTTTCTGCCATTAATACTTCTAGCATTTGTATCAATAAGCCATTTTGATTTTTCAATGCGTTAATCATTTCAACATTGTTACTTTCAGCTTTTATGCTAGATGTTGAAGCTACTGTTGATGGTTGATACATTCTTCCACCATAGACCATATCTCTAGTTAATGATTGCATACTAGCTACACTAGCCATAGCATCCAATGGAGCTACTAGAGCTTTAGCTTCATTAGTTCTAATTGTCCTATTGATAGTAACACTACCACTAACACTTCTATTCAAAGTGCCAATGACACTATTCCAATCTGAAATTATTCTACTCCTTGCACTTGATACACTATTAGCTATATTACTAACATATGAACCTATTCTTGATTGAGCACTAGAGAAAGCTTTAACTAAATCTTGTGACTTACTTATAATTTCATCCAGTTTACTCTTTGATTGAGTTGACATTTCTGTCATAGCAGTAACTGAAGCATTTTTCATATCATCCATAGATTTAGTTATAAGTGTAGTTGATGTTTTAAGATTCTTCTCAACCTCAGGAGCTATTTTCCCTGATTCATCAATCATACTACTTGCAACACTACTCATACCACTTGAAGCATCAATAGCCATACCAGCAGTAGCATTATTGATAGCACTTTGAGCATTAGCCATATTAGTAGATACTGCTCCAGCTCCTTCACTCGTCTTAACATCCATCTGACTTCTTACTGTTTCCATAGCAGAACTAATTGAACTTGCCATTTCTTCAGTATTTAATCTACCACTATTCTTTATTTGTTCAAAATTAGTATTAAGTATAGGAATTATTTCATCTACACTCATTCCAGCTTTAATACCATCAAACATATATCTAGTAGTATCATTCATGTTGGTTAATGCTAATAATTGATTACTATTCATAGTAGTTAAACTATTAGCTAAAGCAGTAGAAGCTTCTTGATACTTTCCATCCATTATTAATGGTACTTGTTGCATTGCTAAATCTAATGATTGATTCATCATAGTTAACTCTGTATCTTGAAGATTTCTTAAGTGTTGCATACCTCTAGTGGTTGATAAAGCTATCTTTGACATACCTTCCTCAACTGTTAATAGTTGTCTAGCTTCATATCTTTCCCAAGCTTGTTGCATGGTATCTCCACCAGCACCATCAAGCATTGCAGCGACTAAATCAAACAATAACATTATTCCATTTATAACAGAACCAAAATTTAATTGTAAAACTCCTGAAATAAATTCACATACTCCACCAACAACAGTACCTAATCCCTCAAACTTTTCTTGAAGTTTAAGTATTAAACCTTCATTTTCTCCTATTGCTCCAGCAAGAGCAACTAAAGCTCCTATTAATACATATGGATTACTCATTAAACCAGCTAAACTTGAGAAAGTACCACTCATTCCTCCCATTTTTGTTATAGCTCCACCTATAGCTCCAGTAACACCACCAAATAATCCTATAAGAGTTGAAGCCATCCCTAATAACGGAGATATACAAGCTACTGCAACTGCTCCCCATGCTATCCAATCTTGTTCACTATCTGATAAGTTACTAAACCATTCAGTAAACTTTTCAACTAATTCAGTTGCTTTTTCTAGTATTGGAACAAGAACTTTTTCTCCAAATGGTTCTAATGCAGTTTTCAGCTCATTCCAAGCTCCAAGCATTTGACCACTAACCCCATCTTCAACGTTATCTGACATTTCTTTCATAGTGCCATCAACATTTACTAATTCTGAACCATAGTCACCTAAAGTAGTAAGTAAAGTAGAACCTACATCTTCCCATTTAGTACCGAATAGTGCTACTGCATATTCATTTTGCTTAGTCTTATCTTCCATACCTAATAGAGCTTGAACTACTTTTAAAGTTGCTTCTTTAGCAGAATCCCCACCTTTGTTAACTGCATCTGTAACTTCTTTCGCACTTAATCCAATGCCTTCTAAAGCTTTTGCTTGAGAATCTCCAACTTCTTGAAGGTTTATTCCAAGCTCCTTTATACCATCAGCAAGATAATCTAGTTGGAAAACACCATCTTTAGTACCCTTTTTAAGTATTGCTAGAAATTCATCAGCACTAAATCCAGCTTCTTTAAATTGAACTCCATACTCATTAAGTGTATCTAAAAATTCCCCTGAGAAATCTAATCCACTTTGAAAACCATCAGCTATTAAATCAAAAGCTTCTTCACCACTAATACCAAATTGCTTTATTAAGCTCATAGCAGTTTTAACTACTTCTTTAGTATCAGTTCCAAAGGTAGAATTTATAGTTACAATACCTTTTGTGAAATCTTCTAATTGTTGCTCATTGAAAGTATCTCCAAATGCTAACTTTAATTCTTTGAGAGTTTCTACTGAATCTTCAAAGCTGAATCCATCATTTGATATTTCTCTTGCCATATCCTTCAACTTTTCAGCTTCTTCAGTTGTAGCACCTAAAGCATTTTTAAAATGAGTTACTGCATTATCTCCTTCGATAAATGCTCCTGTCATTCCACCTACTGCAACTGCTCCAGCTCCTGAAAGTTTATCAGCACCATCTTTTATTCCATCAATTTTATCTTTTAATTTCTCAGCACTTTCACTAGCATCTTTAAAACCTTTGGTTAGCTTATCAATATTAAATCCTTTATCAATTTGTCTAAGCTCTTTACCTAAAGATTCTACATCATTTTCAGTAGCAGTAATCTTATTTCCAAGGGTAGCCATTTGATTCTCTAAGCCTTTTGCTTTAGCTTCAGCATTACTCATAGACTTATTGAAATTCTTATACTTATCTTCTAAATTCTGAAGCTTTTTAGCTTGATTTTCTAATTCTTCTGCAGTAGCGTTACCACTAGCTTTCATTTCATCTAGCTTATTCTTAGCTTCTTCTATCTTTTGTGGTAGAGAATCATACTCTTCTTTAAGCTTCTTGATATTCTCCCTTTGTTCTTTATGTGCTTCTTGTAAAGCAATCATTTTCTTATTGTAGCTTTCTATTGTATCTTGTCCAGCCTTTATAGCTTTTGAATAATCATCTATTCCTTTTTCTGATAAATTTAAAGCTTTCTTTGCCTGATTAAAGGCAGTTTCCATTTGCTTTGTACTTCTATTAACTTCTTGTAAACTTTTATCAAACTGTCCAGTGTCTAAACCAAGACTTACCAATAACTCTGCTACTGTTTCTTGACTTCTAGCCATAATATCGTTCCTTTCTTAATCTTAATTTCTACTAAAAAAAAATAAGGTAGATGAAGCACATTAACACTTTCACCTACCTTACTTAGTTAAAAAATCATTTCGTCAATATATACTTCCTTGACTTTTTCTTCTTTCTTCTCTTCTAATCCATTTACTTTCTTGTAAATGTCATATTGCTCAAATAGAATCTTTGGAGTTGACTCCCAAAACAAAACTTCACTTCTGTTAAGTAAGCTAACCCAAATATACTCCATAAAGCTCCAGTTCCAATCTTCTTCTAAATCAATTACTTCTTCTTTGTTACTTTTTTTTTATCAGTAGGCATTGATTCAGTTAGAAGTTGTCCTAAATTTTCAAAAGCTGAGAATAATTCCATAATAGATAATTCATCTATTACTTCTCTTTCAAAATCTTCATGTCTAACTTTTATTCCTTGATATAATATTTCACCAATTATTTCTAAGTCCATTGCTTGAACACCATTCATTACTTGTGGCATTGTCAATCCTAGTTCTTTACATATATTTTTCATAACTTTAAAATTAAAAGCCATGTTATATTCTTTTTCATTTAATAGAATCTTTTTCATAACTAAGTTCTCCTTTATTCTACATATTGTAATTTTGAAAAGTAGAAGCTCCTTCCAAAGAAATTTCCGTCTTTTAAATCCTTTTCTGATAATCTTATGAAGTTATTACTCTTCATAATTCTTTTTAGCTCTCTAATCTTTTCTCCAATTCCTATAGCTTCTTCTGCATTATACCAAAGAGTTATAGCTACTCTAGTAACTTCTGCAGTAGCATCATCATCTTCATAGAAGCTATCATCTACACCAGTAGTACCAAAAATAATATAAATACTATCATTATTTTCTTCTGCTTCCATGAAATAAATTGGAACATTTAAAGGAGCAAGAGCTGATAGAATTTGTTCGTTAATCATAGTAACTACTCCTTTAATCCTTTTGCTATTGTTTCTTTAATTGCATCAAGAGAATTATCTATACCTTTTTGATAAGCTTCATCCATCCAAAACGTACCAAGTTTTCCCCTACTTCCATAATGTTGATAGTAACCATATCTTTGAACTTCTTCTGAAGCGTTCATAGTTCCTATATCAATTTTCTTAGTACCTTTTTTAGTTTTAACTTTAGATTTTTCTAAAGAATCTCTAAGCTTACCAGTATCTTTAGGAGCTTGTGCTTTTTGAGCTTTAAGCATTTCATCAGCACCAGCATTTAAACTATCTCTAGTAACTTTATTTGCTACTTTTTTCTCTAGTGAAGCAAGTTTCTTTTTTAACTGGCTCATATCAAAATCTAAACTCATTATTCCACCACTTCCTCACATAGTAGCTCCATACATGGATTTCCAAATTCTCTTTGAATATTTCTAATGTTGTAAGCCTTATCATTGAAGAAAACATAATCTTTTTCAGTTATATCTTCTTTATTTCTACAAACTAACTTAATCAAAGTTAACTCTCTATTACTATTAGCTAATGTCACTTCTTTTTCTCTATTTGAACTAATAAGTAATCCAGCTTTAATAGAATAGATTTTTTCATATTGAGCTACTTGTATTCCCATACTATTAGTTATCATTTTCTTTCTAAAAATATGGATAGTCTTTCTGAACTGTCCTATTTCATACTTCATTGCAATCACCTTCTTATAACAAATTTCTTCTGTGTGAGTTTAAAATAGTTGTTATAATTGGATTCTCTTTTAACTGTCCTGAAGTCATACCATTTCTGAAATCATAATTCATACTACAAAGTAATAGTAAAGCAGTAATAATATCTTTATAGTTAGATAGTTCTTCTACTGGTATTCCAGTTCTAGTAACTGCATAGGCTATTGCAGATGGTATAACAATAGTTTCTAGATATAAATCATCTTCATCATCTTCTATTCTTAAGAATTGTTTAACAAGCTCAATATCTAATAATTGATTAGCATCAAATTCTCTTGCTTTAGTTTCTGATTGATTCTCTTTATCTACAATCTCTTTAAATCTCTTTGATAAACTCATACTATCTACCTCATTATAAAAAGGAGATAGAAAACTCTATCCCCAAATTCATTATTTTACTTTCTTTGCTAATGCCATAGCTGGAGTAAACTCAGTTTGTACTGCTTCGAACCACTTACTAGTGAACTCTTCAGCACCTTCATCAGTTGAGTTCGCTCTAGCAGAAACTTTACCATTAGATAATAATGGCATGAATACTCCAGTTAATGTAACATTTGAAGATTCTATTGATTCTTCTTTACCTTGATAAGTTGCTTCATTTCTACTTAATACACCTTTGTATAATGTTACATATTGGAATCCACCCTTAGATAGTGGTGCTCTGAACATAATTGCATATTCTGAAGCTACTGCATCACTACTTTGAGTGAATACACCATTTTCATAAGAGTTTCCTGAAATCATTGCTTCTATTTCATGTGATAAGTAACCTAGCTCTATAGTTACTTCCTTACCTGAAAATGCTGGTATTACTTGTTCTACTACATCATCTGAATAGAAAGTAACATTTTCAGTGTTGTCAGCTATCTCAATAGATATTAATGATGGTACTGCTACTGGAGATTCATAAGTAGTACCTGATAAATCATCTTTTGTTATTTTTGCTATGTGTAAATCTCTTACACCGATTATTCTACTCATAATTTTAATTACCTCACTTAAATTTTTATAATATTAAAAAAGAGAGCTACATTATGTAACTCTCTAACCTAGTTTTTTAGTTTTAACTATTTCTTAGCTCTTAATCCACCAACAGTAGCAACTACTATAGCTTCTTCAATAATAGTTACTGCATCTAGTCTACAATCTGCTCTAAATGCTACAGTTCCACTTAAGAATCCGATAGAATCATCTCTTTTAATGTTTAAGTTGTGTCTTAAACCAACAACTATAGCTTTATCTAAATTAACAAACATTGGTTTAGTTACGTTAGCATCAACGATAACTTCACATCCCATAATCATAGCTACTGGTCTATCAGTATAAGTTCTAGTCATTAATGGCATTCCGTTAGCATCTTTTAGTTTAGCTATTTCTACTTCATGCTCAGGAGATATTACAAATACTGCTCCAGTTCTGTAACCTGCTGGTAAAGCATAATACATATCAACTATTCCATCTGCATCTAAAGCAGCGATAGTTGGTTTCTTTGCTCCAACTGCCCCTTCTAATTTTTGAACGATTATTTCATTTAAAGTTAATCCTAAACCTTCTACCATTTGTTTCTTGATATCAGCTTCTAAATCATATCCGTTGTCTTCAAGGCATTCTTCACTAACAACCACACATAATCCATACTTGTCTGCTTTTAACACTTTTTCTTCATAAGTCATAGCTTTCTTAGTGTATTCTTGTAATTCAGCAGTCTTAACGAATTTTGGTAATTTAGTACCTTGTACAGTTATGGCTGAGTTTGAAGTTGTGTTTATTTTGTTCGCTTTTTCAAATAATGGAGATACATCTGCAACTTTTTCTATGATACCAGCTAAGTATTCAACCTTTTCCATACCTACATTTGCATTTGTAACCTCGTCAGCCCTAACGTTTATTTCTTCACCATTTACTAATAATTCTCTAATTTCCATATTTTTGCTACCTCTTTCTTCTACTTTTTTATTTTGTAATTTGTTATCAATAGCTCTGATTTCTTCTTGTAATTGAGCTATTTTTGTTTGTTCTGCTTCATTAAAACTTCTATTTTCAACTTCTGAAACATTTAAAATCTCTTCAAGTTCTGCTACTAGCATTTCTTTCTTTTCAAACATTGCTTTTGTATTCATAGCAACCTCCATTGAATTTTTTATTTTTAGGCATAATAAAAAAACACCTAGTCCTTTAATGACCAAGTGTTTTTACATCTTTGCTTTATGAATATCTATGAAAAGCTTAAGCTTCTCTTTCAATTCATCACTATTTAATTCTTCAACTACTTCTTCAATCTCTTTATCTAAGACTTCATCTTCAAATTCTTCTGAAGTAACCTTTTCTTCTTCAGTTGGTTCAACTTCATTTACAGTATCAACTTCATTCTTATCTTCAAGATTTTCTTCTGTAGTTATTTCTTCTTTAGATATTTCAGCTTCTTCAACTTCAATATCTTCTAATTGAGCCATAATCTCTTTTTCTTTTTCTTGTAAATCAGCTATTGCTTCTCTAATCTTAGTTAATTCATCTTCATAACTTCTTGATTCACAAAGAGAACCTACATAAGCTGGATTCTTCACAAGAGATACTTCTAGAAGTTCTATTGCATCAACAAATCTTCTATCTAACTTAGAATTGATACACTCAACTCTTTCTCGTAGAACTTTAAAGCCAAAACTACAAGAATTGATAATTCCAGCTTTAATCTTTTGATATAATGATTCATCCTTAATAGTTGCTTCAAATCTTAACCCTATGTTATCTTCTCTAAGTTTTAAATCTCCTAGAGATGTACTAGCAAGTTTTTCATCCCAATTATGTTCTAGTAATAATGGTATTTCTTCAGCTCTTTCTAAAGCATCTTCAAATACACCACTAGTCATAATTTCCTTGAAATACTTACCATTCTTTTTATTGTATAAGGTTTCAGATTCTCTATTGGTTACATTGATATAACCACCTATTTTATATGAGCCATCTTCATTATTTTGAAGCTCCATATCTTTTATTCTGTACTCAGTATTAATAATACTCACCCCCTACTCCTGAAGAGTTTCAGATGATTTAGTACCATCTTCTATATTATTTCCATCTAGGTCAACAGTTTTTCCTAGATTTAATATCATTGAATTTCCATTCGATACATTGAATAGAACATCAGATAAGTTCATCTTTAATACATTATCTAAGTTAGGTATTCTTGGTAGATTTTCAATTTCTCTTACAGTATTAATGTCTAAGATATTACTTTCAAGACCAACTTTATAAGCTTCCATCCTATCCTTCATGCTTGCATCTTTACTAATTTCACTTAAATCAAATGCAAAGAAATATCCATCTAATTTTTCAGTTTCCAATAAAAGAACCCTATTGTATTCTTCTATAATCTTATCTAATAATGGTATCAACTTTGCTCTTATAAAGGCTTTCTCTTGTTCTTCAGTAGCAGTACCATTGATAAGTTCTAAACTTGTACCAAACAATGCACAAATTTGTTTATCTATCAGATTTTGTTGTTCTACAATCTGATTTTGTTGATTATTTCCACCTACATTTTGAAAATGTAAACCTTGATTTAATACAAATGATTGCTCAGTACCTGAGTTAACAAATTTTCTCCAACTAGACTTTAGAGCATCAAGCTCTTCTTGTCCTAAAGGTATATCAGATTCTATAATTCCTTTAGGTGCATTAGAGTTTTTAGCACTAACCTTATTGTTATTTAGCATATACATAGCACTTTCAAGTAAAGTCTTGTTCTGATTGATTAATCCACTAAATGTAACACCATCCGTAGTATTAGCTAGTGTTATAAAGTCGAAGTCTTTATAAGGTTTACCCATTACTGAATATTGAACTTCTTAAAAATTGGGTCATTATTTCCCATAATCATTACATCACTTGGATTAACATATCTTAATGAGTTAATCTTTAAGCCTTTTCTTTCAACAAAAATATGACTTCTACCTTGGATTAAGTAATCCTTAATCATATTGAATTTAGTGTTGTATGCAGAAATAACACCACCACAATCATTATTCATTAATCTAGTTCTAACATCACCTTTGATTTCAACTATCTTGCCATCTTCCTTTTTGTAAAGCTTTACTTTTAAAGGTGCAATTCTACCAGCAATATAATTGATATTTGCATTTACCATAGGAATTTCTGTTACATTCTTACTAGTAACATATACATTACTTGTAGCTGAACTACTTAATGATGATGAAAAAATTGAACTATTATCTCTCTTTTCTTTAATTCCAAATAAGCTTCTAATATTTATAATCTCCACCTCCTTCTATAAGTCGTAACTTATAAATTGTTTTCTCTTGTATCTAAGTTCTTTCTCTTCAAGTTGAGTTAATGCAAGAGCTAAAGAAATTACCATATCTATCTTTCCATTACTAGATTTCTTTGAAATATACTTGTCTAAATTTTCACTATATTTACATCTGCAATTTGCAAAATTATCTAATAATAAATCATTTTCTAAGAAGAATATCTCCTTATTTAATACTTTCTCTTCCAATAGTTTATAAATTGGACTTAATACTTTTGAGTGCATTGGAGTATCAATCATTCTTAATCCTTGAGATTCAAGTTTTGTAGCACTCGATAAGAAATTCCATCTATCATAAGCAACTCCCATAACTTTACAACCAAATGATTTCTCAATATTAGCTACATAATCCTCAAGTACACTATAATTGATTGTTAAATCACCACAAGCAATGCAATCACCTTCTTGGATAAACCTACGATAATCACATTTCTCTTTGACACTCTTTTCCATGATTCTACCTTCAGGAATGAAGCACATGGATTTTACATAAATCTTTCCATTATCAAGACATACCATTGTTACGCTTGTATTGTCTGAGCTTATGCTGGCATCTATTCCCAGATATAGATTCTTACCTTTAAATGAAAAGAAATCTTTAGGTATCACACATTCCTTTATA
>OODO01002396.1_pt1 | contig 10426 bp, 7 predicted proteins | sample 1671261 | NCBI WGS metagenome assembly OODO01 (sample SAMN06348138, study PRJEB24527) | human gut metagenome | biome: human gut; feature: ankylosing spondylitis patient; material: feces | host: Homo sapiens | place: China | collected 2015-10 | reverse complement strand
CATACGCTTTACAGCACGTATTCGTAGTGGGGGGCGGTTTATAAACGCAGCCAAAAGCCGGGAATGATGGCGCCCGAAACCGAAATCCTGTTAATGAGCTGAATATCGTTTGAAAAATAGAGAGAATTCGTTAAATTGTCTTGAAATAAAATCAATATAGCGTTTCTTAGATGGGGCCATTTAGCGATAGATGCTGAAAAATAGATTCGGTTATGAAGAAAATATTTTGTTTAGTTTGTTTTTTCTTGGCTTTATTTTCGTTGAAAAGCATTGCTGACGTTCCTGAGGGAGCTATTCCGTTTGTTTTCGACGGACATCTGTATCTGCAATCGACCTTGAATGATACTATTCCCGTTACCCTTATTTACGATACCGGAGCTGACTTTCTCTATCTCGACGAAGATTATTTGAAACTCAATCATCTGCAAAACGCTTTCGGACGAAAAGGTAAGGCAACAATGGGAGGTGCGGGGAATGGCGAGCCTGAACGCATAGACATATTCATCGATCCGATTACAGTCCATTGCGGGGCGAGGGAATACCAAAACGAGATTACACCTATAATTAAGTTGCGTGATCTCCTCGGGAGGCACACTGACGGCTTGTTAGGTAATACTCATCTATTGATGAATCCTCTGGAAATCAATTTCAGCGAGAGCTATTTGCGCCAGTTAAAAGGACCGTTGTTAGCTGAACAGCTCGATAATTATGTAAAACTCGACGCTCGATTCGAGGATAACCGTATCGATGTAAAGGCGACGCTGCAAATCGACGATGAAAATAGCCTGGAGGGTTGGTTTAGAATGGATTTAGGGTGCGGCTCCACGATTATTCTCACGAATGAAACGGCGTCTGCATTTAATTTTATGGATGTGCCGAAGGCATATTTTTGCACACAGGCCGGAGGTATCGGCGGCGGTTCTGAGGAGGTTACGATAAGGGCTGCAAAATTCTGTATGGCCGATACGCTCGAAAATCTCGTGATAGATTACTCGCTCAATGAAAAGGGGGCATTATCGTCGGACAGACCCTATATAGGTATAATAGGTAATGAAATCTGGTCGCTCTACGACATTGTTTTGGATCCGGTAAGTTCTTCTGTATGGGTTAAACGCAATGAGAATCAGGGTACCTACGCCCAATCGTCGGTGACGCATATGGCTACTGTTGACCGTACGGATATTTGCGGTGGCTGGATTGTCAATGGCCTATATAAAGGAGGAGTCGCGGAGCAAGCCGGTATCGAAATCGGTGATATAATTGTAGCCATAAATAATCGTCCTGTCAAAGAAATAACCTGGGAAGAGCAACGAAAAGGTTTGGAACTTCAGGGAGAAACTACATATACCGTTCAAAAACCCGACGGTCAAATCGTTTCCTATACTTTGTTTATTGGTAAACAGATTATCTGACCCAACTATATCCCATATAGTCCGGAGTTTGCTGTTTCCAAAAAAATTGTGGAAAGGACGAGTATATGTCGATATGGAATCGGGACCGAGGACGATCGGTAAAGATGCCGCTCGCTGCCACGGGCCGGTTTGAATGTATGATCCATATTATTCGCCGAAAAACTCGCGGATAATTCCGTATGTTTTGTAAGTTTGGGGATAATTATGTGCGACTATGAAACATCCGGTAGATATTGATAATTGGAATCGTCGGGAGAACTATCTTTTTTTCCGGGATTTCGCCAATCCTTATTACAGTGTTACATCGCAGGTCGATGTAACGGAAACGTATATTCGGGCGAAAGCGCTGGGTATCAAGTTTTCGCACTATGCGATGTACGCTTCGCTACGGGCTGTCAATTCCATTGAGGCATTGAGGTACAGGCAGGTCGATGGAAAGGTCTGGCTATATGATCGGATCAGGCTCAATACGGCGGTTGCGCGTGAGGATCACTCCTTTGCATCGGTTATCATTCCCTATAATGATACGCTGGAGGAGTTCGTCGCTGAAGCGCGAGGGATCATTGCAGCCGCGATGCGGGGCGAGGGAGATGCGTACGGAGCCGATTCCGAGAAGGACACGTTTGTTATAAGTGTGAATCCGTGGTATAGCTTCACAGGGTTACAGTTCCAGTTTCCGCAGAATGCAGGCGAGAATATCCCTTTGTCGGTATTCGGAAAGATAATGGTCGATATGCAGGGACGCCGTACGATGCCTGTGGCTGTAAGTTTCCATCATGGGTTTGTCGATGGTTATCAGGTGGGGCGTTATTGGGAGGCGTTCCAACATAATCTCGATACGCTCTCGATGTAAAATACACGATCCGATTTCGGCCGGAGTTTTAGTCGTTTTCACCGCTGTCCGCAGGGACAGGTAGGAACAACGGGGAACATTGAGGAGGCATATAAAGAATTATTTGGCATTATCATCCGTAAGTCGTATCTTGCGGCGGCCCGATTTTTTGAGAGATCTATTGTGGCATCGTGGGGCATTGTGGATTCATATTTGCCTGTCCGAAGGAGGCTTATGGTAGCTTATCCCTTGTAATGGGGATGGTTTTCTGTGGTTTTAGCCTGTTTCGGCGATTGTAGAATATGGATAATACGGCGATCTTTGTAACGTGAAAAGAGATAAGTGTTAATAGGGTTGATGAAAGGTTAGAGAAAAATTTTTGCCAAGAAATTTTATTTGTTAAAGATTGTGTGTGGAAAAGTCTGCTGGGAAGCAGACTTTTCTGTTTTTGGGTGCGAATATTTCGTATTGTCCATCGGGGGTATTGTTTTCGAAAGCCCGCGCAAGAGTACGAATACCGCAGAGTCGATATATTGGCCGGTCGCGGCCGAAAGTGAAAAAAGCCCCGGATGTTGCATCCGGGGCCTTTCTTTTGAAGGGCAGGTTTATTATTTGCCCATGTAGTTTTTCACGTAGTGGTGGTGCTGTCCGTAGCGCTCGAATGCTGCCCGGTCCAGGGATTCCTGGGCCGAAGGATCGGCGATCGAGATGATCAGCCGCGCACGCTCCTGCAGGCTTTTGCCGTAGAGATTGACGGCGCCGTTTTCGGTGACGAACCAGTGGATGTGGTTGCGGGTGGTTACCACGCCTGCGCCGCAGGTCAGTTCCGGAGCGATCTTCGAGATGCCTTTGTTGGTCACCGAAGGCATGGCGATAATCGCCTTGCCGCCTTTCGACAGCGAAGCGCCGTAGATGAAGTCTATCTGGCCGCCGACACCCGAATAGAATTTCGTACCCAGCGAATCGGCGCAAACCTGACCGGTGATATCCACCTGGAGTGCCGAGTTGATGGCCGTTACGCGGTCGTTCTTGGCGATGATGAACGGATCGTTGGTGTATCCCACGTCCATCATCAGTACGCCCGGGTTGTCGTCGATGAAGTCGTAAACCCGCTGCGAACCCATCAGGAAGGTGGAAACCATCTTGCCCTTGTCGATGTTCTTCGCTTCGCCGTTGATAACGCCCTTCTCCACCAGCGGGAGAACGCCGTCGGCGAACATTTCGGTATGGATACCCAGGTTCTTGTGGTTGCCGAGCTGTGCCAGAACCGCATTCGGAATAGCGCCGATACCCATCTGAAGCGTCGCACCGTCTTCGATCAGGGCCGCGCAGTGCTTGCCGATGCGGGTTTCGATCTCGTTGGGTTCGGTGAAATGTGCCTCTTCCAGCGGGGTATCGTCCTGTACGAAGAGGTCGATTTTCGACGAGTGGATCATTGCGTCGCCGAACGAACGGGGAACGTGCTTGTTCACCACTGCGATCACCGTACGAGCCGTTTCCACGGCTGCCAGGGTCGCATCGACCGAGGTGCCGAGCGAAACGTAGCCGTGTTTGTCGGGCGTCGATACCTGGATCATCGCTACGTCGCAAGGTACCGTGCCGCTGCGATAGAGCTTCTGGGTTTCGCTCAAAAAGATGGGAATGTAGTCCGCATAGCCGCTTTGCGTCACTTTGCGCACGTTCCCGCCCACGAAGAACGAGTCGAGCTGGAAGATGCCTTCGAACTGCGGATCGGCATAGGGAGCCGGCCCTTCCGTGTGCAGGTGGTGGATGTGCACATCCTTGAATTCGTGGTTGGCGCCGCGTTCGCACATGGCCTTAATCAGGCACTGGGGGGCCGAAGCGACCGAGCTGAGGTGAATATGGTCACCCGATTTGATGACTTTCACGGCTTCGGCTGCCGTTGTGAATTTAATCTGAGTGTTCATTTCTTTTTTCTTATTTTAGATAAGATTCCTTGCATTCGGTTAGTTGCGTTTTACCTCGACTTGCTCGTAACCTTCGATGACATCTCCTACGCGGATGTCGTTGAAGGATTCGATGTTCAGACCGCAGTCCTGGCCCGTGAGCACCTCCTTGACATCGTCCTTGAACCGTTTGAGCGAGCCGAGCTTGCCCGTGTAGATCACGATACCGTCGCGGATCACGCGGATCGGGGTGTGGCGGGTCAGCTTGCCTTCTCGGACGACGCATCCGGCGACGGTGCCGACTTTGGAAATTCGGAAGATCTCCATGACTTCCGCCGAGCAGACAATCTCTTCCTTCATCACCGGTTCGAGCATGCCTTCGATGGCATCCTTGATGTCGTTGATCGCATCGTAGATGATCGAATAGAGGCGGATTTCGATCTCCTCCTTTTCGGCGAGCTTGCGTGCCGATGCCGACGGACGGACCTGGAAGCCGACGATGATGGCATTCGAGGCCGCCGCCAACAGAACGTCCGATTCCGAAATCTGACCGACGGCCGAGTGGATCACATTCACCTGCACGGTCTCCTTCGAGAGCTTGATCAGCGAACCCGACATAGCCTCAACCGAACCATCGACATCGCCTTTTACGATGATATTCAGCTCCTTGAACGATCCGATGGCGATGCGGCGTCCGATTTCGTCGAGCGTCACGTGCTTCTGGGTCATGATGCCCTGGATACGCTGGAGTTGCTCGCGTTTGTTGGCGATTTCACGGGCCGAGCGGTCGTCCTCCATGACGTTGAACGTGTCGCCTGCCTGGGGAGCACCGTTCAGACCGAGCACCTGTACCGGCGTCGAAGGGCCAGCTTCGGTCACTTTTTGGCCGTTTTCGTTGAACATCGCTTTCACACGGCCCGTGTGTATGCCCGAAAGCATTACGTCGCCTATGTGCAGCGTACCGTTTTGTACGAGCACCGTAGCCACGTAACCGCGGCCCTTGTCGAGTGTCGATTCGATGACGGCTCCCGAAGCGCGGCGGTTCGGATTGGCCTTCAGGTCGAGCATTTCGGCTTCGAGCAGCACTTTTTCGAGCAGTTTGTCGAGATTCAGGCCCTTTTTGGCCGAAACTTCCTGATCCTGGTATTTGCCGCCCCACGACTCCACGAGGTAGTTCATCTGCGAAAGCTGCTCCTTGATGTGGTCGGGGTTGGCTGCGGGTTTGTCGATCTTGTTGATGGCGAAAACCATCGGGACGCCTGCTGCCTGGGCGTGGTTGATCGCCTCGACGGTCTGGGGCATCACGTTGTCGTCCGCCGCGACGATGATGATCGCTACGTCGGTGATTTTGGCACCACGGGCGCGCATGGCGGTGAAAGCCTCGTGGCCGGGGGTGTCGAGGAACGTGATTTTCTGGCCGTTCAGCTCTACACTGTAAGCACCGATGTGCTGGGTGATACCGCCCGCCTCACCTTCGATGACGTTGGTTTTGCGGATATTGTCCAGCAGCGAAGTCTTACCGTGATCGACGTGTCCCATGACGGTTACGATCGGCGGTCGCGGCACGAGGTCTTCCTCGCTGTCCTGTTCGTCGTCGCCGATGGCTTCCTGGATGTCCGCCGATACGAATTCGGTCTTGAAGCCGAACTCTTCGGCTACGACCACGAGCGCCTCGGCGTCGAGACGCTGGTTGATTGATACCATCAGGCCCAGGTTCATGCAGGCCGTGATGACCTCGGTCGCCGAAACGTTCATCATCGTAGCCAGCTCGGCTACGGTCACGAATTCGGTGACCTTCAGGATGGAGCGTTCCTGCTCTTCGCGCTGGAATTCTTCGTTCATGCGCTCGGCTACGGCTTCGCGTTTTTCCTTGCGGTATTTCGAACCTTTGCTCTTGGCGTTTTTCGACGTCAGGCGGGCCAGTGTATCTTTCACCTGCTTCGAAACCTCCTCGTCGCTGATTTCGGGCCGAACGACGGGCTTCGGAGCTTTGAGTTTGTCCTTGCGGGTCTTCTTGTTCTCTCCCGGACGGGGTTGGTTGGATTGCGGGCCTTGTCCGCGGCCGGGCTGTGCGGCGGATTTGCCGTTGCTGCCCGGCTTGGGGCTGCCTGCCGGCGTACGGGTCACGTCCACTTTCTCTTTACTCAGGCGTTTGCGTTTGTGGCGGTTGCCCGGTGTGAATCCCGATACGTCCATCGTGCCGAGTACCTGCGGGCCCGTGAGGGTCTGCACGGCGGGGCGGAAGATGTTGTCGCTCTTGGGCGCCGCTTCCGGTTCGGGTTTGGCTGCGGAAGCCGTTTCGGAGGCAGGTGCCGCTTCCGTTTTGGGGGCGGCCGGTTTCGGTGCCGGCTGCGGTTTCGGAGCCGCAGCCTCCGGTACGGGCTCTGCCGCCGGTTTGCTTACCGGTTTCGGAGCCGGTTTGGGCTTGGGCGAAAGATCTATTTTGCCCAGAATTTTGGGCTGGGGCAGTTCGTCCTTGACGCTGATGACGTTGCTTTTGATAATTACCTCCTGCTCCTCTTCGCGCGTCTGTTTCTGTGCCTCTTCGAGGGTGATCGTAGCCTGCTTCTGGGAGATTCGCTCCCGGATGCTTTCCCGTTCGTTGCCGGTAATTCGGCTCCCGCCGAATTCCTTCTCCAGAACGGCATAGACGTCCGGTTCCACCAGCGTATTGGGCGAACCGTCGGTTTTTATACCCTTCTTTTGCAGGAAGTCCGTGATGGTATTCAATCCCACCTTGAACTCCTTGGCAACCTGGATAAGTCTTAATTTTCTTTCGTTACTCATATATCGGTTTTAATTTTTGTGCGATGGGACGGATTACTCCTCGAATTCCGCTTTCAGTATCTCGACGACTTTCTGTGCCTGTTCCAGCTCCAGGTCGGCACGGGCGGCGATCTCTTCGACGGGCAGTTCCAGCACGCTCTTGGCCGTGTCGCAGCCGCAGGCTTTCAGGGCGTCGATCACCCAGCCGTCGATCTCGTCGGCAAATTCGGTGAGTGCAACGTCTTCCTCCTCGATTTCGCGGTAAACATCGATATCGTAGCCGGTCAGCATCTTCGAAAGCCGGATGTTCAGGCCGCCCTTGCCGATGGCCAGCGATACCTGGTCGGGCTTGAGATAGACCGAAGCTGTCTTCTTCTCCTCGTCGATGGTGATGCTCGAAATCTTCGCGGGGTTCAGGGCACGCTGGATCATTAACTGCGGGTTGGTCGTGTAGTTTACCACGTCGATATTTTCATTGCGCAGCTCCTTGACGATCGAGTAGATGCGCGATCCCTTCATGCCGACGCAGGCACCGACCGGATCGATGCGTTCGTCGTAGGATTCGACGGCTACCTTGGCACGCTCGCCGGGGATGCGGACGATCTTCTTGAGGGTGATCAGACCGTCGAAAATTTCGGGGACCTCCTGCTCGAAGAGCCGTTCGAGGAACTGGTTGGCCGTGCGCGAAAGGATGATGCGCGGCTGGTTGTTGTTCATCTCGACGCTCTTGACGATCGCCTTGATCGTGTCGCCCTTGCGGTAATAGTCGTTGGGAATCTGCTCGGTCTTGGGCAGGATCAGCTCGTTGCCCTCGTCGTCGAGGATCAGCACCTCTTTCTTCCATACCTGATATACCTCGCCGGTGATGATCTCGCCGACCTTCTCCGAATATTTTTCGTAAAGGTTGGCCTTCTCCAGATCGAGGATGCGCGAAGCGAGATTCTGACGCAGCGACAGCACGGCCCGACGTCCGAACGATTCAAGTTTGATCGGATCGACGTATTCGTCGCCCACTTCGTAGGTCGGATCGATGGCCTTAACCTCCGATACGGCGATTTGCATGTTCGGATTCTCCACCGCGCCGTCCTCCACGACCGTACGGTTTCGCCAGATCTCCAGGTCGCCCTTTTCCGGGTTGATGATCACGTCGAAATTCTCGTCCGTCTCGAACTGCTTCTGAAGCGCGTGGCGGAAAACGTCCTCGAGGACTCCGATCATCGTGGCCTTGTCGATGTTTTTAAGCTCCTTGAACTCTGCGAAATTGCTGATAAGATTAAGATTATCCATTGGTTTTTTATCTTGTTTATTTTTGAATTTCCACTATTTGAAATCGAGGTATTCCTTCGTGTATTTGATCTCTGAGAAAGGGTAGCGGCGCGTAACCCGCACCGTCTGTTTCCGCTTTTTACCCTCTACGGCCTGCTTCTCCTCGTAGGAGAGGGTGAGTCCCTCCTGGTCCGCCTCGTCGAGCGTCGCCAGAATCTTCACGCCGCTTTTGAGCAGCACTTCGACCGGCTTGCCGATCAGTTTGCGGTATTGGCGGAGGTGCTTGAGTTCCGAGCCGATGCCTGCCGAAGCTACCGTGAGGGAGAAATCCTCCGTGTCGCGGTCGAATTCGGCCTCGATCGCGCGGCTCAGCTCCACGCAGGTTTCGATACCTACCGAGGTGTCGCTGTCGATCAGCAGTTCCACTTCGTTGGCGGGCGAACAGGTGCAATCCACTACGAACAAGTCGGTGCCGACGAGTTTGGCATTGGCTATTTCGGTGATTTTCGTACAATCGATCATATTTGCTGATGTTATCAATAAAGTCGTTTTCCGGTGCGGGCAGTTCGTGCAAATCCGGACATCTGTCCTTCCCCGGCGAAAACTTGAAGTTCGTTCAGTCGTTTTTGCGGCCGGCCCGGAGGCGTTCGGCTTTTTGACGAAAATGTAGGAAATCGTCGCTTCCCGTTCGTTTTCATCGTCTTGCGTCCTGCGTTTTCTTCGAACATTGCATCGCAAGGAGCACTATTCGCGCCCGAATCTTGTCCCTGTTGTAGCAGGAGCTGTAATCGGGTACCCGCATGGCCCGCAACTGCCGGTTTCTCCCGACGGAGCGGGTGTTCGTGCGCAGGCGGGGCGAGAGAGTTGCGCGGATGATTCGCCGGTCGAAGGCGGTGAATATATCTACGAAATAAGGGGACTTGCTCGTCCCCTTACCTCTCTGTACCCGTTTACGCTACAAATGTAGCGAATGTTTTTCGATTTTCAAATCTTTGTACGGAAAAATTATTCGTCTTTTTCGCTGTTTGGCGAGTAGGGTTTGACGATACCGCGCTGCGATTCGCGGATGAACCGGATGAGCCGGTCGCGTTCGGGGCTTTGGGGAATCTGTTTTTCGACCTCTTCGCAGCCGTTCAGGTAGTTCAGACCGCTCTGGAAGAGGATGCGGCAGGCGTCGTGGATCTGCCCGATCATCTCCGCTGTAAATCCCCTGCGACTTAATCCCACGCGGTTGACGCAGGCGAAACGTACCGGATCGTTGCTGACGGTGATGAAGGGGGGAATGTCCTTGCCCACCAGCGCGCCGCCCTGAATCATCGTATGCTCTCCGATGCGCGTCCACTGATGTACGGCTACATGGCCGCCGATGACGGCCCAGTCGCCGACTTCGACCTCTCCGGCGAGCGACACGCGGTTGGCCATGACACAGTGGCTGCCCACCACGTCGTCGTGGGCGATATGCACGTAGGCCATAATCAGGTTATGGCTGCCGACGACGGTCTTGCCCCGGGAGGCGGTGCCCCGGCTGATGGTGACGTATTCGCGGATTTCGTTGTAGTCGCCGATTTCGGCCGTCGTTTTTTCACCGACGAACTTCAGGTCCTGCGGGGTGCAGGCGATCGAAGCGGCCGTATGGATCTTGCAGCCTTTGCCGATGCGGGCTCCGTCGTGGATCACGGCTCCGGGACCGATCCAACAGTCGTCGCCGATCACTACGTCGCCGGCGATGTAGGCGAAAGGTTCCACCGTTACGTTCTTGCCGAGTTTCGCGTCGGGATGGATGTATGCCTGGTTGCTTATCATGTGCGGTTACTCTTTATTTTTAACGATCTGGGCCATCATCGTGGCTTCGCAGGCGAGCGTTTCGCCGACGAAAGCCTTGCCCTCGACTACGGCTACGCCTCGTCGGATGGGCTCCAGAAGTTGAACTTCGAAGTGAAGGGTATCGCCCGGAACGACCTTGCGCTTGAATTTTACACCGTCGATCTTCATGAAATAGGTCGAATAGTGTTCCGGATCCGGAATATTGCGCAATACCAGCATTCCGCAGCACTGCGCCATGGCTTCGACGATCAGCACGCCCGGCATGACGGGCTCCTCCGGGAAGTGTCCCACGAAGAACGGTTCGTTCATCGTGACGTTCTTGATGCCGGCGACCATCGTATCGTCGATGTAGAAGATACGGTCCACCAGCAGGAACGGCGGGCGGTGGGGCAGCATGCGGCGGATGTCGTTGATGTCGT
>OODO01002390.1_pt1 | contig 10446 bp, 8 predicted proteins | sample 1671261 | NCBI WGS metagenome assembly OODO01 (sample SAMN06348138, study PRJEB24527) | human gut metagenome | biome: human gut; feature: ankylosing spondylitis patient; material: feces | host: Homo sapiens | place: China | collected 2015-10 | reverse complement strand
TGAAAAATGTAAAATAAACCCGCCGACAGCTGTCGGCGGGTCGTTCGGCTAATGGTGGTGTTCGGCCTCCATGGCCTCCTGCCGGGTCTTGTGGACCGTGCCGTGGGGGTGTTCCGCCGGGGCGTAAATCGAGTAGATTTTCAGCGGTTTGTCACCCGTGTTGACGATGTTGTGCCATTTTCCGGCCGGGACCAGGATCGCATAGTCGTCCGAGACCTCGCGCACGAAGTCGAGGTTGTCCTCGCTGTCGCCCATCATCACGCGTGCCGTGCCCTCCTCCACGCGCAGGAACTGGTCGATGTCGTGGTGTTGTTCCAGCCCCACGTCGCCGCCGGCGGGAATCGCCATCAGCGTCACCTGCAAGTTGCTGCCGGTCCACAATGCGGTCCGGAAATTCTCGTTCGCGAGCGTGTGGCTTTCGATGTTCAGCACCGTCGGTTCGGCTCCGTGATCTTTCAGCGAGACGGGTTCGGCGGAGGCTTTTGCCTGCGGGGCCGGAGCTTGCCGGCAGCACGATGCGGCGGCGAGTGCGAGGCACAGCGCGCCGGTCGTCAGGAGGTGATTTCGTTTCATGCGGTTTGCTTTCAAAGTTTGTGGAAATATAGTGAAAAATTTACATTTTCGGGGTGTTTGCCGCAATATATTCGCGGATATAGCCCGTCAGCTCGGGGGAGTCGACGATGCGGATGTCGTCCAGCAGCCCCACGACGAAGCGTCCCACCCCGGCCATTCCGGCCACCTCCGTGTCGAGCGACCAGCGTCCCCGCCCCAGCGGTTTCACATCGCGTTCGGCCAACGGATACTCCTCGCACAACAGGTTGTAGGCCAGCGTTCCCAGTTCCAGCCGCACGCGGCGGCGCGCCCCGCCGTGCATGCGGAAGGCGTCGATGAATCCCTCGCTGTGGGCTTCTTGGTGCTCCCACGCCGCTTCGGACAGCTCCACGGAGCCGATACGCGAGGTTTTGAAGAGTTTGTTCGTGTGGCTTTCGAGGTCGTAGCACCACACCTGCACGTAGTTGGTCGTGAAGGCGAAAGGCTCTACCCTGCGGTCGCGGACCCCGCCTCCGTGGGCCGACAGGTAGCCGTGCAGCACGGCCTGCCGCTCCTGCTCGATGGCCTCGATCAGCCGCCGGATGTTCGGGGCGTTTTTGCCCCGCACGACGGTGTCGGCCAGCGTCTTGTTGTCGTAGACGGAGTAGAGTTTGCGCTTGAGGTTCTGCTTGAGCATATTGGTGTCGTCGATGTTCTCGATGGTGTTTTTCAGGATCACGGCCTCCTCCTCGGTGAAGTGCACCAGCTGCGAGATGTCGCGGAAGTGCGGCGACTCCTTGTCGAGACGGATGCAGTCGCCCGATTTCTTGATCACGAACCCCGCCTCGCGAAAGGTGTCGATATACCGGTAGACCGTGCGGCGCGACATCTGGAGCCGTTCGGCCAGCTGGTCGACGTTGTAGGTGGTGTTGGCCGTCAGCAGCTTCATAAGCCGCAGCAGGCGTTCGAGTTTGGGTTGGTCCATAATTATTCGGCAGCAGACGGCTGTTCGCCGTGCAGAGGTCGTAAATTAGCCATAAGAAAGTCGGATGTTCTTTTTATGAAGTCATCGAATGCAATCAGCATCGGGTCTTCCTTTCCGCCGTGAGCGGCATTTTCGACAATCATCAACTCTTTGGGTGTCGTTTCGGGCAGCGATTCGATTATTTTCCTGCTCATCCAGACGGGAGTGCGGAAATCGTTCTCGCCTACGATCAGGAACAGAGGTTTTTCGAATTCCGGAGCGATATGTACGGGCATCAGTTCGGTCGGAAAATCATCCGGAACCAGCAATTCATTGCGGGTCTTGTTTTTGTACTGCATGACCAAAGGGATGAAATCGTCGAAATCCGTCGGAAGGGAACGGCCGATGAAAGCATTCACCAGATTGTCGGTGTGTGCCGTAATCATGGACAGATAGGCGCCTGTCGACCAGCCGACGATGGCCGTCGCTCCGTCCAGAACTTCCTCCTGTTCGGAGGTCTTCCGTATGACAGCCCGGTAATCTTCCAGCATTTCCGTATAACACAGGTAGTTGCGATCCATTGCAAAGGGTGAACTCTTGCCGAATCCGCGCCAGTCGAAAGTCACGACATTGAACCCCCGGGAGGTCCAGTTCTTCGCCAGATAAAGTTGGAAGTAGGACATATTGCCTGCATCGCCATTGCATATGATGATGGTCGGGCGCTTTGCCTCACCCGGCGCTTCGTGGGTTCGGCGGTTTTCGTTCGGATTCCGCAGCTCGCTCTCGGACGGCGGGTTTTGTGCAGGGAAAAACCAGGTTTCGATTTTATAGCCGTCGTTTGTGATGACTTCTAAATTTCTATATATCAGCCTCATGCTTTCCGGCTTCCTGATATATACGGTATCCGGAATAATTGCATGGCAGTTTGCGATTCCTGAAAAGGACGCAATCAAAAGAGTGACGAACGCTTTCATGCTGTTTTCGGCAAATATACGAAAAAGTCGTGACATTGTCTGTCACGACCCGCTTTCGGGTTGGTTCATAGGCGGTCAGTCGAGCAGTTCGGAGAGTTTCTGCGCGAGGGCTTCGCCCCGCAGTTGTTTGGCTATGATCTTTTCCGTCGCACAGTCGATCAGGAAGCAGGAAGGGATACCGCCCAGCGTATAGTCGCTCCACGCCTGTGTCTGGCGCGGGTGCAGACCGAATCCCTGATGAATCTGCGTCCAGCGCATGCCGTAGGTCTCGATGCATTCGAGCCACCGTTTGCGGTTGGCGTCGTAGGAGACGCCGAAGATGTCGAATCCCCGGCTGTGGTATTTCTCGTAAAGCGCGGCGAGGTTCGGGAACTCCGCCCGGCAAGGCCCGCACCAGAGGGCGCCGAAGTCGAGCAGCACGTAGCGGTTGCCCGGTTTACGGACTGTCGCGGCGAGTGAAACGGTATCCCCTTCGGGCGTCTGTCCCGTGATGTCGGCATAAGATGTTCCGACATCGGCGCGCATCCCGGCGATCGTCTTGCGCAGTCCGAGCAGGGCGGGATGCTTTTGAAATGCAGCCGGGAACGAATCCAATAATGGCAGAAGCTCGCGTCCGGGACGATTGGTCAGTAATTCGTTCTCCAGCAGGGATAGCGCCAGGGCGTTGCGGTTCTCGAGAACGACCGCGCGGAATAAACTGTCGCAGGCTTCGGCCGTACGCAGCGGGGAAAGGCCTTTTTGCCTCAACCCGGCGACTTTTTGCGGCAGTTCGTTCCTGAACTCGTTCTGCGGCGTTCCGGTCAGGATGAATTCGTCTTCATTGCGCTTTTCAACACGGATCTCGCCGGTTTCGAGGATGAAATCCGAGTCGCTGATTTGTTCTCCGTCGGCGCCTCGTCCCATATAGAGGAAGGCGCTCACCGGATAGGGCCAGCTTCCTTTCATTGCGAAGGACGAGTTGTCGATTCGCGCCGAGTCGATGATGGTCTCCGGGCCTCCGGCATAGGTGATGATGTACATGTATTTTCCGTCGGTAAACGCCGGGTCGCGGCCCGTAAGGGTGAATTTTACGGCTGTCGATTGGCTGCAACCCGCCAGAATCACGGTTGCGGCGATGATCGAAAGGGGCTTTTTCATGGGTTTGAGGGTTAGTGACTCCAAATATACAAAAAAGTCGTGACATTGTCTGTCACGACCCTCTGTTTGTACCGACGGTATGTGTACCCAATTTATTGGGCGAGCACCTTTTTTTCGATCTCCTCGACCTGGCGGCGGAACGCCTTGTCGGTCTCGATCAGATTCGTCACGGCCTTGCACGAGTGGAGCACCGTGGCGTGGTTGCGGCCTCCGATGGCCGACCCGATCGTCGTCAGCGGCGCCTTGGTGTGCTGCTTGGCCAGATACATGGCGATCTGCCGGGCCTGGGCGATTTCGCGCGTGCGCTCCGTGGAGTTGAAGCGTGCGAAGTCCAGATTGAGGTATTCGCACACGACCTCGATGATGTGGTCGATGGTGATTTCCTTCTGGTAGAGCTTCACGTAGACCTTCAGAATCTCCTTGGCCAGCGACGTGGTGATCTTGCGTCCGAGGAACGAGGCGTTGGCCACCAGCGACGACAATGCGCCTTCGATTTCCCGCACGTTGGCCGAGATGTTGTCCGCCAAGTACGCCACCACGTCGTCCGTGATCTGCGCCCCGAGTTTCTGCGCCTTGGCGCGTATGATCTTGAGCTTCGTGTCGTAGTCCGGCGTGTTGAGCTGGGCCGACAGTCCCCATTTGAAACGGGTCAGCAGTCGCTGCTCGATGTCCTTCAACTCGACGGGCGGCTTGTCCGACGTGAGGATCAGCTGCTTGCCCGCCAGTTGCAGGTGGTTGAAGATGTTGAAGAACGCGTTCTGCGTACCGGTCTTTCCCGTCAACTCCTGGATGTCGTCGATGATCAGCACGTCGATCATCTGGTAGAAGTGGATGAAGTCGGGAATCTCGCCGTTCTTGTAGGCCGTCTGGAACTGCGCCTGGAACTTGTTCATCGAGACGTACAGCACCTGCAACTCCGGGTGGCGCTGGCGCACCTCGTGGCCGATCGACTGCACGATGTGGGTCTTTCCCAGCCCCGAATCCCCATATATATAAAGAGGATTGAAGGGGTTGTTTCCCGGGTTCACCGCTACGGACATGCCCGCCGAGCGGGCCAGCCGGTTGCACTCGCCCTCGATGAAGGTCGCGAACGTGAGGTTCGGATTCAGCTGCGGATCGACGATAAGCTTCTTGACACCCGGAATTACAAAAGGATTTTTTATATTTGCGGTGTTGGTCTGCGTGTTGAAACGCGAAATGGCCGTGGTGTCGGCATCGGCGGTAACGGGTACGGCCGGGGGTGTCGAACGCGGCACGGCATAGTGCAGCCGGGTCTGCTGTCCGTAGAGCTGCGAGATGATCGGACGCAGGAACGGGATGTAGTTTTTCTCGATCTGGTAGACGTAGCTGGCGTTGGGCACGCGCAGACGCAGCGTCGTTCCGTCGAATTCGAGCGGGACGATGGGCTGAAACCACTTTTCGAACTCCTCGGCGGAGGTCCGGGCCTTGATCTGGTCCAAGCAGTTTTGCCATATATCGCTATATGTCCGTGTGTTGTTTAACATGACAGAGGGTTGCACTATTTTTGATGTGACAAAGTTGTGAATAATTTTGCAAAAAGATTCTCGATTTTATGTTGCAGTTCTCCTTTTTTTGTATATAGAAAAGCAACGGTTTCCGGGGTCTCAATTTTAACTCCCTGATAGTGAATTATCGAATTTTATTTCGTATATTTGCATATAATTTTTTTGGGACTTCCGAAGTCAAACTATAAATAAAACTAATAAACTTATGGCAAACGAATTGGAACAATTGGTTCTGAAAAAAGCCCAGAGTTGGCTCGACGGCCACTATGACGAGGCGACGAAAAAGCAGGTCAAATACCTGATGGACAACGATATGAAAGAGCTTGTCGAGAGTTTCTACAAAGACCTCGAATTCGGTACGGGCGGCCTGCGCGGCATCATGGGAGTGGGCACCAACCGCATGAACGTCTACACGGTGGGGGCTGCTACACAGGGGCTTTCGAACTATCTCAAGAAGAACTTCGCGGGCGAGCGGGTGCGTGTGGCCGTGGCCCACGACAGCCGCAACAATTCGCGCATGTTCGCCGAGCATGTGGCCGACATTTTCGCCTCGAACGGATTCACCGTTTTCCTGTTCGATACGCTGCGCCCGACGCCCGAGCTGAGCTTCGCCATCCGCGAGCTGAAATGCCATTCGGGCGTGGTCGTGACCGCCTCGCACAACCCCAAGGAATACAACGGTTACAAGGCCTACTGGACGGACGGCGCGCAGGTTACCGAGCCGCACGACAAGAACATCATCGCCGAGGTGGAGAAGATCACCGACGTGGACATGATACTCACGGGTAAGAATCCCGAAAACATCACGATCCTCGACGAGAAATTCGACGAGATCTATTTAAATAAGGTGCACGAATTGTCGCTCTCGCCCGAAAGCGTGAAGAAGCACCGCGACATGAAGATCGTCTACTCCCCGATGCACGGCGCAGGCGTCCGCCTGGTGCCCGCGTCGCTGCGGAAATTCGGCTTCACGAACATCATCATGGTGAAGGAGCAGGCCGTCATCGACGGGAACTTCCCCACCGTCGAGTCGCCCAACCCCGAGGAGCGCAAGACCATGTCGATGGCTATCGACCTCGCGGCCAGGGAGGGGGCCGACCTCGTCCTGGCTACCGATCCCGATTCCGACCGTATCGGCGTCGCCCTGCGCAACAAGAAGGGCGAATACGTGCTGCTGAACGGCAACCAGACGTTGGTGCTGCTGATGAGCTACCAGCTGACCCGCTGGGCCGAGCGCGGCGAGCTGGACGGGAACCAGTACGTCGTGAAGACCATCGTCACCTCGCAGATGGCCAATGCCGTGGCCGACCATTTCAAGGTGAAATGCTACGACTGCCTCACGGGGTTCAAGTATATCGCCAAGATCATCCGCGAGAACGAAGGCAAGGCCAAGTATATCGGCGGCGGCGAAGAGTCGTTCGGCTACCTTGCCGGGGATTACGTGCGTGACAAGGATGCCGTATCGGCCTGCTCGCTGGCTGCCGAAGCCGCTGCGTGGGCCATGGATACGATGGGGCTGACGCTCTACGAGTGGCTGCAGGAGCTTTACGTGAAATACGGTTTCTACCGCGAAGGGCTTGTGTCGGTCGTCCGCAAGGGTAAGGAGGGAGCCGAACTGATTCAGAAGATGATGGTCGAATTCCGCGCGAACCCGCCCAAGACGATCCTGGGATCGCCCGTCGTGAAGATCAACGATTTCCTGACGCTCGAAACGACCGACGTGAAGAGCGGCGCCATGACCCCGATCGTGCAGGATCGCAGCAACGTGCTCCAGTGGTTCACCGAGGACGGCACGACCGTGTCGGTGCGTCCGTCGGGCACGGAGCCCAAGATCAAGTTCTACTTCGGCGTGAAGGCTCCCCTGGCGTCGGTTGCCGATTTCGATGAGGTGCAGGCCGAGCTCGACGCCAAGATCGAAGGCATCAAGAAAGACCTCAAGCTGGAGTAGCCCCCTGCTTTCGGGGCGGTTCCGTCCCGCCGATACCTCCGAACGATTCCGTTCGGAGGTATTTTTTTGCTCTGGGGCGTTCCGGGGCGTTTGCACGGCCCCGAAAAGGGCTGGCTCCGCGGGCATGAAATCGCCTTTGCTCTATATTCTCGAAGTGCTCTTTTGTAGCGGACTGCTCCTGGCGTTCTACCGCCTGCTGTTGGTCCGCAAGGTTTCATTCAGGGCCTGCCGCCGCTATCTGGTCGCTGCCGTATTTCTCTCGGCGGTCATCCCGGCGCTCGACATTCCGCTCTACCCTGCCCGGACGGTGGTCTATCCGCTGCCGCTGATCGCCGCGCCCCCGGCTGAAAACTTCGTGCAGACGACCGGGGAGCTTCCCGCTGCCGGTCCGGTCGTCCCAGCCGGCTGGCGGCGCATATTGCGCCCGGTGGCTGTGGGAGGCTATCTGACGGCGGTGTTTCTGTCGCTTGGGTTTCTTGCGGTCCGCATGGTCGGAATTCGCCGTCTGCGGCGACGGTCGCGTCTGACCGATTGCGGGGCGTACACCCTTGCCGAGCATCCGCAGATCGCCACTCCCTTTTCGTTCCTGCGCACGGTTTTTCTGGGCGAGGGATACGAAGGGCGCCGGCGCATGATCGTTCTCTGCCATGAAGCGGGTCATGTCCGTCACCGCCATTCGGCGGAACGCATCGCCGTCGAGCTGGTCCGCAGTCTCTTTTGGTTCAATCCGTTCGTCTGGATTGCCGGGCGGTGGTTGCAGGAGGTGCACGAATGGGAGGCCGACCGCGGCGTGCTCGACGCCGGTTACGACCTTACCGAATACAGAACGGTTATTTTTCACCAACTCTTCGGCCATAATCCGGATATAGCCTGCGGGTTGAATCATTCACTCACCAAAAAACGATTTGCCATGATGACCCAATTCAGAAAACGCCGTTTTGCCGTGCTGCGGCTCGGTGCCGCCATTCCCGTGGTGGCAGCAATGATGATGCTTTGCAGTTTTACCGTCAAAACTCCTCTTCCGGCAGCCGGGGATCCGGACCGGCCGACCGTTACGGTACATATTTCCTCCGGCGGAAAGATTCTCTTCAACGGCCGTCCTGTGACGGTCGGGGATCTGGAGCGGCTGATCGCCGCCGAACGCGAAAAACTCTCCGAAGCCGACCGTGCGCAGATGGAGGTGGTTCTGCGGGCCGACAAAGATGCTCCTATGGCCGATCTGGCCGACGTGATGGACGCGTCGCGCCGTGCGCATGCCTTTCGTCTCAAACTGACTGCGGAAGCTTCCGATCCCGGCATCGTGCGGATGCTTCCGCCCGATCCCCTGCGCCTGCCTGCCGACAGCGCGGATTATGCTTTGCCCGCGACGAACCGCAACGACAGGTAATTGCCCGCGCCGTGCCGTTGAAACTGACCGAACCAAGACGCTGATCCCTCCCCTGATGCCATAAGCGGGAAATGCCCCATACGACGGCCAAAGCCGCCGCATGGGGCGTTTTTACGGCTTCGGGCCGGGGCTTTGCCGCGGTCGGCGGCGTTTTATAACTTGGGGTTGCCGCGGTGACGCTCCTTGTCGCGGGCGGTCTTTTTGGCGAAATTGGCCTCAACGGCCGCCGTGAGGTCCACGCCCGTCTGGTTGGCCAGGCACACCAGCACCCACAGCACGTCGGCCATTTCGTCGGCGAGATTCTCCTTCTCGCCGGCCTTGAACGACTGGTCGCCGTACTTGCGCGCCATGACGCGCGCCAACTCCCCGACCTCCTCCGTAAGAACCGCCATATTGGTCAGTTCGCTGAAATAACGCACGCCGTACTCCTTGATCCACGTATCGACGCGCTGCTGCAATTCACTCAACTCCATATCCGTACAGAAAAAAGGGTCCTTCCGGCAGGCGCGGATTTCCGAACGTTTCCGTCAAACCGGCAGGGCAGAGCCGCACCGGCGCAGGAGAACCCCTGACGGGAAGACGAACGCCGGAATCAGACGGTTTCACCCCGCCGCACGGTGCGGCAAGGGCGAAATCCGGCTCCGGAGACCGTCGGTCCGCCCGTATCAAACGAGCTTCAATTCCTTTTTAATCGTCTCGATCTTGGCGTCCAGCCCGGCCTCCACACGGTCGAAATCGGCCACCGATTCCAACTCGGCGCGCACGCCGAAGTAGAACTTGATCTTCGGCTCGGTTCCCGACGGACGCACCGAAACCACCGTCCCGTCGGCGGCGAACCACTGCAACACGTTGGACGCCTCCTCCTCGATCGGGGTTTTGGCCCCCGTCCTGACATCGGTCGATTCGAGCAGTTTGAAGTCGTTGATCTTCACCACGGGCGAACCTGCAATCTCCCTGGGGGGATCGGCGCGGTAGTCGACCATCATCTGCTGAATCTCGGCAGCGCCCTCCATGCCCTTGCGGACGACCGACACGAGCCCTTCGCGGAAGAAACCGAACTCCACGTAGAGCTTCTGCAACCACTCGTAGAGCGTCAGGCCCATCGTATCCATCGCCCATGCGGCGGCCTCGGCGGCCAGCGAGCAGGCCGACACGGCGTCCTTGTCACGCACGTAGTCGCCCGCCAGGTAACCGAACGACTCTTCGCCGCCGCCGATGTACTTGGCTTTGCCCTCGTTCTCGCGGATGATCTTGGCGATATACTTGAAGCCCGTGAGGCAGTCGTAACACTTCACCTTGAAATGCTCGGCCACGGCGTTGGCCATCTGCGAGGTGACGATGGTCTTCACGACATACTGGTTGCCGTCCAGCTCGCCGCGCTCGGCCCAGCGGGTCAGCTGGTAGCTCAACAGCAGCACGAGGGTCTGGTTGCCGTTCAGCAGCACGTATTCGCCCTTCTTGTTGCGCAGCGCCACGCCGATGCGGTCCGAATCGGGGTCGGTGGCCAGAACCAGGTCGGCGCCCTCCTTCGCGGCCAGATCAATGGCCATCGCCATCGTCTTGCGCTCCTCGGGGTTGGGAGACTCGACGGTGGGGAAGTCGCCGTCGATGACAGCCTGCTCCTTCACCATGATCACGTTCGTGAAGCCGAATTTCTTCAGCGACGCCGGAACCAGCCGCACGCCCGCACCGTGCATCGGCGAATAGACGATCTTCATGTCGTGGTGCTTCTTCACGCTTTCGGGCGAAAGCGAGAGTTCGTGCACCTTATTTAAATAGATTTCATCGAACTTCTCGTCGAGGATGGTGATATTTTCGGGATTTTTGCCCGTCTCGATCATATCCACGTCGGTGATCTTCGCAACCTCGGCGATGATGTTCTTGTCGTGCGGCTCGGTGACCTGCGCCCCGTCGGTCCAGTAGGCCTTGTAACCGTTGTATTCCTTGGGGTTGTGCGAGGCCGTGACGACCACGCCCGA
>OODO01002382.1_pt1 | contig 10475 bp, 9 predicted proteins | sample 1671261 | NCBI WGS metagenome assembly OODO01 (sample SAMN06348138, study PRJEB24527) | human gut metagenome | biome: human gut; feature: ankylosing spondylitis patient; material: feces | host: Homo sapiens | place: China | collected 2015-10 | reverse complement strand
GTCGTTGACTGTAAGCCGGAAGAGGAAATCGACAAGTACCACAATCCGCTCAACAAGATCATCTGTGAAGAAACCATTCGCCTCGGCGGTTCGATGGTGCACCACCACGGTATCGGTAAACATCGCGTTCACTGGAGCAAACTGGAACACTGCAGCGCGTGGGCGTTGCTGGAAGGGCTGAAAAAGCAGTTCGATCCTAACGGCATTATGAATACGGGTACTATCTATCCGATTGAAAAATAATGTGTCAGGCAGCGTTCCGCGATGACGGGGCGTTGCCTTTTCGGCTTCTCAGGCGAGAAGCCGTTCTTATTACCGGACAATGAAGGGGTAAAGATGAACACTTCACCGGTGCGAATGGATGATTTACCGCTTAACCGTTTTCACTGCCGCATTGCTGCGCTCACTTTCGGCACACACCTGACCGACGGTTATGTTCTCGGCGTCATTGGTTACGCCATTATTCAGCTTACGCCCGCCATGCAACTGACGCCGTTTATGGCGGGAATGATCGGCGGCTCGGCGCTCCTTGGTTTGTTCCTTGGCAGCCTGGTTCTTGGGTGGATCTCCGACCATATTGGTCGGCAAAAAATCTTCACCTTCAGCTTTTTGCTGATTACGCTTGCTTCGTTTTTACAATTTTTTGCCACCACGCCAGAGCATCTTATTGGACTGCGCATTTTGATTGGCATTGGTCTGGGAGGCGATTATTCAGTAGGTCACACCTTGCTGGCTGAATTTTCCCCGCGCCGCCATCGCGGTATTTTGCTGGGCGCATTCAGCGTGGTGTGGACCGTAGGCTATGTGCTGGCAAGTATTGCCGGACATCACTTTATTTCCGAAAACCCGGAGGCCTGGCGCTGGCTACTGGCATCGGCAGCTCTGCCCGCGTTGTTGATTACGTTATTACGCTGGGGAACGCCAGAATCACCACGCTGGCTACTGCGCCAGGGGCGTTTTGCAGAAGCTCACGCTATCGTGCATCGCTATTTTGGTCCCCATGTTTTACTGGGCGATGAAGTGGTAACGGCGACCCATAAACACATCAAAACCTTGTTCTCTTCGCGTTACTGGCGGCGCACGGCGTTTAACAGCGTCTTCTTTGTCTGCCTCGTAATCCCATGGTTTGTGATTTATACCTGGCTGCCAACTATCGCCCAGACTATTGGTCTGGAAGATGCGCTGACTGCCAGCCTGATGCTTAATGCGTTGTTAATTGTGGGCGCGCTGCTGGGATTAGTTCTGACGCACCTGCTGGCACATCGCAAATTTTTGCTGGGAAGTTTTTTGCTGCTGGCGGCAACGCTGGTAGTCATGGCCTGTTTGCCTTCCGGCAGTTCATTAACGCTGCTGCTTTTTGTTCTCTTCAGCACCACCATTTCGGCAGTCAGTAATCTGGTGGGCATTTTGCCTGCGGAAAGTTTTCCTACTGACATTCGCTCGCTGGGCGTCGGTTTTGCCACCGCCATGAGTCGACTTGGCGCGGCGGTAAGTACTGGCCTGCTGCCGTGGGTGCTGGCGCAGTGGGGAATGCAAGTCACCTTATTGCTCCTGGCGACAGTGTTGTTGGTTGGTTTTGTTGTGACCTGGCTATGGGCACCAGAAACTAAAGCCCTCCCGCTGGTGGCGGCGGGAAATGTAGGAGGTGCGAATGAACATTCTGTTAGCGTTTAAAGCCGAACCGGATGCCGGAATGCTGGCGGAAAAAGAGTGGCAGGCGGCGGCTCAGGGTAAAAGCGGACCGGATATTTCGCTACTGCGAAGTTTACTCGGTGCTGATGAACAGGCCGCTGCCGCGCTGCTGTTGGCGCAGAGAAAAAACGGTACGCCGATGTCTTTAACCGCGTTGAGCATGGGGGATGAACGGGCATTGCACTGGCTGCGCTATCTCATGGCTCTTGGGTTTGAGGAAGCTGTATTGCTGGAGACGGCGGCAGATCTGCGCTTTGCGCCGGAATTTGTCGCTCGCCATATTGCCGAATGGCAGCATCAGAATCCGCTGGATCTGATAATTACCGGCTGCCAAAGCAGCGAAGGGCAGAATGGGCAAACGCCATTTTTGCTGGCGGAAATGCTGGGCTGGCCCTGCTTCACCCAGGTGGAGCGTTTCACTCTCGACGCGCTGTTTATCACCCTCGAACAGCGTACTGAACATGGGTTGCGTTGTTGCCGGGTTCGCTTGCCTGCGGTGATTGCCGTGCGTCAGTGCGGTGAAGTGGCCTTGCCAGTACCGGGAATGCGCCAGCGAATGGCTGCGGGGAAAGCAGAAATTATCCGTAAAACTGTTGCTGCCGAAATGCCAGCGATGCAGTGTCTGCAACTGGCAAGAGCAGAGCAACGACGCGGAGCGACGCTGATTGATGGGCAAACGGTAGCAGAAAAAGCTCAAAAGTTATGGCAGGACTATTTACGCCAAAGGATGCAGCCATGAATATCGCAATTGTGACAATAAATCAGGAGAATGCCGCAATAGCAAGCTGGCTGGCGGCGCAGGATTTCAGCGGTTGTACCCTGGCGCACTGGCAGATTGAACCTCAGCCTGTAGTGGCGGAACAGGTGCTGGATGCGTTGGTGGAACAGTGGCAGCGAACGCCTGCGGACGTTGTTCTCTTTCCGCCGGGAACGTTTGGCGATGAACTGTCGACCCGGCTGGCCTGGCGTTTACATGGTGCAAGCATCTGCCAGGTGACTTCGTTAGATATTCCAACCGTAAGCGTGCGCAAATCCCACTGGGGAAATGCGCTAACGGCGACGCTGCAAACAGAAAAACGCCCGCTATGCCTTTCCCTGGCGCGTCAGGCGGGAGCAGCGAAAAACGCCACGTTGCCCTCTGGAATGCAACAACTGAACATTGTCCCGGGTGCGCTTCCGGACTGGCTGGTTAGCACAGAGGATCTGAAAAATGTTACTCGCGACCCATTAGCTGAGGCCAGACGGGTGCTGGTGGTGGGGCAGGGCGGAGAGGCAGATAACCAGGAAATCGCTATGCTGGCAGAAAAGCTGGGAGCCGAAGTGGGCTACAGTCGGGCGCGAGTGATGAACGGTGGCGTTGATGCTGAAAAAGTGATTGGTATTTCCGGACATCTGCTGGCACCTGAGGTGTGTATTGTTGTTGGCGCTTCTGGCGCAGCAGCGTTAATGGCGGGCGTACGCAATAGCAAGTTTGTGGCGGCGATTAATCATGACGCCAGCGCTGCGGTATTTTCACAGGCAGATGTTGGCGTGGTTGATGACTGGAAAGTGGTGCTGGAGGCACTGGTGACAAACATTCACGCAGATTGCCAATAACGTGTTGCCGGATGATCCTGCCTACGGTTCTGGCCTGGGGACTTGTAGGCCTGATAAGACGCGTCAAGCGTCGCATCAGGCGCTGAATGTCGGATGTGGCGTGCGGCCTACAAATCAAACCAAATTCAATTGGTTACGATTATCCCGTCAAAGTAATTTTTTCGCTAACGTCCAGACCCCGGTATTCGTGGTGGAAAGCGCCACGACACCCGCGTTAATCGCATTACGCGCATCTTCTTCATCGCACACCAGCCCACCGGCAATCAGCGGTTGGCGGATTTTCTCTGTCACCCAGCCCAGCACTTTGGGCATACAGCCTGGCAGGATCTCAATACAATCCGGATTCGATTGCGCAACTTGCTTATCAATGTTGTGAAACGAAATTGAATCAACAATAAACAGGCGATGAATACAGAAAAAACCTTCCGCTCTTGCCGCTTTCAACATTGAGGCTTTGGTACTGATAATGCCGTCCGCCTCGGTCACCAGTTTCAAAAACTGAATAACGACTTCTTTATTTGACGCGCCTTCCAGCAAATCAACATGAATAAAAGCATATTTCCCGGCGTTCTTAATCTTTTTAACGATATTACTGATGGTGCAGATATTGCCGTACAACACGGAAATAAATTGGCATTCAGAATCGATTGCCAGTTGCAGGCTGGCATTATCTTTAACGGCAGCAATCACCGGATTCTGGCGGAGCAGGTGTAAGAGGGGCATAAATTATCCTTATTATTTATCCAAAGCGGTAGGTGATGCCGAATCCGGAAGGCGGATAGCGCCACTGTTGTAGTGTTGATTCGTCGCACAGCAAACGGCAGGTGCCACACTCCAGGCAACTGCGATAGTCAATACGTAAGTCACCTTCCGGTGTGAGCGAAAAAAGACCTGCCGGACAGGCGTTAATCAACCGTTCTGCCGTCTGGCGCTCAACGGAGTCAGCCGGAACAATGTGCGGCGCATCAGCAACGCGCCAGAGATTACGGGCTACAGACATCGCAGACTCCTGATAACATCGCCCGCCAGATGCCACAGGCCGTGACGACGTAAATGATGCCAGAATAACTGGCGCAGCGGTGGAACAGGTTTATCACCCTGATCCCATAAATCGCGGGAAATATCCTGCATTAACGCAGGCCACGTACGGTACCATCCCGGGCGTTGCAAAAGCGCCGGAACATGCTGATAACGCTGTAGAACATCCCACAGCAGGCTGCGCTCTACGTTGTGATGATAAAGCGCAAACAGATTTTGCGGCTCGCGGTGCTGGCAGGCGCTTATCAGCGTTTGTGCCGCCGCCTGCGCGCCAGTCAGCGCCATATCCATGCCGCGCACGGAAATTCCGGTATTGACGCAACTGCGCAACGCATCGCCCACCAGCAGCCAGCCGTTACCGGCGTATTGCACCGGCATACTGTGCAAGCCACCTTCTGGCACCAGATGCGCACCATACTCCAGTGATTCCGTGTTTTTGATAAGCGGGCGCACTGCCGGATACGCTTTAAAGCGAGTCAGCAGCTCGCTTGCCGGAACACGGCTTTGCGTAAGGGAAGAGAGCGGGCAAACAATCCCTAACGAGAGCGTTTGTTGATTAGTATAAAGAAATGCGCCGCCGGGTAAGTCATCACAGATCCTGCCGCTGAACAGCAACGCTGCGCCTTCGTTATTCTCCAGATGAAAACGTTCTTCAATAGCGGATGGTTCCAGCGACAGCACTTCTTTGATCCCCAACGCCATCGCTTCACCAGCAGGACGAGTCACTAACCCGTGACGCTCAGCCAGGACGCTGTTGGCACCTTCTGCCAGCACCACATAACGGGCACGGAGAATATCGTCACCACAAATGACACCACACACCCTGCCGTTTTCTTCATACAGTGCATCCACCGTCGCTCCGGGGATGCATTCGACACCTTCTTCTTCGGCTTCGGCAACCAGCCACGGATCGAACCGTGCACGTAATACACTCCAGGATTCACCGCCGGGCTGTAAGCTGGAAAACGTCGTTGCGCCATCCGGCGTTAACAGGGAAAGGCTTTCGTGAGTGATGCGTCGTTCAAGAGGCGCGGTCAGATGAAATTGCGGGAGGAGTTCCGCGAGTGCATGGGTATATAACCGCCCGCCGGAAAGATTTTTGCTGCCGGGGATTTCAGCGCGTTCCAGTAACAAAACGGATAAACCCGCTCGCGCGCAGCGTAACGCGCAAGCGGTGCCTGCAATACCGGCACCAATAATAATAATGTCGCAGTCGTCTTCCATGTCATGCCCCAGATATCCAGAACACAACACCCTAACATAGCGTTACTTAAGGGAAATTGACCGCCGACACACTCTTATCATTCGCCGCGATAGATACAACCTGCGGTGCAGGTTTCTTTTACCATCACCGCACTTAACAGCGGCACAACGGGTTTAACCTGATCCCAAATCCATTTTGCTAAAACCTCGCTGGTTGGGTTTTCCAGACCTGGAATATCATTGAGATAATGGTGATCGAGGCGCTCGTAGGTTGGTTTAAACGCCGCTTTTAGTTCAGCGAAATCGATAATCCAGCCCGTATGCGGATCGACTTCCCCGGTAATTTCCAGTCGCACCATAAAGGAATGCCCGTGCAGGCGACCACATTTATGCCCTTCCGGGACGTGTGGTAAGCGGTGAGCGGCTTCGAAGGTGAAATCTTTAAATAACGTGGTGGACATCATAATTTCTCTACAGGACGATAAAACCGCCGTAGAGTACCGGAAAGGCTGTTTTTTCGCATTATCTAAAACGACTTTGTTGCGCAAAATCGCTGATTTATCTTAATGATTGGCTAAATTCATTTGTTTTTCATTAGGTTGGTTAATCTATTTTGTTGTTAAAGACTATTGCTAAAACAGGTTAGTCGATTTGGTTATTAGTTATCGCTATCCCGTCTTTAATCCACACCGTTTGCCCCGTTAACCTTACCTTCTCTTCTGTTTTATGGGCGCTGACAGGGCGCAGAAACAGCTTTGCTTACTGGAACATAACGACGCATGACGACACAGGTCCCACCTTCCGCGTTGCTTCCGTTGAACCCGGAGCAACTGGCACGCCTTCAGGCGGCCACGACCGATTTAACTCCCACCCAGCTTGCCTGGGTTTCTGGCTATTTCTGGGGCGTACTCAATCAGCAGCCTGCTGCGCTTGCAGCGACGCCAGCGCCAGCCGCAGAAATGCCGGGTATAACTATTATCTCCGCCTCGCAAACCGGCAATGCGCGCCGGGTTGCTGAAGCATTACGTGATGATTTATTAGCAGCAAAACTGAACGTTAAGCTGGTGAACGCGGGCGACTATAAATTCAAACAAATCGCCAGCGAAAAACTGCTCATCGTAGTGACGTCAACGCAAGGGGAAGGGGAACCGCCGGAAGAAGCCGTCGCGCTGCATAAGTTCCTGTTCTCCAAAAAAGCGCCAAAGCTGGAAAACACCGCGTTTGCCGTGTTTAGCCTCGGCGATAGCTCTTATGAATTTTTCTGCCAGTCCGGGAAAGATTTCGACAGCAAGCTGGCGGAACTGGGTGGTGAACGCCTGCTCGACCGTGTCGATGCCGATGTTGAATACCAGGCTGCTGCCAGCGAGTGGCGCGCCCGCGTGGTTGATGCGCTTAAATCGCGTGCGCCTGTCGCGGCACCTTCGCAATCCGTCGCTACTGGCGCGGTAAATGAAATCCACACCAGCCCGTACAGCAAAGACGCGCCGCTGGTGGCTAGCCTCTCTGTTAACCAGAAAATTACCGGGCGTAACTCTGAAAAAGACGTTCGCCATATCGAAATTGACTTAGGTGACTCGGGCCTGCGTTACCAGCCGGGTGACGCGCTGGGCGTCTGGTATCAGAACGATCCGGCACTGGTGAAAGAACTTGTCGAACTGCTGTGGCTGAAAGGCGATGAACCTGTCACCGTCGAGGGCAAAACGTTGCCTCTGAACGAAGCGCTACAGTGGCACTTCGAACTGACCGTCAACACCGCCAACATTGTTGAGAATTACGCCACGCTTACCCGCAGTGAAACACTGCTGCCGCTGGTGGGCGATAAAGCGAAGTTACAGCATTACGCCGCGACGACGCCGATTGTTGACATGGTGCGTTTCTCCCCGGCACAGCTTGATGCCGAAGCGCTAATTAATCTGCTGCGCCCGCTGACGCCGCGTCTCTATTCCATTGCCTCCTCGCAGGCGGAAGTCGAGAACGAAGTACACGTCACCGTTGGTGTGGTGCGTTACGACGTGGAAGGCCGCGCCCGTGCCGGTGGTGCCTCCAGCTTCCTCGCTGACCGCGTGGAAGAAGAGGGCGAAGTCCGCGTATTTATCGAACATAACGATAACTTCCGCCTGCCAGCCAATCCAGAAACCCCGGTGATTATGATTGGCCCAGGCACCGGCATCGCGCCGTTCCGCGCCTTTATGCAGCAACGTGCTGCCGATGAAGCGCCGGGAAAAAACTGGCTGTTCTTTGGCAACCCGCACTTTACGGAAGATTTCCTCTACCAGGTGGAGTGGCAGCGCTACGTCAAAGAGGGTGTGCTGACGCGGATCGATCTCGCCTGGTCGCGCGACCAAAAAGAAAAAGTTTACGTACAAGACAAACTGCGCGAACAGGGCGCGGAGCTGTGGCACTGGATCAATGACGGTGCCCACATTTATGTCTGCGGTGACGCTAATCGCATGGCGAAAGACGTTGAGCAGGCACTTCTGGAAGTGATTGCCGAATTTGGTGGCATGGACACCGAAGCGGCGGATGAATTTTTAAGTGAGCTGCGCGTAGAGCGCCGTTATCAGCGAGATGTCTACTAATGAGCGAAAAACATCCAGGGCCTTTAGTGGTCGAAGGAAAACTGACAGACGCCGAGCGCATGAAGCTTGAAAGCAACTACCTGCGCGGCACCATTGCGGAAGATTTAAACGACGGTCTGACCGGCGGCTTTAAGGGCGACAACTTCCTGCTGATCCGCTTCCACGGCATGTATCAGCAGGATGACCGCGACATCCGCGCCGAACGTGCTGAACAGAAGCTGGAGCCGCGCCACGCGATGCTGTTGCGCTGCCGTCTGCCGGGTGGGGTGATTACCACTAAACAGTGGCAGGCGATAGACAAATTTGCTGGTGAAAACACCATCTATGGCAGCATTCGCCTGACCAACCGCCAGACGTTTCAGTTCCACGGCATTCTGAAAAAGAACGTCAAACCGGTGCACCAGATGCTGCACTCGGTTGGTCTTGATGCGCTGGCGACCGCTAACGACATGAACCGTAACGTACTCTGCACCTCGAACCCTTACGAGTCGCAGCTACACGCGGAAGCGTACGAGTGGGCGAAGAAGATTTCTGAGCATCTGCTGCCGCGTACCCGCGCGTATGCGGAGATCTGGCTCGACCAGGAAAAAGTCGCCACTACTGATGAAGAACCGATCCTCGGCCAGACCTACCTGCCGCGTAAATTCAAAACCACGGTAGTGATCCCGCCACAGAACGATATCGATCTGCACGCCAACGACATGAACTTCGTGGCGATCGCCGAAAACGGCAAGCTGGTGGGCTTTAACCTGTTGGTGGGCGGTGGGCTTTCCATCGAACACGGCAACAAGAAAACCTACGCCCGCACCGCGAGTGAGTTTGGCTATCTGCCGCTGGAGCATACGCTGGCGGTGGCCGAAGCCGTCGTGACAACTCAGCGTGACTGGGGTAACCGAACCGATCGTAAAAATGCCAAAACCAAATACACGCTGGAGCGCGTGGGGGTTGAGACGTTTAAAGCGGAAGTGGAGCGTCGCGCGGGGATCAAATTTGAACCGATCCGTCCATATGAGTTCACCGGACGAGGCGATCGTATTGGCTGGGTTAAGGGCATTGATGATAACTGGCACCTGACGCTGTTTATCGAAAATGGTCGCATCCTTGATTATCCGGCGCGTCCGCTGAAAACCGGCCTGCTGGAGATCGCGAAGATCCACAAAGGCGATTTCCGCATTACGGCGAACCAGAATCTGATCATCGCCGGTGTACCGGAAAGCGAGAAAGCGAAGATCGAGAAGATCGCCAAAGAGAGCGGGTTAATGAATGCCGTCACGCCGCAGCGTGAAAACTCAATGGCCTGCGTGTCATTCCCGACTTGCCCGCTGGCGATGGCGGAAGCGGAGCGTTTCCTGCCGTCTTTTATCGACAACATCGATAATTTAATGGCGAAACATGGTGTCAGCGATGAGCATATCGTGATGCGTGTAACAGGCTGCCCGAACGGTTGTGGTCGCGCGATGCTGGCGGAAGTGGGCCTGGTGGGTAAAGCGCCGGGTCGCTACAACCTGCATCTTGGCGGCAACCGCATTGGGACACGTATCCCTCGGATGTATAAAGAAAACATCACCGAGCCGGAAATCCTGGCGTCGCTTGATGAACTGATAGGGCGCTGGGCGAAAGAGCGCGAAGCGGGTGAAGGCTTCGGCGACTTTACGGTGCGTGCGGGCATCATTCGCCCGGTGCTCGATCCGGCGCGCGATTTGTGGGATTAACCATCAGCCCGGTCTTGTAGGCCTGATAAGACGCGTGAGCGTCGCATCAGGCAAGGCAAACAGTGAGGAATCTATGTCCAAACTCGATCTAAACGCCCTGAACGAACTGCCGAAGGTAGATCGCATTCTGGCGCTGGCGGAAACTAACGCCCAACTGGAAAAACTGGACGCTGAAGGCCGCGTAGCCTGGGCGCTGGATAATCTGCCCGGTGAATATGTGCTTTCTTCCAGCTTCGGCATTCAGGCGGCGGTGAGCCTGCATCTGGTGAATCAGATTCGGCCGGATATTCCAGTGATCCTCACCGATACCGGTTATCTGTTTCCGGAAACCTACCGCTTTATTGACGAGTTAACGGACAAACTCAAGCTCAACCTGAAAGTGTACCGTGCTACCGAAAGCGCCGCCTGGCAGGAAGCACGCTACGGCAAACTGTGGGAACAGGGCGTTGAAGGCATTGAAAAGTACAATGACATCAACAAAGTCGAACCGATGAACCGGGCGCTGAAAGAACTTAACGCGCAAACCTGGTTTGCTGGCCTGCGCCGCGAACAATCCGGCAGCCGCGCCAATTTACCGGTGCTGGCAATTCAGCGTGGCGTATTTAAAGTGCTGCCGATTATCGACTGGGATAACCGAACTATTTATCAGTACCTG
>OODO01002381.1_pt1 | contig 10475 bp, 8 predicted proteins | sample 1671261 | NCBI WGS metagenome assembly OODO01 (sample SAMN06348138, study PRJEB24527) | human gut metagenome | biome: human gut; feature: ankylosing spondylitis patient; material: feces | host: Homo sapiens | place: China | collected 2015-10 | reverse complement strand
GCGTTCTTTGGTTACTTTCTGGCGTGCCGGAAAGTAACAGAATCGCCTCCGCAGAGGCGACGGGAGCAGCAGACAAAATCAAGATTGAAATAAGCAAAAAGCGGCGAGTTCCTCCGAAAATCAGGAGAGAACCCGCCGCTTCTAATTTACTGCGGCAGCGTAATGCTGTACACCTCTGTTCCGCTGGTTACGATGGCGTATCCGCCGGACGTGATGCCAATCAGCGAGGTGACGCTGCGCCCGTCCGGGAGCGACGCGGCGTACGCCACAAACCGCTGACTCTCCAGCGTGCTTGTGAACAGGTAGGTGGGGGAGAAGGCGTAGATGCGGCGGCTGTCAATCGCCGCGCCGACGCAGGTGGTCGGCAGGGTGATGTGGTTGTCAACGCTGCCCGCCAGCACGCGAAGCTCCGTAATCGCCATTTCGCTGCTGGTCTGGTTTGTGGGGGCGAACAGCATCTGCGGCGTGCCGCGCGCGGACAGGCTGTGGTTCATCAGCCGCCAGCCGTAAATCAGCTGACTGCCGCTGGTGTCCTGCACGCCGCGGTAGTCGTACGTCGTCAGCTGCTGCGTGTCAAAAACATACAGCTTGCTGCCCGTGTAAAACACCTTATAGACGAGGTGGTCGCCCAAATTGACGTTGCCCGTGTTCATTTTGTTCACTTGGAAGGTGTGCAGGTACGTCGCCAGCGCGGGGCTGTACACATCCGCGCTCAGCGTCCAGCAGTACTCTTCGCCAGTGCCGAAGAAGCCGCAGTCCAGCAGCATCTTGCCCTCGAACACGCCTTTTTCGCTGTCCAGCAGCCAGAAAGAGTTCAGCAGATCGTCGTTAGCGGCTTTAGTAATCTGGATACCTGTAATCATGTGATGCCTCCCCGGCAAAATTATTTGATTTGTTCAGCCTGTCGCGGCCAATTGGTAAAACCATTGTTGCTTGAGTGTATATATACTCCTCAAACACCTTTGAATCTTTGATTTAAATCAATAAAAACCACACATCAAGTATGGTCGCAAATGGATTTTATTGTTTTACATCAACTTATGCGGGTGTGAAATTTTACCAATTTACATTTTTTTGCACTCGTTTAAGTCTAAAAAATGAGCATGATTTTGTTCTGTAGAAAGAAGCAGTTAAGCTAGGCGGATTGAAGATTCGCAGGAGAGCGAGATGGCTAACGAATTAACCTGGCATGACGTGCTGGCTGAAGAGAAGCAGCAACCCTATTTTCTTAATACCCTTCAGACCGTCGCCAGCGAGCGGCAGTCCGGCGTCACTATCTACCCACCACAAAAAGATGTCTTTAACGCGTTCCGCTTTACAGAGTTGGGTGACGTTAAAGTGGTGATTCTCGGCCAGGATCCTTATCACGGACCGGGACAGGCGCATGGTCTGGCATTTTCCGTTCGTCCCGGCATTGCCATTCCTCCGTCATTATTGAATATGTATAAAGAGCTGGAAAATACTATTCCGGGCTTCACCCGCCCTAATCATGGTTATCTTGAAAGCTGGGCGCGTCAGGGCGTTCTGCTACTCAATACTGTGTTGACGGTACGCGCAGGTCAGGCGCATTCCCACGCCAGCCTCGGCTGGGAAACCTTCACCGATAAAGTGATCAGCCTGATTAACCAGCATCGCGAAGGCGTGGTGTTTTTGTTGTGGGGATCGCATGCGCAAAAGAAAGGGGCGATTATAGATAAGCAACGCCATCATGTACTGAAAGCACCGCATCCGTCGCCGCTTTCGGCGCATCGTGGATTCTTTGGCTGCAACCATTTTGTGCTGGCAAATCAGTGGCTGGAACAACGTGGCGAGACGCCGATTGACTGGATGCCAGTATTACCGGCAGAGAGTGAGTAAATTTGCGGGGAAATGCCGGATGGCAGAGTTGCCACCCGGCTGATTTATCAGGCTTTATTCTGACGCCACCATTCACCAAGCAAAACGCCGGTTGCGACAGAGATATTCAGCCCGGCAACGTTGCCCGTACCGTCAATCTTCACGCGCAGATCGTTCGGATCGCGTGCGGCATCCGGTAACCCTTCATATTCCTGACCCAGCACCAGTACCATTTTCGCTGGCAGGCTGGTTTTGAACAGCGGTTTCCCCTGCTCGCTGGAAGTTGTCACTACGGTGTAACCCGCCTGACGGAAATCATCCAGCACGTTAACAATGTTGTCGCCAGTAATCGGCTGAACGTGCTCTGCGCCGCCTTCTGCGGTACGGATAGCCGCACCCGACTCCAGCAGTGCCGCATCCTGCACCACAACGCCTTTCACGCCGAAGTGCGCGCAGCTGCGCATCATGCCACCCAGGTTATGCGGGTTAGATTCGTTTTCCAGTGCCAGAACACAATCCTGCGCACCTGCCTGGCTTACCCACTGCTGCACGGTTGTGCCATTACGCTTTTTGATCAGGAAGCAAACGCCGCCGTGATGTTCCGTGCCTGACGCTTTTGTCAATTCCGCTTCATCCACCACATGGTACGCTTTGCGGTTTGCCGCCATCCAGCGCAAGGCTTCTTTAAAACGTGGCGTTACGCTCTGGATAAACCAGGCGCGAACAATCGCTTCCGGACGGCTCTGGAACAGTGCCTGACATGCATTTTCGCCGTAGACGCGGGTTTCTTCCGCACGCTGACGACGCAAAACTTCTGGATCAATAAAACTTTTACCACTGATGCCACCGTGATCGGCCTTTTCCGGCGTCTCATCACCCGCCGCGCGGGAAACCGTGCGCCACGGCGAATCTTCCCACTTGCGGTCACGGGGCTGACTCTGTTTGTCATCGCGGGCGGGGCGACGGCCACCGTCAGCACGAGATTTTCCTGGACGCCCGCCCCCTTTCCCGGTACGCGGGTTGTGGGTACGTTTATCAGAATCATCATCACTGCGGACATACATCACTTTGACCTTGCCGCTTTTACCTTTCATTTCATCGTTCATGCTTTTCTCCACCAGCGCTGCGCGAAGCGCGCAGATTACCCGAAGTCCGCGCGGTTCGCCATGATTTCGTACCAAAGCCTGCGACTATCATACCTATTGAATAAAACAGATTGTTGTCTGGAACAATGTCCCCGATAATATGTAACATATTAGAAACATACCGGCGTCGTTGCCGATAAGTCTCCTTACTCATCCCGAGGTTAGTTATGAATACCGTTTGTACCCATTGTCAGGCCATCAATCGCATTCCCGACGATCGGATCGAAGATGCGGCAAAATGCGGACGCTGCGGTCACGACTTGTTTGACGGAGAGGTGATTAATGCGACCGGTGAAACACTCGACAAATTGCTGAAGGATGATCTACCTGTGGTGATCGACTTCTGGGCACCGTGGTGCGGCCCCTGCCGTAATTTCGCACCAATTTTTGAAGATGTCGCGCAAGAGCGTAGCGGTAAAGTGCGCTTTGTGAAAGTGAATACCGAAGCTGAACGTGAATTGAGCAGTCGCTTTGGAATTCGTAGTATACCGACGATCATGATTTTCAAAAACGGTCAGGTTGTCGACATGCTTAATGGCGCAGTACCGAAAGCGCCGTTCGATAGCTGGCTGAACGAATCTCTTTAATCTTACCGGGGCGCATCTTGTGCCCCGTTTTCTCCTCTGCGACAATGGCGTTTTTTCGACGCTCTCTTATGACCGAAAACGCTGTTCTCCAGTTACGCGCCGAGCGTATTGCGCGCGCAACACGTCCTTTTCTTGCCCGCGGTAATCGCGTTCGTCGCTGCCAACGCTGTCTTTTGCCAGAGAAATTATGTCTCTGTTCGACAATTACCCCAGCACAAGCAAAAAGTCGCTTCTGTTTGCTGATGTTCGACACCGAGCCAATGAAGCCCAGTAATACCGGGCGTCTGATTGCTGATATTTTGCCTGATACCGTTGCGTTTCAATGGTCGCGTACCGAACCCTCGCAGGATTTGCTGGATCTGGTACAAAACCCGTATTATCAGCCAATGGTGGTCTTTCCCGCCTCGTATGCTGATGAGCAACGGGAAGTGATCTTCACACCACCTGCCGGTAAGCCACCGCTGTTTATCATGCTCGATGGTACCTGGCCGGAAGCTCGCAAGATGTTTCGTAAAAGTCCGTATCTGGATAATCTTCCCGTCATTTCCGTCGATCTTTCCCGGCTTTCTGCCTATCGCCTGCGTGAAGCCCAGGCTGAAGGCCAATATTGTACTGCCGAGGTAGCCATCGCACTGTTAGATATGGCCGGCGATACCGGGGCGGCAGCAGGGTTAGGCGAGCATTTTACCCGCTTTAAAACACGCTATCTGGCAGGAAAAACGCAACATCTGGGTAGCATCACAGCAGAACAGTTAGAAAGCGTTTAAAATCATTCGGTCACTTCTGCGGGAGACCGGTATGAGTCAGCGAGGACTGGAAGCACTACTGCGACCAAAATCGATAGCGGTAATTGGCGCGTCGATGAAACCCAATCGCGCAGGTTACCTGATGATGCGTAACCTGCTGGCGGGAGGCTTTAACGGACCGGTACTCCCGGTGACGCCAGCCTGGAAAGCGGTGTTGGGTGTGTTGGCCTGGCCGGATATCGCCAGCTTGCCCTTTACACCCGACCTTGCGGTTTTATGTACCAATGCCAGCCGTAATCTTGCTCTTATGGAAGAGCTCGGCGAGAAAGGCTGTAAAACCTGCATTATTCTTTCCGCCCCGGCATCGCAACACGAAGATCTCCGCGCCTGCGCCCTGCGCCATAACATGCGCCTGCTTGGACCAAACAGTCTGGGTTTACTGGCTCCCTGGCAAGGTCTGAATGCCAGCTTTTCGCCTGTGCCGATTAAACGCGGCAAGCTGGCGTTTATTTCACAATCGGCTGCCGTCTCCAACACCATCCTCGACTGGGCGCAACAGCGTGAGATGGGCTTTTCCTACTTTATTGCGCTCGGCGACAGCCTGGATATCGACGTTGATGAATTGCTCGACTATCTGGCGCGCGACAGTAAAACCAGCGCCATCCTGCTCTATCTCGAACAGTTAAGCGACGCGCGACGCTTTGTTTCGGCGGCCCGTAGTGCCTCGCGCAATAAACCGATTCTGGTGATTAAAAGCGGACGTAGCCCGGCGGCTCAACGTCTGTTGAACACCACGGCAGGAATGGATCCGGCGTGGGATGCGGCTATTCAGCGTGCCGGTTTGTTGCGGGTACAGGATACCCACGAACTGTTTTCGGCGGTGGAAACCCTTAGCCATATGCGCCCGCTGCGTGGCGACCGGTTGATGATTATCAGCAACGGTGCTGCGCCTGCCGCGCTGGCGCTGGATGCCTTATGGTCACGCAATGGCAAGCTGGCAACGCTAAGCGAAGAAACCTGCCAGAAATTGCGCGATGCATTGCCAGAACATGTGGCAGTCTCTAACCCGCTCGATCTGCGCGATGACGCCAGCAGCGAGCATTATGTCAAAACGCTGGACATTCTGCTCCACAGCCAGGATTTTGATGCGCTGATGGTTATTCATTCGCCCAGCGCCGCTGCTCCCGCAACAGAAAGCGCGCAAGTATTAATTGAAGCGGTAAAGCATCATCCCCGCAGCAAATATGTCTCTTTGCTGACGAACTGGTGTGGCGAGCACTCCTCGCAAGAGGCACGACGTTTATTCAGCGAAGCCGGGCTGCCGACCTACCGTACCCCGGAAGGAACCATCACTGCTTTTATGCATATGGTGGAGTACCGGCGTAATCAGAAGCAACTACGCGAAACGCCGGCGTTGCCCAGCAATCTGACTTCCAATACCGCAGAAGCGCATCTTCTGTTGCAACAGGCGATTGCCGAAGGGGCTACGTCGCTCGATACCCATGAAGTTCAGCCCATCCTGCAAGCGTATGGCATGAACACGCTCCCTACCTGGATTGCCAGCGATAGCACCGAAGCGGTACATATTGCTGAACAGATTGGTTATCCGGTGGCGCTGAAATTACGCTCGCCGGATATTCCGCATAAATCGGAAGTTCAGGGTGTCATGCTGTACCTGCGTACAGCCAATGAAGTCCAGCAAGCGGCAAACGCTATTTTCGATCGCGTAAAAATGACCTGGCCGCAGGCGCGGGTCCACGGCCTGTTGGTGCAAAGTATGGCTAACCGTGCTGGCGCTCAGGAGTTGCGGGTTGTGGTTGAGCACGATCCGGTTTTTGGGCCGTTGATCATGCTGGGTGAAGGCGGTGTGGAGTGGCGTCCTGAAGATCAAGCCGTCGTCGCACTGCCGCCGCTGAATATGAACCTGGCCCGCTATCTGGTTATTCAGGGGATCAAAAGTAAAAAGATTCGTGCGCGCAGTGCGCTACGCCCATTGGATGTTGCAGGCTTGAGCCAGCTTCTGGTGCAGGTTTCCAACTTGATTGTCGATTGCCCGGAAATTCAGCGTCTGGATATTCATCCTTTGCTGGCTTCTGGCAGTGAATTTACCGCGCTGGATGTCACGCTGGATATCGCGCCGTTTGAAGGCGATAACGAGAGTCGGCTGGCAGTGCGCCCTTATCCGCATCAGCTGGAAGAATGGGTAGAATTGAAAAACGGTGAACGCTGCTTGTTCCGCCCGATTTTGCCAGAAGATGAGCCACAACTTCAGCAATTCATTTCGCGAGTCACCAAAGAAGATCTTTATTACCGCTACTTTAGCGAGATCAACGAATTTACCCATGAAGATTTAGCCAACATGACGCAGATCGACTACGATCGGGAAATGGCGTTTGTAGCGGTACGACGTATTGATCAAACGGAAGAGATCCTCGGCGTCACACGTGCGATCTCCGACCCTGATAACATCGATGCCGAATTTGCCGTGCTGGTTCGCTCGGATCTCAAAGGGTTAGGCTTAGGTCGACGCTTAATGGAAAAGTTGATTACCTATACGCGAGATCACGGACTACAACGTCTGAATGGTATTACGATGCCAAACAATCGTGGCATGGTGGCACTGGCCCGCAAGCTCGGGTTTAACGTTGATATCCAGCTCGAAGAGGGGATCGTTGGGCTTACGCTAAATCTTGCCCAACGCGAGGAATCATGAGTAAGGTACTGGAAATGTTGACCACTTAATCGGGACTGGTGTTATTATTGCCCGCTTATGTCGTCTGCATTGCACAGAGGACCCTTCAATGAACAGAGAAGAAATGCACTGTGATGTTGTCAAAATTTAAGCGTAATAAACATCAACAACACCTTGCCCAACTACCCAAGATTTCTCAATCAGTTGATGATGTCGATTTCTTTTACGCTCCCGCCGACTTCCGGGAGACGCTGCTGGAAAAAATAGCCAGCGCGAAGCAGCGCATTTGCATTGTCGCCCTGTATCTCGAACAGGATGACGGTGGCAAAGGCATTCTGAACGCGTTGTATGAAGCTAAAAGGCAGCGTCCGGAACTGGATGTGCGGGTGCTGGTCGACTGGCATCGTGCACAACGTGGACGCATTGGCGCTGCGGCATCTAACACTAACGCTGACTGGTACTGCCGCATGGCGCAGGAAAATCCGGGCGTAGATGTTCCGGTTTATGGCGTTCCAATCAATACCCGTGAAGCCCTTGGTGTTCTGCACTTTAAAGGCTTTATCATCGACGATAGCGTACTTTATAGCGGTGCCAGCCTGAACGATGTTTACCTGCATCAGCACGATAAATATCGCTACGACCGTTATCATCTTATCCGTAACCGTAAGATGTCAGACATTATGTTTGAATGGGTTACACAGAATATTATGAATGGCCGCGGCGTTAATCGTCTGGATGATGTTAATCGGCCAAAAAGCCCGGAAATCAAGAACGATATTCGTCTGTTCCGCCAGGAGCTGCGTGATGCCGCTTATCATTTCCAGGGCGATGCCGACAACGATCAGCTTTCCGTAACGCCGCTAGTGGGGCTGGGGAAATCGAGTCTGTTGAACAAGACCATTTTCCATCTTATGCCTTGTGCCGAGCAGAAACTAACCATCTGTACGCCATACTTCAACCTGCCAGCAATCCTTGTGCGCAATATTATCCAGTTGCTGCGCGAAGGGAAAAAGGTCGAAATTATTGTTGGTGATAAAACCGCGAATGACTTCTACATTCCGGAAGATGAACCTTTCAAGATAATTGGCGCATTGCCTTATCTCTATGAGATCAATCTGCGTCGTTTCCTGAGCCGTTTGCAGTATTACGTCAATACTGACCAGCTAGTGGTTCGGTTATGGAAAGATGACGACAACACCTATCACCTGAAAGGGATGTGGGTTGATGATAAGTGGATGTTGATCACCGGTAATAACCTGAACCCGCGCGCCTGGCGTCTGGATCTGGAAAACGCCATTTTGATCCACGATCCGCAACTTGAGCTGGCGCCACAGCGAGAGAAAGAACTGGAGCTGATCCGCGAGCATACCACCATCGTTAAGCACTATCGCGATCTGCAAAGTATTGCCGATTATCCGGTGAAGGTTCGTAAACTCATCCGCCGTTTGCGCCGTATCCGCATCGACCGATTAATTAGCCGCATCCTGTAATCACAACCCCGTCCTGTACGGGGTTTGTTTTTTGGAGGCCACGTTTTGCGTATTCTTTTTGTCTGTTCGCTATTGTTACTTTCTGGATGCAGCCATATGGCTAACGATAGCTGGAGCGGGCAGGATAAAGCTCAACACTTTATCGCCTCGGCGATGCTTTCCGCCGCCGGAAATGAATATTCACAGCATCAGGGGATGAGCCGGGATCGCAGTGCCATGTTTGGATTGATGTTCTCTGTCAGTTTGGGGGCGTCAAAAGAGCTTTGGGATAGCCGCCCCGAAGGGAGCGGCTGGAGCTGGAAGGATTTGGCCTGGGATGTCGCCGGTGCAAGCACCGGCTATACCGTCTGGCAACTGACCCGTCACTAAAGACGCATCCCCTTCCCTTTGCGATGTAGCATCAAAGAAACCAGAAACGCCACCACGGCCATCAAGGTCACATACCAGAAGAAGGCTGTTTCCATTCCTATTGATTTCAGCGACAACGCTACGTACTCCGCCGAACCACCAAATATAGCATTAGCGACCGCATATGACAGACCAACGCCTAATGCGCGAACCTGTGCCGGGAACATCTCAGCCTTCAGTATTCCACTGATTGATGTATAAAAACTCACTATCAGCAGGGCACACATCACCAGACCAAAAGCGGCATAAGGCGAGGAAACGTTTTGCAATGCTGAGAGAATAGGAACGGTAAAAATGGCTGCCAGCGAACCGAAACATAACATTGAGGTACGGCGACCAATCTTATCCGACAGCGCGCCAATGAGTGGTTGAATAAGCATGAATACAAACAATGCGGCAGTCATAATGCCACTCGCCACGTTGGCATGCATTCCCGCAGTATTTACCAGATACTTCTGCATATAAGTAGTGAAGGTATAGAAACAAAGGGAGCCCGCAGCGGTAAAACCGAGAACCATGATGAATGCACGGCGATTGCGCCATAATCCTTTCAGAGATCCAGCTTCTTTTAAAGCGCGCGTTTCTTGTTGCGAAGTTTCATCTAACTGACGACGTAACCACAACGCCACAACAGCTAACACAGCTCCTAACGCGAAAGGAATACGCCATCCCCACTCTCTGAGTGCAGCGTCTTCCATGGTGTGTTGTAAAACCACGACAACCAGTAGGGCTAGCAGTTGTCCGCCGATCAACGTCACATACTGAAATGATGCGTAAAAACCTTTGCGCCCTTCAACGGCAACTTCACTCATATAGGTGGCGCTGGTGCCATATTCTCCGCCAACAGATAATCCCTGAAATAAACGAGCGAGAAGCAATAATGCCGGAGCCCACGTACCTATAGTTTCATAACCTGGGAGGCAGGCGATAACCAGCGATCCGAAACACATCATACACACCGATAACAGCATCGATTTTTTGCGACCATGTTTATCGGCTATGCGGCCAAATAGCCAACCGCCTATTGGGCGCATCAGGAATCCCGCAGCAAAAACACCTGCTGTTTGTAGTAGTTGAGTCGTCGTGTTCCCGGAAGGGAAGAAGATGTGGGCAAAGTAGAGTGAACAGAACGAGTAGACATAGAAATCGAACCACTCGACCAGATTACCTGAAGAGGCCCCCACAATCGCCCAAATGCGGCGACGAGTATCACTACTTGTCAGTTTGCTGTCTGCCGTTACAGTACTTTCAGCCATGCCATTATGTCTCCTGCCGTAATCCGATGCTTTTGTCGGTCGCTTTTGTTTATTTTTTTGGTAAAGGAAATGTTATACATTTGTTGCATATCATTATGCAACCTTAACCATGAATTTAGTTAGCAGGAAAATGGTTATTGAGGAGCTTAAGGATAAATTTCTGGTAAGGAGGACACGTATGGAAGTGGGCAAGTTGGGGAAGCCGTATCCGTTGCTGAATCTGGCATATGTGGGAGTATAAGACGCGCAGCGTCGCATCAGGCATTTTTTTCTGCGCCAATGCAAAAAGGCCATCCGTCAGGATGGCCTTCTGCT
>OODO01002378.1_pt1 | contig 10489 bp, 10 predicted proteins | sample 1671261 | NCBI WGS metagenome assembly OODO01 (sample SAMN06348138, study PRJEB24527) | human gut metagenome | biome: human gut; feature: ankylosing spondylitis patient; material: feces | host: Homo sapiens | place: China | collected 2015-10 | reverse complement strand
CCCTGCGTGTGATGCAGGTGCTCTAACCAGCTGAGCTAATCCTCCGAATCGGAACGTGCTTATTATACCACTCCGTTGGTCCAAATGCAAGCCCAAATTTTCGTTTTTCGAAAAAAGTTTGAGCCGGCAGCGCTTCCCGGTTGCTCTCCGGGGGCAGATGGTGTATACTGGGGTTGGAATTCTTTCGAAAGAGAGGTCTTTTTTATGATCACTGTACGCGGTATCATCACCTTGCTGGTACTGGCTGTCCTGTTCGCACTGGCGGTGGTGTGGATCTCCCGGCAGGGCGGCTGGAAAGGCGAGGGCTGCGGAGGCAACTGCTCTTCCTGCCACCAGCACTGCGACACCCCCGAGAAGAAACACTGAGCACACGAATGCCCCCTGACCGTCCGGTCAGGGGGCATTTTTGTGTCACAGCTCACCGTAGTGGGCGGCAAAGACCGCGATGGTGCTCAGCAGGTCGTCGTGGGCCTTCTGATAAGTGCTGTAACTGATGTTCAGCTTGTCCATCACCTCTTCCCGCCTCCGCCTTTCCATGTAGCGCAGCTGCAGGATGCTGCCCCGCAGGCCCGGGTCTGCCTCGCGGTAATACTCCTCAGCCAGCTGGATGGCCCGCTTCCAGCCCCAGTTGCAGGGGCCGTAGACCCAGTTTTTCTGCCCGTAGCGGCTGAGGGCCTCCTTCGTCTTCTGGCGCTGTTCCTGTGTCATGTCTTTCATCCCCTTTTTTCCCTCAGCCCGCCGGGCCAAAGAAGCAGCGGTCGCGCTGCTCGACGGTCATCCCCAGCATCTTCGAGAGTTTTTCGGCCTCACTCACCTTGAATTCACTCTCATTTTCCAGCTTGCAGCGGAGGGTGTTGTTGGTGATGCCCAGAACATGGGCCACATGGCCCAGTTTCATGCCCTGGCTGCGGATGCAGTCGCGGATCATCATGGTATCGGTCATAGGCGTTTCTCCTTTCAGTTTTGCGTTCAAAGCGCTTCGTACAATCATTGGTTGTATTATATCTTCAGGTTGATTATTTGTCAACATTATTTGCGAAATAGTCCCTAAAAAGTTGATTTATAGTAAATTTTTTGCTATACTGTCCTCAGAACACCGAAAATCGTGCAAACCGCAGAGAAAGCGAGGCCCTATATGTCCGATACCGATCTATCTAGCCGCATCCGGCAGCGCCGGGAGCAGCTGGGCCTGTCGCAGGAAGAGCTGGCCGCCCGGATGGGCTACCGCTCCAAATCCTCCATCACCAAGCTGGAAAAGGGCATCAACGACCTGCCCCGGGCCAAGCTCGAGGAGCTGGCCGCCGCTCTGGACACCACACCCGCGTGGCTCATGGGTCTCGCAGACCTGCCCTGCCCTCCGCCGGGTTTCGAGCCTCTGCCTGAGATGGTGCGGGTGCCTCTCGTAGGCTCCATCGCCTGCGGCACCCCCATCACCGCTGAGCAGAACATCGAGTGCTACATCGGCGTCCCCGCCGCGTGGCACGCCGACTTCGCCCTCACCTGCCACGGCAGCAGCATGGCCCCCACCATCTGCGACGGCGACATCGTCTGCATCCGCCGCCAGCCCGAGGTGGAGCAGGGCGAGATCGCCGCTGTCCGCATCGGCGAGGAAGCCACCCTCAAGCACTTCCACCGCCAGGGCGAGACCGTCATGCTGCTGGCCGACAACACCGCCGTCTGCCCGCCCATGGTATTCGCAGGCCCCCAGCTGGAAGAGATCCAGATCGAGGGCCGTGCCGTGGGCTTCTGCCGTGGCTTATAATAAGGAGGAGTCCCCATGTCTGCACCCGAAGAAATGACCCTCAAGGTCATCGCCCATATCCGCACCGCCTTCCCCACCAAGTTCGGCATCCCGCGCCAGAGCGGGCTGGTGGACAGCCTGCGGGGCGAGGTCATTTTCACCCCCGAATACCGCAATGCCGACGCCGTGCGCGGCCTCGAGGATTTCAGCCACATCTGGCTGGTGTGGCAGTTTTCCGGCGCAGTGCGGGACAGCTGGTCCCCCACCGTCCGGCCGCCCCGCCTCGGCGGCAACACCCGGATGGGCGTATTTGCCACCCGTTCGCCCTTCCGGCCCAATCCGCTGGGACTGTCCAGCGTCCAGCTGGAAGCCATCGAGCACCGGCCTGACGTCGGCCCCGTCCTCATCGTGCGGGGCGCTGACCTGATGGACGGCACCCCCATCTACGACATCAAGCCCTACATCCCCTACGCCGACTGCCACCCGGACGCCGCCGCAGGCTTCACGGCCCAGACCCAGTTCCACCACCTGACCATGGTCTGCGACGCCGGCCTCTGGGCCAGAGTGCCTGCCGACCAGCAGGCCGCGCTGCAGGGTGTGCTGGAAAACGACCCCCGCCCCTCCTACCAGCACGACCCGGAGCGGGTCTACGGCATGGAGTTTGGAGGGCTGGAAGTCCACTTCAAGGTGGACGGCGAGGTCCTGACCGTCACCGGCATCGACCGCCGCTGACGCCGGAGGGACAGTTATGGAACTCCGAAACATCAACACCTTCCTTCATATCGCCGAGCTGCACAGCTTTTCCAGCGCTGCGCGGGAGCTGGGCTACTCTCAGTCGGCGGTATCGGCCCAGATCTCCCAGCTGGAAACAGAGCTGGGTACGCCTCTCTTTGACCGGGTGGGCAAGACCGTCCGCCTCACCGACGCGGGCCAGACGTTCCAGAGCTATGCCCGCACCCTTCTCATCACGGCCCAGCAGGCCAGGGCCGCGCTGGTGCCTGCCCGGGCCGTCAGCGGCACCCTGCGGGTGGCACTGGCCGATTCCGTATGCAGCACCTTCCTGCCCGACCTGCTGCAGCAGTTCCACGCCCTCTGCCCGCAGGTGGAGCTGGTGCTCCGCACCGCCACCGCCGACGAGATGCTGCGGCTGCTGAGCGCGAACCAGATCGACCTGGCCTACACCCTCGACCAGCCTCTGCTCCTGCCCAGCCTGACGCTGGCCGTCAATGTGCCGGAGCCGGTCTGCTTCGTGGCCCCCGCCGAGCATCCGCTGGCCGACAAGGCCGAAGTGCCGCTGGATGTTCTGGCTCAACAGGAATTTCTTCTCACAGAGCGGGGCATGAGCTACCGTGACGCCCTCGACCAGCGCCTCGCCGCCCGCGGGCTGTCTATCCACCCCTACATCGAGCTGGGCAGCGCCTCGCTGCTCTGCCAGATGGTGGAGCGAGGGATGGGGCTCTCCTTCCTGCCCGAGTACATCGTCCGTCCTGCCCTCTCCGCCGGGCGTATCGCCCGCCTCCATGTCCCCGACTGCACTGTCACCATGCACCGGCAGCTGTTCTATCACAAGGACAAATGGCTCACACCCCAGATGAAAGCCTTTATTGAGCTGGTAAATCAATAAGCAAAAGCCCCGCACCACATCGAACGATGCAGTGCGGGGTTTCCTCTTTGTATTTTCGGTTCAGCTCAGCCGGTTCATCCGGACCGCCACATAGGGGTCCGGAAGCTTGAGTTCATCGGCCAGATCTTCTTCACTGTCGTACTTGTCTGCCGCAAGGCCCACGAAAACGCTGCAGCTGTCGAAGCGTCCATCCGGCGAGAGCGCCGTTATCTTTGCCTCGCCGTCGGCGACGGCAGTCACGACACCAGAAGCGTCCACAGTAGCGACGCCGGGGTTGCTGCTGACCCATGTGATGGGGACATTCGTGCCGTCCTCCACAGCGACAGACGCTGTGAGTGCCTCTTTGCTGCCCACCGTGCGGAGCAGCAGGTCGCGCTTATTCAGAGTCACCTTGCCGACATCGCTGTTGACGGTAACGGCGCAGCGCAGCGCCTGACCGTTGGTGGCCAGCGCCGTGACGGTGGTGGTACCGGGCTTCTGGGCCGTGACAAGGCCCTCCGGATCCACCGTTGCCACCTCGGGGTTGCTGCTCATCCACTGGTAGGCATAGACAAAGGAGCCGCTCGTGTTGATGAGCTGCAGCTTCTGGCTGGGGTGGGCATTGTTATACTGGATAACAAGGTTGAGGGTGGTGTGGTCGAGGGCAGGCTTTTTGCTGGCCGCATTGCCGCTCTCCTTGCGGACAGTCACCTTGCAGGCAGCGCACTCGCCCCGGTCGGTGATGGCGGTGATCGTGGCCTCACCGGCGCTGCGGCCGGTGACACGGCCATCGCCGTCCACGGAAGCCACGGTGGGGTTGCTGCTCATCCAGACGATGAAGTAGTAGTCGCTCTGCCCGCCGGTGTAAAGATAGGCTTTGGGGCGGGGGTCGTCTGCCGTGATCTCCAGCTCCATCTCGTTCACTTCCAGCTCAAAGTTCGCCGATGCTCCCAGCAATGCGGGGGCCGCCTGTGCAGCAGGAGCTGCCAGAAGCAGCCCGCTCAGCACAACCGCCGCTGCCAGCCGTGTGATCTTATTCATAGGGTAGCACTTCCCTCCTTTGGATAAGGTTTATCGCAATGTGCTCTGCACAAAATCCCTCTCACTATTAGTTTATTGTACACGCACCCAAAAGAAGGGTCAAGTTCTTCGCCAGAAGTGTCACAATTTCGCGCACCTTTTCGTGAAAGGCACTAAAACACCCCCGCCAAATTTATACAAATCGTGCAGACTGTATTTCACCAGACAGCAAAAGAGCCGCCGCACTTTATACAGTGCGGCGGCTCTCAGATGCCGTAAAAATCAGTAATTCCTGGCCTTCAGCTCAAAGTAGCTCTGGGGATGTGCGCAGACCGGGCACTTGAGGGGAGCAGACTTGCCGATATGGGTGTAGCCGCAGTTCCGGCAGACCCACACCTGCTGCTCTTCGCGGGCAAAGACCTTGCCCTCCTTGAGGTTGGCGGCAAGGGCGCGGTAGCGTGCCTCGTGCTCCTTTTCGATCTGGCCCACCATCGTGAAGAGAGCGGCCAGCTGGGTGAAGCCCTCCTCCTTGGCCTCCGCTGCCATCCGGGGGTACATCTCGGTCCACTCATCGTTCTCGCCGCTGGCTGCCATGTCGAGGCAGGTCAGGGTGTCGGGGATGGAGCCGCCGCAGAGGGCCTTGAACCACAGCTTGGCGTGTTCCTTCTCGTTGCCGGCGGTCTCTTCAAAGATGGCAGCCAGCTGCTCGTAACCTTCCTTCTTTGCGACGCTTGCAAAGTAGGTGTACTTGTTGCGGGCCATGCTCTCGCCTGCAAAAGCTTCCATCAGGTTCTTCTCGGTCTTGGTTCCCTTGAGTTCCATAATCTGTTCTCCTCTCAGATAGTCTGACACTGCCAGTATGGGCTGTGTCCGGTTTGGTTTATTCTACGCGCAGCCCGCTTTGTTCGGTACCGGGTGTGCGATCGGTCTTCCTTGTCTCTGAGGGTATTATACCAGAATTTCGGGCAGAAATCAAGAATAATTCCTATTTATTTTGAGAATATTTCCTATTTATTTTTTCAACTATGCTGCTTGAGTGCGCACACGGCGATGCTGAGAGCGCTCCATGCCGCCTGATACATCAGCACCGCAGCCACGCTCAGCATCCCCACGCTGCCCGCATAGGTCAGCAGGACGGCGATGGCCACCGAGAACCACACCGACACCAGCTGCACCGTGGTCGCGGTCGTCTCGGCGTTCTGGGCCTGCTCTGCGGCCCGCAGACCGCCGGTCAGGCTGGCAAAGCCGTTGGTGCAAAGGATGCAGCAGCCTTCGGAGCCGGTGTCTTCGGCGGTGGCAGCGCCCAGTGCGGCACACTGCTCCTGGTCCAGCAGGACGACCATGCCCTCGGGCAGATGGTAGGCGTCGGTGATGTGCCGTGCGGTCAGGGTGGGGTCCTGGCAGGACACCAGCAGCTGGATATTCTCTTTTTGCAGCTGTTCCAGACAGCGGGCGGCGTTCCGTCCCCCCACATAGCGGAGCACGAACATGGCGTGCAGACTGCCGGACACGGCCAGATAGAGGATCTGCAGCTCGCCGTTCTTGGAGTGCTTGGCCTCATATTCCTCGTCGGGCAGGGGAACTTCTTCTTTTTCCATGTACGCACGGGTGCCGATGAGGATGCGGTTGTTGTCGCACCATGCAGAGAAACCGAGGCCGCGATGGACTTCCAGGTCCTTGACCGGGTAGAGGATGTCGGTGCGGTCCTCGATGATCTGGTGGAACAGGCCGCTCAGGGTATTGCAGCACTTGCTCAGGACGCTGGCCGAATAGAGGATGGCCCGGTCGATGCGTCCGCCCTTGAAGATGCGGATGTCCTCGAGCATGGCGCTGTCCGGGGTGAACAGCTCATCGGCGTCAGCCTGAACGGTATCCACACCGCCCAGTTCCTCGATCGCCGCCCAGCCGGGGATTACCGCACCCGAGGCAGCGGCAGTCTGCTGCAGCCGCAGGGATGCAAAGCCTGCGATAAGGGTGGAGGACAGAGGCGAACCCATGCAGAGCACAGCGGTCAGCGCCGCAGCACCGCCGTTGAGGCCGCCGCCAAAGACGCAGAAGACCAGACCGGCCAACACAGCCGCACCCAGCAGGATGTAATTCGTCTTACGGGCGCGGCGCTCACAGGCGCGGGGGCCGAAGCCCTGCTCCACCATCGCGTCGTCCCACTCGGCGGGTCGGCTGAGCAGCACCCAGGGGTCTTTTTCGTCCATGTCCTTGGAGAGGATGCGGATAAGGTCTTTGTCCTTGGCGCGGAACGCACCGCGATGCTCCGGACCAGCCTGCGCCAGTTTGAAGCCGCCCTGGACCGAGGCCAGAAGGACACGGTCGCCCAGCAGTGCAAGGAACAGCCCCAGCGCCGCAATGCCGGACAGAAGGGTGAAGCTGGACGCCTGATAGTTCTGCGCGTTCAGCAGGGCCACAGCAGCCTGCAAAAGCGCAGCGCAGGCTGCCATCGCGGGCATGGTCTCCATGCTGGGGCGTTCGCCCCGCAGCCCCTTCAGGCCGTCCCTCACGACGGGCCAGCCCACAGCCAGCGCCAGCGCCAGGAAGAGCAGATCAGCGGCATAGAAGGCCGCCGGGGCAGTTACGGGGTCAAGGCCGCCCAGCGGGCCGACAAGGCCCTCTGCGGCGAGGCCGAAGTGGAGCAGCACCAGTGCAAGGATGCCGCCCAGCGCACAGCGCAATGTAAGGGCCGCACCCATCTGGTGCAGCCGTTCCCCCACCTGTTCCGGCGTCTCGGGCGTTTTTTCCTCTTCGACAGGCGCTTCCTCGACGGGTGCAGCCTCCGGAGCAGCCGGTGCAGTACCGGCCTCTTCGGCCGGCTGTGCAGGCGCTTCCTCCTTCGGCGGCTCCACCGGAGCCACCTCGTCGCCGTCGTTCAGGAACATGAGCGGCAGGCTCATGCTGTCGTCATTGTCCGGCGGCGTCGCGCGGGCCGGGGCTGCGGGCGCTTTCTCGTCGTCGCCCTTGCCGAAGAACTGCATCGCCGGAGCCGCATGGGGCTTCGACACCTTATCTTCTGCAAACACCATCTCGGGCATCGGCACGGCAGGCTTCTCCGGCGCTGCATCCGGCTCTTTTTCTGCGTCCGGTTTCTTTGCAATGACCGGAACTGCCGGGGTGCTCTTTTCCGGTTCTGCGGGCTTCACCGGCTGGGGAGGCTCTTCCTCCTGCGGCGGAAGCTTTGCACCAAACAGCATGGCTTTGAGCGCCTGCATCTCCCGGTCCTCGTACTGCTCCTGCGGGGTGCGCGGCTCGTACTGGACCGCCTTTTTCCGGGGCGCGGCCTGCTTTTCTGCCGACTTTTTCTCCGGCTTGGGAGCAGGCGGCTCCGGCGCTTTGATGGGTTCTGCGGGCTTTTGGGGCTTTTCCGGCTCAGGCTGGGGGGCGCTGACCGGCTCGGCTGGCTTCGGCTGCTCGGGCTTCGGCTCTGCAACTTCCTCTTCCAGCGCCAGGACCAGCTCCAGGTCGGAGGGTTCCTCCGGCTCCTCGCCGCCCAGCTGTATCTCGCCGGTACGGCTCTCTTCGGGTGTGCCGCCTTCCTGCTGTTCGCCCTTTTCACGGCGGAACAGCCGGCCCAGCAGGCTCTTGGGCTTTTCTTCATTTTCATCGTCCCGCCGGGTCATCTCCTCCGGGACCTGGGCTACACTGGTGGTAAAAAAGGTGCGGAATTTTTCTTCGCGGGCGTCGAGCTCTTCCTGCGTCATTTCCTTCCGCTCGTCATCCTTTGGCATCCTGATCTTCCCTCCCTTGTTTCGTTCGGCACGGGTCAGCTCAGCCCTGTGCGGCGCGCTGGCTCTGGATCTCATACAGGATGATGCCTGCGGCCACCGAGACATTGAAGCTGTCCACGCCGGTACCCTGTGCGGTCATATCGAGGCTCACAACGCCGTCGCAGAGCTTCTTGACCAGCTGCGACACACCGCTGCCCTCGCTGCCCAGCACCAGCGCAATGGGGCCGGTGAGGTTGTTCTTGCGCAGGGACACGCCGTCCATGTCGGCGCAGTAGACGAAAACACCCTGCTCCTTAAGGCGGCGGATGGTCTCGCCGATGTTGGCCACACGGGCCACGGGCAGACGCTCAGCCGCACCGGCGCTGGACTTGATGACGGTGGGGGTCACGGATGCGCCGCCCCGCTTGGGGATGACGATGCCGTGAGCGCCGCACAGCAGAGCCGAGCGCATGACAGCGCCCAGATTGTGGGGGTCTTCGATGCCGTCGCTCAGCACAAGGAAGGGCGTTTCGCCCTTCTCTTTGGCAGCAGCCAGCAGGTCCTCCACCGTTGCGTATTCGATCTCACTGGCAAAGGCAGCCACGCCCTGATGGCTCTCGGTGCCGGTCATGAGGCGCAGCTTGTTGGGGTGTACCCGCTTGACGGTGGCACCGGCTTCCTTCGCCATTGCGGTATAGTAAGCGGCCACAGCCGGGGCCATACCCTCGGCCAGCAGCACTGTATCCACGCCGGAGCCGCTCTTCAGCAGCTCTGTGACCGGGTTCTTGCCGTAGACGAGGCTCTCGTTCCGGGGCTGGTCGTCGGCCTTTTCGCGGCGGGGACGGCGGGGCATATTGCGTTCTTCCATGAAGTTCTCCTTCCGTTTCTATCGCAGGACACCAAAGCCCTTCCGGCCCGGCGTCATCGTATCGCTTCAAACGAGTTTTCAGAACCGCAGCGCTGTAAAGCTGCATTTTGCGGCAGGCACTGACGCATTTCAGACGTACAGCGCTTATAACTCATCTTGAAGTATAACATAAGCGGCAGGGGTTTGCCATAGAATTGCGCTTTTTCTTCCCGTGAAATTTCTGTGCCGCCCACCCGGGCAGAGCCTCATGGGAGAAGTGTTGCCTTTTGCGCGCCGGTTATCCGTCTTTTTGCCCGTGGTAAAAGTTTTCCACATTCAGACCGCTTTACCATCCGTATACCCGCCCTGTTTTTTCCACAAGTTGAAAACCCTGTGGAGAAAGTTCAAAACTCAAGCATTCAAGCCTGTTTTCCGGGTGGAATTCCACACTTTCCACAAGGTTTTCCACAATCTTATCTCGACAGGCTCAGAACCTTGCATACATTTTGTAATTTTCAAGTCAGAATTATGACAAAATTTTGAAGCAGAGCGGCACTTGTTTTGCCTTTTTATCCAACATCATTTTGACGAATGTGGATCCCTGTTGAAAATCGTCTGCTTTGGCATCTCCGCCGCCGGTCTGGCCGGATGTTGTCGAAGCCTGTATAAAATGTTGCATCCCACTTATTTCTCTGTCTTTCGAGCACACTGCTGGCCAAGAAAGCTTCGGTTTGGTTACAAAAACTCTCCGGTGGATTGATTTTACCATCTGTTTGGGGTATACTTAGGGTGCAACTTCGTTAAACCATGCACAAAGCGGTGTGTGGGTACGAACAGACCCCGATAATTTTTGGAGGTAATAATAATGTTGGTAAATGCAACCGAAATGCTCATCAAAGCTCGTGACGGCCACTACGGTGTGCCTCAGTTCAACATCAACAACCTGGAGTGGACCAAGGCTGTTCTGACCGCCTGCGAGGAGATGAAGAGTCCTGTCATCCTGGGTGTCTCCGAGGGTGCCGGCAAGTACATGACCGGCTTCAAGACCGTCGCTGCTATGGTCGATGCAATGGTCGATTCCATGGGCATCACCGTTCCCGTCGCTCTGCATCTGGATCACGGCACCTACGAAGGCTGCAAGGCCTGCGTTGAGGCCGGTTTCTCCTCCATCATGTTCGACGGCAGCCACTACTCCATCGAGGAGAATGTGGAGAAGACCAAGGAGCTGGTCGCTCTGGCACACTCCAAGGGCATGAGCATCGAGGCCGAGGTCGGCTCCATCGGCGGCGTTGAGGACGGCGTCGTGGGTAATGGCGAGATCGCTGACCCCGCAGAGTGCGCAAAGATCACCGATCTGGGCATCGACTTCCTGGCCGCCGGCATCGGCAACATCCACGGCGTCTACCCCGCCAACTGGAAGGGTCTGGACTTCGAGGCTCTGGACCGCATCCACAAGGCTACCAATAACATTCCTCTGGTCCTGCACGGCGGCACCGGCATCCCTGACGACATGATCGCAAAGGCCATCAGCCTGGGCGTCTCCAAGATCAACATCAACACCGAGT
>OODO01002376.1_pt1 | contig 10491 bp, 9 predicted proteins | sample 1671261 | NCBI WGS metagenome assembly OODO01 (sample SAMN06348138, study PRJEB24527) | human gut metagenome | biome: human gut; feature: ankylosing spondylitis patient; material: feces | host: Homo sapiens | place: China | collected 2015-10 | reverse complement strand
ATCGCTGTTCTCAGCCATCAGCTTGCTGTACTGGACCTTCTTCAGGCCGCCGATGAACTTGCTGTGGGTGATGTGGAACTTCTGCTCGGCCTTCTTGCCGGTCAGGACAGCCTCGTCACAGTTGATGACGACGACGTAATCGCCGCAATCGACGTTGGGGGTGTAGTTGACTTTCTGCTTGCCGCGCAGCAGAACAGCAGCCTCAGCAGCGACGTGACCCAGGCTCTTGCCGGATGCGTCGAGCAGATACCACTTGCGCTCGACTTCAGCGGGCTTTACGAGAGTAGTGCTCATATCTATTTCCTCCTGATAAGCTTTTTGTACGTTTCAGGCGCCCTTTTGGGGCGCGAGAGTCAGTATACAACACAAAAACGCGCCTGTCAACATGATTTTTGGATTTTTTCGGCGGAATTTTTTGAAACTCTCAAAATCGCTTGTTTTCTCTCAAATCCTCTTGATTTCTGAATTTCGATTTTTGCAAAAGTTTTTTGCTCGCCCCGGCATATTTTTGCCATTTGCCCGCTACAAATCCCGCTGCGGTTGTGGTATACTATAAAGGATATGGGCGGTGCACCGCTGCCCTTGCCAACACAAGGAGAATACATCCATGCCAAATGAGATCGACCGCACTTCTTCGGCGCAGCGTCGCAGCTCCAAGCTGCTGACGGCGATGGCCATTTTCATCTGTCTGGGCATCGCAGCCTACATGGTGCTCACCCTGCTGGTGAACCGGCAGACCCCCGCGACACCCGACACCCACTATACCGGCACGAACGGCGTCTCTGTCTACTACGACAGCAGCGTGTGGAGCGTGTGCCGCATGACCGAGGACGCAACCCTTGGCACCGTGCTGGAGCTTGCCACCGCCGACACGGCAGACAGTGAGGACTATCAGGCCGTGCTGTTGCAGCGCGGCACCGCCGACAGCTACGACAACTTTATTGAGGACTCGGAAGCCGACCTCAAGCAGGCCTACGGCGTCATCAAACCCCGCAAGGTCAACCTGACCGTGGAGGGTGCAGCGGTAGAGGCGGTGCGCTGCGATATCCGCACCTACTACGCCGTGCTGGCCACCATCACCTACGACAGCGGCGATGTGGTCTATGTCTCGGCGCTGACCAAGCTGGCGTCCATCAGCGATGTGGTCAATCTGGTAGAAAGCGTGAGCCTGTCATGAGTGATCTTCGTGCAATGCAGCGGCTTTGCGGTTTAATGCGCAAGGCCGTACAGGACTATGAAATGATCGCCCCCGGCGACCGGGTGATGGTGGGCGTTTCCGGCGGCAAGGACAGCGTGGCGCTGACCATCGGTCTTTCCATGCTGCGCAAGTACATCGGCTTTGATTACGAGGTGGTGGCGGTCACGCTGGACCCGCAGTTCGACCATCAGCCCATGGACTACTCGGCGCTGGCAGAGCTGTTCCGGCAGCACGGCATCCCCTACGAGGTGCGCCGCACCGAGATCGGCCCTGTGGTGTTCGAGTACCGCAAGGAAAAGAACCCCTGCGCCCTGTGTGCCAAGCTGCGGCGGGGTGCGCTGCACACCGCCGCGCAGGAGCTGGGCTGCAACAAGGTGGCGCTGGGGCATCATCTGGACGATGCCGTGGAGACCTTTTATATGAACCTCTGGCGGGAGGGACGCATCGGCTGCTTCTCGCCGGTGACCTACCTCTCCCAGCGGGATCTCACCCTCATCCGTCCCATGCTGCTGGCTACCGAGTACGAGGTGCAGTGCGCCGTGCGGGAAGCGGGCTTGCCCATCGTGAAGAGCCGCTGCCCCGCCGACGGCGTTACCGTGCGGGAACAGACCAAAGAATTTGTGCAGGAGCGCTGCCGCACCGACCACGCCTTCCGCCAAAAGACCCTCCATGCTTTGCAGGAGAGCGGCATTGACGGCTGGCGTCCCGTCCACACGGGCCGGGGCAGCTTTATCGTACCAAAAAAGGAAACAGATCATGCAGAAACAACCGTTTGAAAAACACGTCTGGGCCGAGATCGACCTCGAAGCCCTTCGGTATAATTTCCGGGAGGTAAAAGCCCGGGCAGGGGCGCTGCCCCTGTGCGCAGTGGTCAAGGCGGACAGCTACGGCCACGGCGCGGTACAGTGCGCCCGGGTGTTCGCCGAGGAGGGTGCCGCATGGCTGGCGGTCAGCTGCCTGACCGAGGCCGTGCAGCTGCGCAAGGCGGGGCAGACTTTGCCCATCCTCATTCTGGGGCATGTGCAGCCCGCCTACGCCGCCGCCCTGATCCAGAACGACATCACTGTGGCCTGCTACTCCCTTGCGCAGGCACGCGCCCTGAGCGAAGCCGCCGTGGCGGCAGGGGGCAAAGTACACATCCACCTCAAGGCCGACACTGGCATGGGACGCATCGGCTTTGCCCTGCGCACCGATTTTGACGCCGCCATCCGGGAGATGCTGGAGGCCTGTGCGCTGCCCGGGCTGGAAATGACCGGCCTGTTCCAGCATTTTTCCGTGGCCGATGATACCGCCCCGGAGAATGTGGCCTATACTGCCGAGCAGCACGCACTGTTCGTGAAAGCCTTCCACGCACTGAAGGCCGCCGGGCGGGAGCCTGCCCTTGTGCACTGTGATAACTCTGCCGGGGTCATGCTGCACCCGGACTGGCCGGAGGGACTGCCCCGGGAGCGCTGCATGGCGCGCCCCGGCATCATCCTGTACGGCTACGACCCCAGCGACGAGGTGCGCTTTGGCCGCTTTAAGCCGGTAATGACCCTTAAGACCGTGGTGAGCATGATCAAGGAGATGCAGCCCGGCCAGTGCGCCAGCTACGGCCGCCGCTTTACCGCCGAAAAGCCCACCAAGGTAGCCACCCTTTGCACCGGCTATGCCGACGGCTATCCCCGGCTTTTGAGCTGCGGCAAAGGCGTGGTGGAGATCCACGGCAAGGCCTGCCCGGTACTGGGGCGGGTGTGCATGGATCAGATGATGGTGGACGTGACCGATGTACCGGAAGTGCGCGAGGACGATGAAGCCATCCTGTGGGGCGGAACCGTAAGCGACACCGCAGAGACCATTGCCCGCAAGACCGACACCATCCCCTATGAAGTGCTGTGCGGCGTTTCCCGCCGCGTGCCCCGCGTCTACCGCGACCACGGACAGATCGTGGCCGTGGAGGACTGGATCTTAGAAGCATAAAGCTGCCCGGAGGAACTACATGGCAAGAGACAACATCCGCAACTTCTGCATCATTGCACATATCGACCACGGCAAATCCACCCTGTCCGACCGCATTCTGGAGCTGACCAAGAGCGTGGACGAGCGCACCATGGAGGATCAGATCCTGGACAACATGGATATCGAGCGCGAGCGCGGCATTACCATCAAGGCGCGTGCCGTGACCATGAACTATACTGCAAAGGACGGCAAGACCTACGAGTTCAACCTGATCGACACCCCGGGTCATGTGGACTTTGCCTACGAGGTCAGCCGCAGTCTGGCCGCCTGCGAGGGCGCCATTCTGGTGGTGGACGCCACGCAGGGCGTGGAGGCGCAGACGCTGGCAAACACCTATCTGGCGGTTGACAATGGACTGGAGGTTCTGCCCGTCGTCAACAAGATCGACCTTCCGGCGGCGCGGCCTGCCGAGGTCAAGAAGGAAATTGAGGACGTCATCGGCATCCCCGCCATGGACGCGCCTGAAATCTCCGCCAAGAACGGCATCAACATCCATTCCGTGTTGGAAATGATCGTGAAGAATGTCCCCGCGCCCACGGGCGACCGGGACGCACCTTTGCAGTGTCTGATTTTCGACAGCCAGTATGATTCTTATCGCGGCGCGATCGTGTACCTGCGCGTGGTCAACGGCACGGTCTATCCCGGCATGGATATCCGCATGATGGCCTCCGGGGCGGTTTACAAGGTCGTGGAAGTCGGATATCTGCACCCGAAGGGTATGGTTCCGGCCGAAAGCCTCGGCGCGGGCGAGGTCGGATATCTCACGGCCTCCATCAAGACCGTCTCCGATACCCGCGTGGGCGACACCATTACGGGCGTGGAAAATCCAGCGGCCGAAGCGCTTCCGGGCTACCATCAGGCGCAGCCGATGGTCTTCTCGGGCGTGTATCCGGCGGACGGCTCGAAATACGGCGATCTGCGCGACGCGCTGGAAAAGCTGAAGCTGAACGACGCTTCCATGAGTTTCACACAGGAAAACTCCATTGCGCTGGGCTTCGGCTTCCGCTGCGGTTTCCTGGGTCTTCTGCACATGGAGATCATTCTCGAGCGGCTCGAGCGCGAATATAACCTTGATCTCATCACGACGGCTCCAAACGTCGTCTATAAGATCACCAAAACAGACGGCACGCAGCTTGACGTCTATACGCCGCTCAATTATCCCGACCCCGCCGAGATTGCCGAAGCGCAGGAGCCGTATGCGAAAGCGAACCTGATTGCCCCGCCCGAATATGTCGGTGCGATCATGGACCTGTGCCAGAACCGGCGCGGCGAATTCAAAGACATGCAGTATCTCGACCCCACGCGCGTCGAGTTGCACTATTCCATGCCGCTGAATGAGATCATCTATGACTTTTTCGACGCGCTCAAGAGCCGCACACGAGGCTACGGTTCGCTGGATTATGAACTCGAGGGCTATCGCCCGTCGAAGCTTGTCAAGCTTGACATTCTCCTGAACGGTGAGATCGTTGACGCACTGAGTTTCATTCTCTTTGCCAACAACGCCTACGCAAGAGCCCGAAAGATCTGCGAGAAGCTGAAGGACAATATCCCGCGCCAGATGTTTGAGATCCCGGTGCAGGCTGCCGTCGGCGGCAAAATCATTGCCCGCGAGACGATTAAGGCACTGCGCAAGGACGTACTCGCCAAGTGCTACGGCGGCGATATCACGCGCAAAAAGAAGCTGCTTGAAAAGCAGAAAGAGGGCAAAAAGCGCATGCGCACATTCGGTACGGTCGCTGTGCCGTCCGAGGCGTTCATGGCCGTCCTCAAGCTTGACGACGAATCGTAGGAGGTTTTTCCGTGGCGCTCATTCAGATCGTTGAAAACAAGAAAAAAAGCCTCGGCATCTACGTCCATATCCCGTTCTGCCGGAGCAAATGCGAATACTGCGACTTTTATTCCATCCCCGGCGCGCGCAGCCGGGATCTGATGGACCGGTATCTCGACGCCGTGATTCTGCACATCCGGGAAGCAGCGCAGGGCGCGGCAGGCTACGAGGTCGATACCGTCTATTTTGGCGGCGGCACACCGTCGTTCTTCGGCGCCGGCGGGCTTGCGAAGATTTTCGCTGAGATCGACCGCCGCTTCGATGTCAGCCGCGACGCGGAGGTTTCGCTCGAGGCCAACCCGGATTCTGTGACGCTGCCCATGCTCACGCGGCTGCGCCGCGCGGGCTTCAACCGCATTTCCATCGGCGTGCAGTCGGACGACGACGCGCAGCTCAAGGCGCTGGGCCGCCCGCATAACTACCGGCAGGCGCAGCAGGCTGTGTCGCTCTCGCGGCGCGCAGGCTTTGACAATGTTTCGGTTGACCTCATGTTCGGCCTGCCGAACCAGTCGCGCGAGCAGTGGATGCAGACGCTTCGCAACGTCATCGACCTTAAGGCCGACCACATCAGCTGCTACGGCCTCAAGGTAGAGCCCGGCACGAAGCTTTGGTCATACAAGGACTGCGCCAATCTCCCGGACGACGACGCACAGGCGGATATGTATTTCTACGCCGTTGAAACGCTTGAGCAATTCGGCTATCACCAGTACGAGATCTCCAATTTCGCGCACGACGGCTTTATTTGCCGCCACAACATGAAATACTGGGTCGGCGACGAGTATCTGGGCTTCGGCCCGTGCGCGGCCTCTGACTTCGCCGGGCGGCGATTTACCATCAAGCCCGATTTGGAGGGCTATATCAAGGGCGTGATGGACAAGGGCCAGATTCTGTCCGAGTCCGAACTCGTCCCGCTGCGCGAACGCGCGGGCGAGTATCTCATGCTCCGCCTGCGGACGGTCGATGGCATTGAAAAGGGCGAGTACACCCGCTCGTTCCTGCTGCCGTTCGAGCCGATTGAGGAAATTCTGCTTCGGCTTCAGACGCAGGAATATGCCGCGTTCACCTCCGGCCGCTGGCATCTGACGCCGAAGGGCTTCATGCTCTCAAACACCATTCTGGTGGAACTTCTGGAGGCCCAGCAAAAATCCAAGCCGCTGGCGCAGAGGCGCTGACAGACGAACAGAGCCGGGGAAGCGTCAATGCTTCCCCGGCTCTTGCCGGAAAAACAGCCCTTCCGGTCAATCGGTGCGGCCGGAACGGGAGGCTGCGAAGAAACCGGGCGGCTGCTTTTCAGACTCCGCCCGGATCAGCGGGACGCGGAACCCCCGTTCTGTCTGCCTTCTGCCGCTCCGGCGAAGCGCGGCGTCTGACCGAAACGCGCACCTGCGTATGGATCATCCGGCGGACAAAGCATTTCAAAAGCATTTGCCAACGATCTCTCTGGCCATAGTATGTGCAGAGCCAAGAAAAATACACAAGGTCCAATTTGACTTTACAGGCGTAAAACGGTAAGATAAGAAAAAACAAAGGAAGCGGAAAAGCAATGGAAGAATTTGAAAATTTGCAGGAAACAAAACTCTCGTCCCAGCCGATTTTCGACGGCGATGTGCTGCATATCTATAAGGACACCGTCCGCCTGCCGAACGGCAAGACCTCCACGCGGGAATATACCGTCCACCACGGCGCCGTGTGCATCCTGCCGCTGTTGGAAAACGGCGACGTGCTGCTCGAGCGGCAGTTCCGCTACGCCATGAGCGAAGTCCTGACGGAGATCCCCGCCGGGAAGCTTGACTACATCGGAGAAGACCCGCACGAGGCCGCGCTGCGCGAACTGCGGGAGGAAACGGGCGCGGTTGCAAGCGAACTCATCCCGCTCGGGCCGTTTTATCCCACCTGCGCATATTCGACCGAGGTCATCCATATGTTTCTGGCCCGCGGGCTGACCTTCGGCGAACGGGATTTGGACGAGGACGAATTTCTAAACGTATTCCGTCTGCCGCTGCGTAAACTGGTCGAGAAGGTTCTGAACGGCGAAATCCCAGACGCCAAAACGCAGGCCGCCGCGCTTCGCGTGTGGTGTATGCTGAAAGAGGGAAAACTCCCGTGAGGCGGAACCTGCTGTACGTCTCGTCCATTGGCGAAGACTGCTGTGCAGCCGCGCAGGACTTTCACGTCGGCATCGAACTTGCACAGTTCTGCACGGCAGCCCGGCTCGACGGGGCGCCGGCGGAGCCGTGGGAAATTCCGGTGGAGCGCTGTCTGTCTGCGGCAGACCGATTCATTCTGCACGGGCCGTTCAACGAACTGACCCCGGCAGCCATCGACCCGTTGGTGCTGGATGTGACAAAAAAACGATACCGGCAGGCAATCGCGCAGGCGCGGACACTCGGAATCCAAAAAGTTGTTCTGCACGCAGGCTTTCAGCCGCTGGTCTATTACCCGGAATGGTTCATAGACCGCAGCGCCGCCGTATGGCAGGAACTGCTCTGCGAGATCCCGGATGATATGACCGTCTGCCTGGAAAACGTGCTCGAGCCGGAGCCGCGTCTGCTCACGGCAATCATGGGAGCCGTCTGCGACCCGCGCCTGCGTATCTGCCTCGATCTCGGCCACGCCAATACCTGCGCGTCGCACGTTCCCCCGGAAGACTGGCTGCGCGCCTGCGCGCCGTATCTGTCTCATGTGCATCTGCACAACAATCAGGGCGGCCATGATCTGCATGCAGCGCTTTTTGACGGCGTGATGGACATTACGGGTCTTCTTTCCATGCTGGAGGAGCTTTCCCCGCAGGCGACGTGTACACTGGAACTGATGCAGGACAGGCCGAGCCTCGACTGGCTCGTAACAGAACATCTTTTGGAGTAAACCCTATGGAACAGAATGAACGGCAGCTTTTCTCGCTGCTTTCCGAAATTACCCCATTGTACGAAGCGTCTATGCGCGAGGCGAAAGCCCGGCAGGATGCGCTTGCAAAGCCGCCCGGAAGTCTCGGTCTGCTGGAAGACCTCTCTGTCCAGCTGGCAGGCATCACCGGGCATATCAAAAATGAAGTCAGCCACACCCGCATTTACGTTCTTGCGGCAGACAACGGCGTGGTCTGCGAGGGCGTTTCGTCCGCACCGCAGTCGGTCACGCGGGCGCAGGCCATCAACCTGACGCGCGGCCTGACCGGCGCGTCGTGTCTGGCAAAACACTTTCATGATGGCCTGATGGTCGTTGACATGGGCATTGCACTTTCCTATACCTGCCCGGAGATTCTGAACCGCAGTCTCGGTAAAGGCACAGCGAACATCGCCGCAGGCCCGGCCATGACGCGGCAGACTGCTGTACAGGGCATTCTGACCGGCATGGAACTTGCCGCACAGGCAAAACGGGACGGGATTCAGATTCTTGGCGTTGGTGAAATGGGCATCGGCAACACGACGACGTCCTCCGCTGTTTTGTGCGCGCTGAGCGGCGAACCCGTTGAGGCCGTCACGGGACGCGGCGGCGGATTGACCGGCGCAGCGTTTTTGAAGAAAAAACAGGTCATTGAACAGGCACTGACCATAAACGCGCCGGATGCACACGATCCCATTGACGTTCTGCACAGGGTCGGCGGGTTCGATCTGTGCGCCATGACGGGCGTCTTTCTGGGCGCGGCGCATGAACGCCTGCCAGTCGTGGTTGATGGGTTCATTTCCGTTGTCGCCGCGCTCTGCGCTGCCCGGCTGCGGGAAAACGCAGGGGGCTATTTCATCGGTTCGCATGTGTCCTATGAACGCGGGTACGAGATCGCGGCGCAGCTGCTTGGTCTGAAGCCCTGTCTGCAGCTTGGCATGCGGCTGGGCGAGGGCAGCGGATGCCCGTTGGCCTTCCGCGTGGTCGAAGCGGCCTGCGCGGTGATGAACACAATGGCAACATTCCCCGAGGCCGCCATCGACGACGGATATCTGACCGAAATACGCGAAAGGGACAGCTTTACGGTATGAACTACTTTCTTTCCGGCGGCGCAAAAAACGGAAAATCCTCTCTTGCACAGCAGATCGTCTGCGCGCAGGGCGGGCCGCACTATTATCTGGCGACCATGATCCCGCACGACGACGAGGATCGGCTGCGCATCCGGCGGCATCTGGAAAACCGCGCGGGACTGGGCTTTCAGACCGTCGAATGCGGAACGGACATTCTCGCCTCGCTTTCGCAGATGGATCCGGACGGCGCGGTGCTGCTTGACAGCGTGACGGCGCTGCTGTCAAATGAAATGTTCCGCGCAGACGGCACAATGGACGTTTTGGCCCCGGCGCGTCTGGAAGCAGAACTGCTGGAATTCTCCCGCCGCATGCGCTGCTGCGTGTTCGTGAGCGACTTTATTTACGCCGATGGCGGGCAGTATGACGCGTGGACAGAATGCTATCGCCGGGGACTGGCTGCGCTTGACCGCGCGCTGGCCGCAGCGTGCGAAAACGTCGCGGAACTTTGCTGCGCGCAGGCATATTGGTACAAAGGAGGTTTTGCCCGATGAAAACCAGAATCAAAAAGCCCCTGACGGCGCTTATGATGGCGTGGGGGACGTATCTGGCAATTCCGTGCCCGTATAAGGTCTGGGACGATGCGCTGCGCCCGTGGCAGATCGTGTGCCTGCCGCCGGTGGGACTGATTGTGGGCGGACTTTGGGCGCTGTGCGCGGCTCTTTTTGCGCACTTCCGGTTTACCGGGCTTTTGGCTGCCGCGTGCTTGACGGCGCTGCCGTTTCTCGTAACGGGCTTTTTCCATCTGGACGGATTTCTCGACTGCTGCGACGCGATTTTATCGCGGCGCGACCTGGGCACGCGGCAGAAGATTCTAAAGGATTCGCGCGTCGGCGCGTTTGCGGTTGTGTGTGCAATTCTGCTGTTTCTGTTCTCGTTTGCAGCGCTGGCAGACTGCGACTTCTCGTATATCTGGCGGGCGCTGCTGCTCATTCCGGTCGTGACGCGCTGCATGGCGGGCGTCGCAGTGGAGTCCTTCGCGCCCATGAAGACCAGCCAATATGCCGGGACATTCAAAGCCGGAAAAACGAAGCGGCAGCGGAATATCCTGCTCGGCATGTACCTTGCCGTCATGCTGGCGGTGTTTGTGTTCCTGTTTTCGCGGCCCAGCTGCGCACTGGCCGTTGCGTGGGCAGGCCTCGTGACGATTCTTTCCTGCCGGGCCGCACGAAAAAATTTAGGCGGCATGTCCGGCGACATTGCAGGCTTTTCCATCACGCTGGGCGAACTGTCCGGCCTTCTGATTCTGGCAGTCTTTTAAGGAGGAACGGATATGGTTTTGCTGATCGGCGGCGCGTATCAGGGAAAGCGCGCCTTTGCCATGGAGAAGCTTGGCATTCCCGAAACGCAGATTTTCACCTGTGAGGATACCCATATCGATTTCAGCAAGCCCTGCATTGACAGGCTCGAGGACTATGTTCTTGCCTGCATCCGGGCGGGGATTGACCCTATGGAGCAGC
>OODO01002370.1_pt1 | contig 10509 bp, 9 predicted proteins | sample 1671261 | NCBI WGS metagenome assembly OODO01 (sample SAMN06348138, study PRJEB24527) | human gut metagenome | biome: human gut; feature: ankylosing spondylitis patient; material: feces | host: Homo sapiens | place: China | collected 2015-10 | reverse complement strand
TCATAATGGGACTTGGAGCCGGGTTTGTTTTGTTTGGAGCATTTTTCATGGCGCAGGAGCTGATGGAGAGAAATGTCATACCGGATATGACAGGAACGACCGGGTGGATGCTTGTGCAGCGGCTGGTTGCATTTGCATTCGGCATCATTCTCCTTTTTACAGGAAGTGGCATGAAGAAGAAACAGGTAAAAGAAAATGATTACATGGATATGATGATTCCGGGAAAGGTAGTCGGAGAAGTGCCGGGAGCTAAGACGCTGACACCGGGAAAGGCGATCCTTACGATCCAGTATACCGATCCTTATGATGGCAGTGTGCATAACTATCAATTGGCGCAGGAATTGAGCCGGAAGAAGCATCCGGTTGGCAGCGAATATCCGTTGTACTATTCCAGAGAGCAGCGCAAGGTATACGATCCGGGATCAAACAAAGTGAACCGGAAAACAGAACTGTTTCTCAAATGGCTGGGGATTATCATATGTCTGGTGTCCGTGTTGAGTATGTTCACGGCATTTTGACGAGGATAAGATAATATGCTAGAATGGCATTGGTTAGCGAACACTAACCAATGCCATTTTACGTTAAAGGAGAGAAAATTTATCATTATCTGAATGCATTTGGTCTGACACCATGGATGTGTCTGCACTTGTTCTATATTATGATCCTGTATCTGTATACATGGATGACCGGATATGGATATGCCGATGCGGCACTTCCGGCATGCGAAGCCTTATTCGATCATCTGTCATGGGTTATCATAGTAAGCGAAGTCGTTATGCTTCCGGTATTCTTATACTGGTTTTATGTGGTCGTGTGTGGCAAAACCACATTGCCAAGATGGATGGCAGCAGGAAATGTACTTGTATTCTACTGCATTCTCTATGTTATAAAATCAATACTTCCGGATACAGCATTCCGTCTTGGATTCACAAACGGCTTGATGAGCGAAAGCATGATCTTTTTCTTTATCCTCATATGGATTGTAGGAAGCAAAACTGCGGAGAAATAATAAAAAGGGATTGCCCTGTTAATCAGATTTACTGCTGTCTCTGAAATGACTAACTGCGGTTTCTGTTCGATGCACATGTCTTATTCGTAAATACTCCGGTGCTAACTCGCCTTCGGCTCAAACAAGCACTCGTATTTACTGACAATGTGCATCTCTCAACGAAATCCTCGTAATGTCATCTACAGAGACAGCGGTAGATCTGTTTTAACAGGGCAATCCCTTTTTCGTTTTTATAGACTTTTTTTTAAAATAATATTCACTAATATTACTTCTGTCTGATGCTAATATCGCCGCTGGTTGTGCTGACGCCACATTCATATTCGGAATAATTTGCGCCATGTGGAATATCAACATCGCCATTTTGTGTATCTGCTAAGAAACTGTAGTTTCGGTCAGAAGCAAGAGCCAGATCAATGTCGCCGCTCGTAGCAGAAATGCTGATCGTATCAGCGGCCGTGATGGACATATCAATATCGCCACTCGTCGTATTACTGGAAAGACTGGTATTAGCAGTAATGTCACTGGCTGATACATAGCCGCTTGTGGTATAGAATTCTGCCTGATCTGTTGTTATGCGGTTCAACTGGATATCACCGCTTGAGGCATGAAGCTCTAGCTTAGTTGTAAATGAACCATTGCTGATAGAGATATCACCCGATGTAGTTTTGACTGTGAGGGTATTAGCTTCGATATCTGCGATATGGATGTCACCGCTGTTTGTCTTAAGACTGGTATATGAAGAGTTAAACACTGGCTTGCTATCAGTCTTGTGAGAATACAGATAGTCGATATCTCCACTTGCTGTGGTTACCTGGATAGATTCGTATTCTTTATCTGCCAGATAAACAACGGTAGTAGTATCCTGACCAAATCCGAGTGAGATTGTCGGATGGTGGGTACGTTTGTCTTCGCAGCGGAAGGTGAGCACGCCGTCAACAACCTCTGCATGGTTGGTCAGACCATCTGTATCATAATATTCGATGTAATTCGTTCCGTTGTCGGAGTTTTTGATTATGACGTCGGTAGATGCTTCGCCTGCGATGTCAACGGCGTTGAAATCATCTTTGATCTGAACTGTTTTCTTCACATAGTCCGGCAAGGCTTTCATACCGAGCAGGTCGACAGAACCATTTGGAAAATGGAATCCGTTAATTGCAAAACTTAAGAATGCGATAATGACGCCGACCACTATAAATATAGAAGCAACAATAACTGCTTTTTTGGATTTACTCATAATTATCTCTCCTTTACAAACATTCTCTTAATTCCATTGATGGATGCCTTGTACAGCTTGAAAATGCCGATCGTAACAGGCTTCACGGCTACGACGAACAGGATCGCAAGTCCGATTCCGGCAAATGCAGCTCCAAGCATGAAAAGGGCAGCCGGAACATTCTGTGTAATGAAAAACGGAATGACGCCCAGCAGTCCGCCGATACCTGCAACTGCCATCGAGAGTACGATCGCATAGAAGGACAGAAGAAGTGCCAGTATGACAACCGCCATGGTGATGATCAGAACGATCGCGGTCAGTAACAGTGGAGCCCATATAGGAGAACCAAGAATCAGCAAAATGATCTCCCATGCTTTTAACCGGTGGGATGGTTTGATCTTTTCTTTTACAAGTTTCGTCAGTGGCATATCTGCCAGAATCTGATCAACGACATCGTCAACCGCATCTTCCTCCGACAGACCATCTTCCATACGGTCATCGATCATTTCACTATAATAATCCATAAATTTATCAATATCGTCTGCCGGCATTTCCCGGATCTTTCCCCGGATCGCTGACAAATATTCCTGTTTAGTCATTGTCATTCTCCTCTCTGATAATAAAACGATATATAGATTCAAGTTCTTTCCATTCTTCTTTAAATTCCTCGATTCGTGCTTTGCCTGCATCGGTAATATGATAGTATTTCCGAAGTCGTCCGTTGTGTTCTACGGAGCGAACGGTGAGGAATGCGCCGGTTTCCAGTCTTCGCAGGATCGGATACAATGTAGATTCTGATATCGTTACAAAGGGTTTCATGTCCTTGATGATCTGATATCCATAAGAATCTTCATCCTTGATCGCAGCCAGTACACAGACATCCAGCATACCGCGTTTTAATTGAATATCCATATGTATACCTCCTTATGCACTATACTATATGACGTATAGTATAATATGTCAAGAGGTATTTTATAAAAAATAATTTGACAAGAACGCTCATGGTTGCTATACTCAAGGTTGATAAAAATAAGAAGAAAAGCGATGACAGAGACAGTAGATCATGTTTGAAAGGCAGAGCGAGCCGGAGATGGTGCAAGACCGGTGCGAGTAGAAGATGATGGAAGATCACTCTTAAGCTTCAGACCGAAAACGACAGCCAGTAGGCTCTGACGTTATTCCCTCGTTACGGGAAGCACATATGTTAGTATGCAAGTAATAGGTGGTATAACGAGAACTTTGAGCCTTCGTCCTTTTTGCGGCGGAGGCTTTTTTTACTTTATAGAAAAGTTTGTCTAATAATATTTTGCATACATTGAATAAAAAGAAAGGAAGAACAACATGTACGAAAAAGTATCGACCAAATTGAATTTCGTAGACAGAGAACAGAAGGTTCTGGATTTCTGGAAAGAAAATCAGGTATTTGAGAAGAGTGTGGAAGAAACAAAGGATCTTCCGACTTACACATTTTATGATGGACCTCCAACAGCAAACGGTAAGCCACATATCGGCCATGTGCTTACACGAGTTATCAAGGATATGATTCCAAGATATCAGACAATGAAGGGTCATAACGTAGTAAGAAAGGCAGGATGGGATACACACGGCCTTCCTGTAGAGTTGGAAGTTGAGAAACTTTTAGGAATCGATGGCAAAGAGCAGATCGAGGAATACGGTCTGGAGCCATTTATTCAGAAATGTAAAGAATCCGTATGGAAATACAAAGGTATGTGGGAAGAATTCTCCGGCAAGGTAGGATTTTGGGCAGATATGGATGATCCATATGTAACATACCACAATGATTTCATCGAGTCCGAGTGGTGGGCACTGAAGAAGATCTGGGATCAGGGACTTTTATACAAAGGCTTCAAGATCGTGCCATATTGTCCACGTTGCGGAACTCCACTATCAAGCCACGAAGTAGCACAGGGTTATAAGACTGTAAAGGAACGTTCCGCAGTTGTAAGATTCAAGGTTATCGGCGAAGATGCATATTTCCTTGCATGGACAACAACACCTTGGACACTTCCATCAAACGTAGCCCTCTGTGTAAATCCGGATGAGACTTATGTCAAAGTAAAGGCAGCAGACGGATATACCTATTATCTGGCAGAAGCACTGGCAGACAAGGTGCTCGGCTCTCTTGCAAAGGAGGCTACAGAAGATGCACCTGCTGTACCTGCATATGAAGTTCTGGAGACATACAAAGGAAAAGATCTGGAATACAAAGAGTACGAACCATTATATGAGTGCGTAAAGCCTGTATGCGAGAAGCAGCATAAGAAGGGTCACTACATCACATGTGATTCTTATGTAACTATGACAGATGGTACAGGTATCGTTCATATCGCACCTGCATTTGGTGAGGACGATGCAAATGTAGGAAGAAAGTACGATCTTCCATTTGTACAGTTCGTAGATGGCAAGGGTGATCTGACAGAGGAAACCCCTTATGCGGGAATCTTCGTAAAGGATGCAGATCCAAAGGTATTGGTTGACCTTGACAAAGAAGGACTTCTGTTCGACGCACCAAAGTTCGAGCATGAATATCCACACTGCTGGAGATGTGATACTCCGCTGATCTACTACGCAAGAGATACCTGGTTTATCAAGATGACAGCAGTCAGAGATAAGCTGGTTAAGAATAACGACACCGTAAACTGGATCCCTGAGAGCATTGGTAAGGGACGTTTCGGTGACTGGTTAAAGAATGTACAGGATTGGGGACTTTCCCGTAACCGTTATTGGGGAACTCCGTTAAATATCTGGGAATGTGAATGCGGATGCCGTCATGCGATCGGTTCGATCGAAGAATTAAAGAGCATGAGCGACAACTGCCCGGATGAGATCGAGCTGCACCGTCCGTTCATCGACGCTGTAACGATCAAATGTCCGGAGTGCGGTAAGCAGATGCACAGAGTATCTGAAGTTATCGACTGCTGGTTCGATTCAGGTTCCATGCCATTTGCACAGTGGCATTATCCGTTTGAGAATGCAGACATCTTCGAGAAGCATTTCCCTGCTGACTTCATCAGCGAGGCAGTTGACCAGACAAGAGGATGGTTCTATTCTCTGATGGCGATCTCAACCCTGTTATTTGACAAGGCTCCGTTCAAGAATGTAATTGTCCTCGGACATGTACAGGATAAGGATGGACAGAAGATGAGTAAGTCCAAGGGAAATGCAGTAGATCCAATGGATGCACTGAACAAATACGGTGCAGATGCGATCCGGTGGTATTTCTACAGCAACTCTGCTCCATGGCTTCCAAACCGTTTCCATGAAGATGCGGTTATCGAGTGCCAGAGAAAGTTCCTCGGAACCTTATGGAACACTTACGCATTCTATGTATTATATGCAAATATCGACAACTTCAATCCACTTGAGCATGAGCTGGATTACGAGAAGCTGTCACTGATGGATAAATGGTTATTATCAAAGCTGAACTCAACCGTAAAGGCTGTTGATGAGAACCTTGCAGCATACAAGATCCCTGAGACAACCAGAGTATTAGAGGAGTTCGTAGATGACCTTTCCAACTGGTATGTTCGTCGTGGACGTGAGAGATACTGGGCAAAGGGTATGGAGCAGGATAAGGTAAATGCCTACATGACACTGTATACAGCCCTTGTTACGATCTCCATGACAGCAGCTCCGCTGATTCCGTTTATGGCAGAGGATATTTACCAGAATCTGGTAAGAAGCATTGATAAGGATGCTCCATTATCTGTTCATCTGTGCGAGTTCCCGAAGGTAGAGGAGAAGATGATCGACACAGACCTTGAGGCAGCTATGGATGAGATCTTAAAGATTGTTGTTCTTGGACGTGCAGCCAGAAATACTGCAAATATCAAGAATAGACAGCCGATCGGAACCATGTATGTAAAGGCAGCAAAAGAGCTGACAGAGGATGAGACAGCGATCGTCAAAGACGAGCTGAACATCAAGAACGTAGTATTTACAGAAGATATCGCAAGCTTCAGTTCTTACACATTCAAGCCACAGCTTCGTACCGTAGGACCAAAGTACGGCAAGCAGTTAGGCGGAATCAAGGCATATCTGTCATCTGTTGACGGAAATGCAGCTATGGCAGAGCTGAAGGAAAAGGGTGCTCTGACATTTGACGTAAACGGCACAGAGGTATCTCTGGCAGAGGAAGATCTGCTGATTGATATCGCACAGACCGAAGGCTACGTTACAGAGGCAGACGGTGCGGTAACAGTTGTTATCGACACAAATCTGACAGAAGAACTCTTAGAGGAGGGATTTGTCAGAGAGATCGTATCCAAGATCCAGACCATGAGAAAGGAAGCCGGCTTCGAAGTAATGGACAAGATCACAGTCTATGCAGAGGGAAGCGACAAGGCAACCGGACTTATGAATGCAAATGCTGACAGCATCAAGTCTGACGTTATGGCAGATGCACTGGTAACCGGAAGTGTAGATGGCTATTCCAAGGAATGGAACATCAACGGCGAGAAGGTAACACTTGGTGTAAAGAAAAACGCATAAGTAATACAGGGCGATGACCGATGCCGAAAAAAGCAAATTTATACTTGCTTTTTTCGGAAAGCGTCTGTATTATAGATAGCATATTAAAAGGTGCAAGGAAGTACTGGAGATAGCAACTTCCCTGCACCTTTTTCTCGTTAATGAAGTTGTCAATTACACAACAAGAAATAGGAATGAATATGGAGGCGATGGGTATGGAAAAACTCAATCAGATTGTAAGCGCAGTTGATTCATTTGTGTGGGGACCGGTGATGCTGGTGCTTCTCGTAGGAACCGGTATCTTTCTGACGATACGGACGCGATTCCTGCCGTGGAGGAATCTCGGATATGCGATCAAGAGCACACTTAGTAAAGAAGCAAGAACAAAGAACAGAGGAACCGGTGATGTATCCCCATTCTCGGCACTGACGACAGCACTTGCCGCAACGATCGGAACCGGAAATATCGTAGGTGTGGCGACAGCAATGGTATCCGGTGGTCCGGGTGCTCTGGTCTGGATGTGGATCTCGGCGTTGTTCGGAATCACATCGAAATTCTCAGAATGTATGCTGGCAATCAAATACCGTGAGGTAAATGCCAAAGGAGAGATCTCAGGTGGACCGATGTATACGATGAAGAAAGCATTGAAACACAAAAGATTCGGAAGTGTGCTCGGTTGGCTGTTTGCATTCTTTGCGGTTGTTGCATCCTTTGGTATCGGAAATATGACACAGGCGAACTCGATCGCATCTTCCATGAATGAGACCTTTCACATCAATCCGATCATCATCGGTGTGATTCTTACGATCCTTGCCTTAATGATCATTATCGGTGGTATCAAATCCATATCAAAGATCTCCGCGATCGTTGTTCCGTTTATGGCAATATTCTATGTGCTTGCAGGACTTATAGTAATTATCGGAAATATATCGAATGTGCCGGAAGGCCTGCGTGAGATCTTCACAATGGCATTTTCCATGAAATCCGTATCCGGCGGTGTGCTTGGTACCGTAGTTGCATCTATGACAAATGCAATGCGGTTCGGTGTTGCCCGTGGTTGTTTCTCAAATGAAGCAGGTATGGGATCAGCAGCGATCACCGCAGCAGCAGCTACAACAGATAACCCGGTTCGTCAGGGATATATCAACATGACAGGAACCTTCTGGGATACGATTGTTGTATGTACGATCACCGGTCTGGTAATCGCAAGCTCCGGTGTGATCGGTAAAACATCGACAACGACGGAAGGTTCATATGTGATCACTTCTGAAGCCGAAGATACACTGGCTCTGACACATGAAGAAAAGGGTAAGATGGTGACGATAGAATATACCGTTACATACCAAGATGGAACATTGACTTTGTCCGGTGGAGCAGAGGATATCGTTCTGACACCATATGCAGACGCTTCCGATAGTGAAGCATTTGCAAAACTTCAGCATCAGCCGGATAGTCTGGAAGCAGTTTATGAGAATGGCGCGATCACAGGTGCATGGACCTCTGGCTGCAATGCTTATATTTTTGATGAAGATGGTACATATTATTATGAAGAAGCCTATACAGGATCGGCGCTGACGATCAAAGCATTTGAGACAGTTCTGGGTAAGGCGGGAGCATGGCTGGTAACGATAGGTATTGCATTATTTGCATTCTCGACAATCCTTGGTTGGGAGTATCATGGAGAGAAAGCCTTTGAATACCTGTTCCATTCCCACAAATACAACATGATCTATCGTATCATATTCTCCCTTGTAGTATACATCGGTGCGACGACTTCGCTGGATCTGGCATGGAACTTCTCGGATATCGCAAATGCACTGATGGCGATTCCAAACCTGATCTGCCTGCTTCTGTTAAGCAAAGAGATTGCAACCGATATGCAGGAATTCCAGAAAGTACTCGCAGAAGAAAAAGCAGCAAAGAAGCGTGCGTAAATAGTCGACCTGCCGGTAAGTTTTTGGAACAAAAATGAAAGATAAAAGATACATTATTAAGATGAAGCAAAACCTGTTTATGTGTTGATATATAAAGCAAAAATGGGAAATAGCATTACTATTATGTAGCAAGCCTTTTTCAACGCCGGTTCTTAGTGAGTCGCCACAGGCGAGGAACTTAGCACCGTTACGTTGAAATAGAGTGCAAACGACATGCGAAATAATATGTAATGTATTTTCCATTTTGATTCAAAAACCTACAGACAGGTTTTGCGTCATAATAATGATGTATCTTTCATTTTTTAGTAGCAAAATGACAGTTTATGAGTATAATTATAGTAAACGCGCAGACGGAATAATGAGAGGAAGATGCCGGAATGTGAAGCACAGCCGGATATGAGAGCGCATGAAGATGCGAAACTTACTGATGAAGTACCGGAATCTGTCTGCTTTATTATAATGGATTCAGAAATGAGTTCAAGGGAAGCTGCCGGAGAAGTTCCGGCGGCATACCCGGATACATAGAAAGTCGATATCGGCTTTGGATAAAAAAGAAAACATGTGGGTAAGAATACAATGAGTACGACAGAAGAAAAACACAACTATACTTACATAGTCCGATGTAAGGACGGAACGTATTACACCGGATGGACGAATAATCTGGAAAAGCGGATGAAAGCACATAATGAAGGACGAGGGGGCGCCAAGTATACCAGAAGCCGGCGCCCTGTTGTCCTTGTTTATTATGAGGAATCAGAGACTCCGGAGGAAGCAATGAGCAGAGAGTGGCACATCAAGCAGATGAGCCGAAGCCGGAAAGAAGAATTAATCAGAAATTTTCAATCAGATAGTATACAGAAACCATGAAAATAGTATAAAATATAAGAATTGAGAAAATAAAAGTCGAACACCAGGAGGTTATAGATGGGAAGACAATTATGGAAACCGGGAAATATGCTGTACCCGGTACCGGCAGTTATGGTAACATGTCAGCGGGAAGGTGGACAACCGAATATTATCACGATCGCATGGGCAGGAACGGTCTGCAGTTCTCCGGCGATGGTTTCAATATCTGTTAGACCGGAACGCTATTCCTATGATATTATAAAAGCCAGTGGAGAATTTGTGATCAATCTGGTGACTGAGAAGCTGACATTTGCGACCGATTATTGTGGCGTAAAGAGTGGGCGCGATATTGACAAATTCAAAGCAACAGGACTTCATACCTGTCCGGGACTTACAGTTGCCACACCGGGTATTGCAGAGAGTCCGGTCAATATCGAATGTAAGGTAAAAGAAGTGATCCCGCTTGGAAGTCATCATATGTTCCTGGCGGAGGTGACCGGCGTACAGGTGGATGAAGCATACATGAATGAAAATGGCAAATTCGAGCTTAACCAGCTTGGACTGGTAGCATATTCCCATGGAGAATACTTCAAACTTGGAAAGAAACTGGGAAAATTCGGATATTCAGTGAGGAAGAAATAAGAAACATGAAGATAGAATTACAGGCATATGGTAAAGTAAATCTGGGACTGGACGTGCTCAGAAGAAGACCGGACGGTTATCATGAAGTAAAGATGATCATGCAGACGGTAAAATTACATGACACATTGACATTTGAGACAGTGGATGAGGATGTGATCGTTCTCAGCACAAATGCGGACGAGCTTCCGGTAAATGAAGATAATCTGGTATATAAAGCATGTCGGATGTTGAAACAGGAATATCAGATCACGCGTGGAATCCGGGTATTTCTTCAGAAAGAGCTTCCGGTTGCAGCCGGAATGGCTGGCGGAAGTGCTGATGCGGCAGCAGCGCTGATCGGAATGAATAAGATCTTTTATCTTCAGATTCCAAAA
>OODO01002369.1_pt1 | contig 10510 bp, 9 predicted proteins | sample 1671261 | NCBI WGS metagenome assembly OODO01 (sample SAMN06348138, study PRJEB24527) | human gut metagenome | biome: human gut; feature: ankylosing spondylitis patient; material: feces | host: Homo sapiens | place: China | collected 2015-10 | reverse complement strand
GAAGGAGTCCAGAGGGCGATCGCAAAGCCCTCTGGTCGCTCCCGCAGGAGCGAAACCCTGTATAAACACGCGGACACAGCATGAACGTGTCACCAACCGAATCGCGCGGAAGGGTCAAGGGAGGAACTCCCTTGTGGAAAGGAAAACGTATGAAACGGAAACTGCTGCTGATGCTGCTGTGCGCGGCGCTGGGATTGGGCGCGGCGCAGGCGGAGGTGTACCGGGTGGAGAACGAAGCGGATGTGCCGGCGGATTGGGCGGAGAAGGATACGTTGCGCCTGACCTGCATTGACACGAACCGCTCAGATGCGATGGTGCTGCAATCCGGCGGGGAAGCCATGATGGTGGACAGCGGCGAAGGGCGCTATCGCAGGCGCGTGTATGCGACGCTGGATGGATATGGCATCACGGAACTGAAGTATCTGCTCAACACGCACTGCGACGATGACCACCTGCACGGCTTCATCTACCTTATGTACTCCGATTTGTATCAGGTGGATGCGTTCCTGTCGCCCAACACCACGACGTATGTGGACGAAGAGGGCTACCATCAGCAGGCGGTCAAAGCGACGGGGACGAAGAACATCCCCTATGTGCAGATTGGCGACGGCGACGAATTGACGCTGGGCAACGCAAAACTGACGATTTTCCGCTGTCCCCTGTCGACGGGGCAGAACAACCGCAGTGCCGCCTGCATGGTGCAGTTTGGGGATTCGCGGGCGTTCCTGACCGGCGACATTGACAACGAGACGATGCAGTGGTACGCCGCGACGTATGGCGAAAAACTCCACTGCGATATCCTCAAAGCGCCTCATCACGGGTTGGCGACGATTCCGGACAGCTTCGTGGAGCAGACACAGCCGCAGGTGCTGTTCGTCCCGAACCGCTCCGCCCTCAGCACAAAGGTGACGGCGGGCTGGGTGAAGAACCACATGCCGGGCGCGGCGCTCTACTTCTCCGGTGACGGCACGGTTACGATGCTGACCGACGGCACGGACTGGTATATCTGGCAAGAACCGAATTACGTCGACCCGCAATAAGGAGGGGCTGCTGATGAAACGCATGATGCGTCTGCTGTCGCTGGCGCTGTGCCTGATGCTGGTGCAGCAGACGGCGTTTGCCGCGATTCCGGAGGATTACGTTGTCCGCCACGGCGACCGCGAATCAAAAAAAATCGCGATCACGGTGGATGACGGCTGGAACATGGATGCTGTGTATAAAATCCACGAATTGAGCATTGAACTTGATTTCCCGGTGACGTGGTTTATCGTCGGCAAGCTGTTCTGCGCGGAAGACCGTGAACTGTGGGAAGACGCGCTGGCACACGGCGATGAGTTCGGCAGCCATACATGGAAGCATGCGCAATTGCTGGAATACTCCGAGTCCAGTGCGGATGCGCAGGTGCGTCTGTCGCAGGAGCGCGTGGACGAGGTGCTGGGCTACCACTATCCGCTGCGGCTGCTGCGCCCGCCGTTCGGACACTACATGAACTCCGAGAAGAACTTCCTGCCGATTTTCTATGCGCACGGCGTGGAGAAGGTTGTCCTGTGGGATGTGGCGCAGACCGAACCTTATCAGGCGTTCCGCGATACCCAGAACGGCTCGATTCTGCTCTATCACGCGCGAATGGCGGACTATGAGTGCCTGAAAACGCTGATTCCCATGCTGCGCGACGCGGGATTCGAGTTCGTGACGGTTTCTGATTTGCTGGGGCTTGAACCGCTGGTGCTGGACAAGCCCAACGATGCGGAAGCGACCGATGCGCCCGAAGCGACAAAGCTCCCGGAAACGACGAAAGCGCCGGCAGTGACGAAAGCCCCGATGCCGACGAATCCGCCGAAGCCGACGGAAGCGCCGAAGCCGACGGACGTGCCGAAGCCGACGGATGTGCCGAAGCCGACGGATGTGCCGGAAGTAACGAATCCGCCGGAAAAAACGGAATAAGCAAACAGCTCCCTGATGGCAGCAAAAATCTGCTTCATTGGGGAGCTGAATTTTTGTCTAAAAACGGAAATTTGTACATTTGTCGTATTATATAAAAACGGGTCAGGAGAATGTGCTTCCCTTGACCCGCATTCGTCTACTTATCCGCCGGACGGTGCGTTGCTTCCCAATTGTCATAGTCATCCAGGAAACTGTATTCCTTTTCGCCGATTTTCCAGCCCGGCATGGTGTCCAGACTGACGGCGTGAATCGCGCTGAAGACGTTCTTCTCTACATCGGGGTTCGTCTCCCGAAGCGTTTTCAGCAGCTGCTTGATTTCCGCGCGCTTCGAGTTGCCGATGCCATCGCCGCTTTTGTCGCGCTCTTCGGTCAGGCGGCAGGCGCAGGCGATAAAGTGCAGGGCGTTGAAATCGCGCCAAGCGCAGATGTCCTCCTCGTGGATGCAGTACATTGGGCGAATCAGCTCCATGCCGGGAAAATTGCGGCTGTGCAGCTTCGGCAGCATGGCCTGCAGCTGGGCACCGTAGAACATACCCATGACGGTCGTCTCCACAACATCGTTGAAGTGATGCCCAAGTGCGATTTTGTTGCAGCCCATTTCCTGCGCACGGTCGTAAAGGAAACCGCGGCGCATCCGGGCGCAGAGGTAGCAGGGATTTCGCTCGGCGATTTTCGTTGTCTCGAAAATGCTGCTGTCAAAAATGCGGATGGGAATTTCCATCAGGGCGGCATTGTCGATGATGCGCTGGCGGTTTTCGGCATTGTAGCCGGGATCCATGACGAGAAACTCCGTCTCGAAGGGAATGTCGGTGTGGCGCTGCAGCAGCTGCATCATTTTCGCCAGCAGCATGGAGTCCTTGCCGCCGGAGATGCACACAGCGATGTGGTCGCCGGGAGCAATCATCTTGTACTGCTTGATGCCGCGGACGAACGGCTGCCAGAGCGGTTTGCGGAAATCGGAGAGGATGCTGCGCTCGATGCGTGCAGCAGGGGATAGGGTACGCGGCATGGGGCGTACCTCCTTTGTCGAGTGAATCGGTGTGTTTACCGCGTCTATTGTAGCATACTTTCCTGCGTTTGTCATGGAGAAAATTCGCCGATACCGCATACTGTTTCCGGATCGTTCAGTCCTGTCCATCCTCATTTTTCTTCGGCGTGATGCGCGATAAGACTGGATTGCGATAATAACCATCGGGGTCAAGCTGCATGGTTTTCATAATCGCCGCCGCATCCAGTTCCGCATTGTCCAGCCCATCGTACATTTCAACAGGCTGACCGCCGCGGTTTGACCAAAGATGACTGTGATTGTTCAATTCACAGAGGCGGTTCGCGAATGTTTCAAACTGCGGCTTGGTAAACTGAATGCCGGCTTCTTCAAGCAACTCCACATAGTAAGAAAATTGATCGCAGACAAACGACAGCAGAATCCCGCGCTGGATTTTTTCCATGATGCGCTGCAAATATGGCCTGTTTGCTTCTTCGGCAACCGCTTTTTTGCGCCACGCCGCCTTATAATCGTCATAATCCCAGTGGTCATCTTTTGTCCAGAATACAACCTCTGACAACGCCTTGCCGCACAGAGGCGTGCCGTCGGGCGCAGTGGTTTTGGCGTTCGGAGCGACATGGAGGTTTGCCAGAAAGAAGCGGAGAGAACGCGCTTCTGGCGTTTCCCAGAAATAATTCGGGTCGGCATACGCATAGAACACATCGTGTGCGGGAACGACACAGGGCTTATCGTCCTGATAGCTCAGCAGCTTGTAATACTCATTCAAGCCCCAAATGTTCGGGTAAATCAGCATTCTATGAACCAGCTCGGCATCCTGAATGCTGATGGACGTCTCCTCTTCGTACAGGTCAGGCAGCAGCATGATGGCATAGGCATGCTTTTCAACGCGCACAATTTCCGCAAAGGAAAAGAAATCCTTGCGGAGAATCTTTTTCTTGGCAGTCAATTCCGGCTCAACATGCTGAAAAAGCTCCCATGCGTGCCAGAGCGTCATCGTCCCATAAAGATTGGCACAGGCATCAAAGAAACGGTGGAGGAGGTCAAGACGCGCTTGCCCTTCTGCGGTGCTGTTGTCAAGTCGATGATGGGTGTCGATGGCAAGCCGTGTGTATAGGCGCGAGAGTTCTGTTTTGCTGACGGGTTTGGGCATTTTGACGCTCATGCGGATTCCTCCATTCAAGCGGAAAAACAACTGCTTTCATCAGCGATTATAACACGAAATCACGATGGAGGCAAAGGGAATTTTCTTTTTTGCAAAAGCGGTGGAAAATGCGGATTTTCCCTTGACGGACAGGGCGAATTTTGCTACAATAAACCTTTGGCTGAGGGGCATTTTCCTCTCGGCTTCATAGGGGACTGATACTATTTCTGGATTCACCTGCGCCATTTGCTTGCGCCTTTTCATCCGGAAATAGTATGAATACGGAAAGGAAAGCAACATGTCAGAAAAACAGGAACAGCAGAACACGGAACGCAGCCGGATGCTGGGCACGATGGAGATGCGCAAGCTCGTGCCGACGGTGTCCGTGCCGATTATGGTGTCGATGCTGGTGCAGGCACTGTATAATATCGTCGATGGGATTTTCGTCGGGCAGTATTTGCCTGATGCGCTGACGGCCGTCAACCTCGCTATGCCGATGCAGATGCTGATGATTGCTGTTTCGACCGGCATGGGTACGGGCATCAACAGCTTGATTTCACGTCGGCTTGGCGAAAAGCGCCCGCATGAGGCGCGCGACGCCGCCCGCCACGGCATCCTGATTGAGGTTGTCGGCTGGCTGCTGTTCGTTATCGTCGGGCTGTTCTTCGCCCGCGCGTATATCGGCATGACGAACCCGAAGGCGGAAGTGCTGGAAATGGGCACGCTGTACCTGCGCATCGTCTGCACGCTCAGCTTGGGGCAGTTCATGTCCATTTGCTTTGAACGCATGATGCAGGCGACGGGCAACACAACGCTGTCGATGATTACCCAGCTGTCCGGCGCAGTGACGAACATCATCCTTGACCCGATTCTGATTTTCAGCTGCCAAATGGGTATCGCCGGCGCGGCGATTGCGACGGTTATCGGTCAGGTCGTGAGCTGCACCGTCGGTTTCGTCCTGAATCAGTGGAAAAACCGGGAACTGCGCCTGACGCATGAGGACTTCCGTTTCGACTGGAAGACGGTGCAGAATATCCTCGTCGTTGGCATTCCGTCCACCATCATGCAGGCGATTTCCTCCGTCTGCACAACGCTGATGAACATGATTCTGGCAGGCTTTGGCGATATTTATGTGAACGTTCTGGGCGTATATTTCAAGCTCCAGTCGTTTGTCTTTATGCCGGTGTTCGGGCTGTGCAACGGCATGGTGCCGATTGTGGGCTACAACTTCGGCGCGCAGAAGAAAAAGCGCGTCTACGAGTGCGTCCGAGTGTGTCTGGTGTATGCGCTGGTGATTATGGCGGTCGGCGCGCTGCTCTTCCTTGCTGTGCCGAACCTGCTGATGATGCCGTTCGACTCCTCGGCGGACAAGGCGCTGACGGCGGAAGGCTGCGTCGCCCTGCGGATTATCTGCTCGCACTTCCTGATTGCGGCGGCGGGCATTACGCTCAGCACGGTTTTCCAGGCGGTCGGCCGCGGAACATACAGCCTGATTATGAGCCTGTGCCGCCAGCTGATTGTGCTGCTGCCCGCGACGTGGGCGCTGTCCCTCATCGGCCCGAACGCCATCTGGTGGGCGTTCCCGATTGCGGAAATCGTCTCGCTGACGATTTGCCTGCTGCTCTACCGCAAGTGCGACCGCGAACTGATTGCGCCGCTGCCGGAAGAATAACGGTATTTATACTATTTCCAGATTCAACTGTGCCATCTGCTTGCGAATTTTCATCTGGAAATAGTATTAGGCAACACCGCCCGACGCGCCGCCGAGTTGCGCGGTGCTGCCATTATAGAAGAATCGCCCGATGCGCGGGAAATGCTCCGCACGCATCGGGCGATTTCTTTATCATGACTGCATTTTGCAAGGAACTATGATATCCCTTGTCAGATGTACAATTCAGACTGTCAAAGACGCCGTTTCGCGCAGCAGTGAAGCGGCGTCAAGCACATGCAAGAGAGCAGTAAAGCATGGCATCAGGTGTTTTTTTTATGTTCGTTTTTCAGGGACTTGCGCAATCACTGTACAGATGCTATAATATTGTCACAACGATTGAACAGACTGGAAACGGGAAAGAAGTTCCGTATCCTTTTGTGACAGATGGAACGCTGACAGCAACGAATGTCGTTCTGTCAAGAACCACAAAATGAATCGTGAAGATACGTCACAAGGGAGGCAAGACCTATGAAACCGTATTGCATGATCAGCAATGCAAAGACCTTCGCTTTCTCCGCAGAAAATTCCACAGGCGCCAGAGCGGGCGGTTCCAAAGGAGGAGACTGCACCAAGCTCAGTCCGACCGTGGCGATTCGCGCAGGGGAGACGGTGACGCTGGTGGACACCGACGGTCCCGGAATGATCCAGAGCATTTGGTTTACCGGCTACGTTGGACACAGCTTCGTGATCCGCATGTACTGGGACAACTGCGAATATCCTTCCGTGGAAGCGCCCATTTCCGCATTTTTCGGAACCGCATACGATGAGAATTTTGTGGACAGGGATGGAAAATACGCGGTGCTCAACTCCGCACAGATCCTGGTGGCTCCCGGACGGGGACTGAACTGCTACTGGGAGATGCCTTTCAAAAAGCACTGCCGGATCACCATGGAAAACCGCGGCGAAAAGGATCAGAGCCTGTATTATATCATCACCGGCTGTCACTGTGAGGTGCCTGACGAGATCGGATATTTCCACGCTTCCTACCGTCAGGAGCATCCCGTTCAGAAGGGGCGTTCCTACACCATTATCGATGGCATTCAGGGAAAAGGTCAGTTCGTGGGCGTGACCCTGGCCACCGGAATGAACGGAAACAACACCTGCTGGGTGGAAGGCGAAGCCAGAATGTACATAGACGATGATAAATATCCTTCCATTCACTATACAGGCACAGAGGATTATTTCTGCGGCTCCTACGGCTTTGGAAATGATGTGCAGATTAAATCCTATCAGACTTACAGCGGTCTCTACAGCGGAATGTACGCCATTTACGGTGATAACCGTGCATTTTACAACGGTCAGCAGAGATTCCTGCTGTACCGCTTCCACGTTGCTGACCCGATCCACTTTGAAACCGGATTTCGCATGACGCTGGACAACATGGGATGGACTGGACCGCGGTACGACGACTATACTTCCTGCGCATACTGGTATCAGACGCTGCCGTCCGCGCCGCTGAAACCGCTGCCGTCGGACAAAGAGATGATCATGAAGTGACCGCCGCAGGCTAATGGGTGAAAAGCATTACAAAAAAAATTCAGGGTGTCAAGCAAAAGCGCTTGACACCCTGTTGCCTTTATCCTATTTTCAGATAAGCATGCGCCAAGGCGTATGCAGCTGGCGCAGGTGCATTCGGAAATAGAATTACTTTGCAAGCACCTTCTGATGATAGGCATATTTTCCGCAGAACGGACACGTCATCTTGCGGGCTGTGCCGCGATGCAGTGCCATCACGACGGCTTTCATGGTCGGCACATAGCGTTTTCCACATTCGGGGCATTCGTAATAGCCGGTGTCATGCTCGATTTTCACGCCGACAAAGCAGATGGCAAAAACAACCGCAGCGCCGAATGTCAATAAGGCGATTCCGAGGGCAAGATGGTCTTTCGCCAGATAGCATCCGCCAAGAATCATCGTGAGCGATACCGCAATCGTCATGCAAACAAGCACTTTTTCCAGCTGAAGAATCCGCCGATTCGCAGCTTCTTCCCGCTGCTTCATTTCCAGAAGCAATGTATCGAAAGCCTTCTGATGCGCTTCCATCGTCATTCGCTCCCCGCGAAAAAGCTCGCTCAGCTGAATGTTCAGCAGATCGCATAATTCGGGCATGATGGCTGCATCCGGCAGATTTCGCCCGGTTTCCCATTTGGATACCGCGCGGTCTGTGATACCTAACTTTTCTGCAAGAACAGTTTGGGTGAAGCCCTGCTCTTTTCGGCAGGACGCAATGAACTTCCCGATTTTCTCCTGATTCATGTGGAAGCATCTCCTTTCTGGCAGTCATTCTATCACGGAAAAGAGGCTTTGCACACGAACCAGCGGTTGATATGCCCGAAATCGCGATTTCACGGAACTCTACCGCGGGTTGAGCGGCTTTATTCCGCTTCCGCCGGCAGGAACGGGAGCGTCAGCGCCTCCCTGCCCTCGGAGGAATCCATCGCCGCAAGCTCCTCTTCCCGCGCCATCACCAGCGCCCGAAGCGTCTTGTTGATGGACTCGGCATTGCTGTACTTCGGCGTTTTGCTGGCATCGTAGTTCATGTCAATCTGCATCAGGTGCAGCACATGCGCCGCCAAAGGCCCGGTGATGAACTTCGGCTGATAGTTGTTCACCTGCACGGTGTCGCCCGCCGTGCGGTCAATGCCGGTGGTCTGTACGGGATAGAGGGTGATTTGCTGCCCCTTGTAAGTGCCGTCATCATCAAACGTCAGCACGGCGCGGAGCATCAGCGCGGGCGCGGCGTCCTGCACGGCGGGGGTGCGGTTCTTGTTCTCCTGATACGCCTTGCGGTTGCCGCCAAAGCAGAAATTACCCAGCGAGTAGAACGCACTGCGGCTGTTGATGACATCCATGCCCATGACGACGTGCGCATGGTGACAGATGACCAAATCCGCCCCAGCGGAAATCGCCATTTTGGTGAAGATGGTCTGCGGCTTAGTGCGGTGGCGGCCGTACTCCTGCCCGCCGTGGAGGATAGCAATGACCGCGTCCGCCTGACCGGACTGCTTGATTTCCGTAATCTGCTGGCGGAGATACGCGCCGTTGCCATTGGGGTCTTGCGGGTTGTAGTCGTCCCAGAGCAGGCTCATCAGGCAGATGGTCACGCCGTTCTTGGTGTAGAAGTAGAACTTTTCCGTTTCGGGGTCGCGGTTCTTGTTGTATGTGCCAAACCAGCCGAGACCTTCTGCTTCGACGGCGGCAATCGTATCGCGGAAGCCCTGTGCGCCGTAGTCGAACGCATGGTTGTTTGCCAGCGACGCGACTTCCACGCTCGCGGCGGAAAGCACCTTGGCGTACTCCGTCGGCCCACGGAACCAGTAGCCATCGTCGCCTTTGCCCTTGTCACGCGGGTAAAGGGCGTTGTTGTCGGTCAGCACGCCCTCCAAATTGACGACGGTCAGGTCATCCTCGGCGAAGAAATCCGCGAAGTTTTTGAGAAAGTACCCCGCGCCTTCGCGCTCATAGACGGCAAAGAAGCTGTCCTCGGCGGTGCGCAGGTAATCCTCGCCGCCAAGGGTGATATCGCCAGTGAAGGTGAGGGTGATGGTCTTGTCCGCCAGCGCGAAAGAGGGGAGAAGACAGAGCAGCAGCAGGCAGGTTATCTTCCGCATGTTAATCCTCCATCACCGTCGGCGGGATAAGGGTGAAAGTGTAGGGATCATCCAGCGTGCCCGTGCCGCCGGAAATCTCGCTCGCGCTCAAGGACAGATAGCACGCAGGCCGCATTCCCTCGTCCAGCGTGATGACGTTGATGCGCCCCAACTCGCCCTTGGACTTGATGCACCGCGCGTGGCGGGCGTCGGAGGAGGACTGGGAGCGCGTCCAATAGGGGGAATGGCCGCCGCGCTGGCTGCCGTACTTGAACAGCCCGTTCGCCAGCGCGTAGGGCGTACCCCACGCCTTGCGGCTTTCATTGCTGGTGAAGCCGTACGCCTTGTTCTTCAAATCCGCATCGCTGGCGAGGAAAAACAACCCGAACGTGTCATCCGGGGTCAGCATGGCACGCTCATCGTCCGTGAAGCAGTTCTGGGCGAAATCACCGCAGAGGTAGCGGCTCATTTCGGTTTGGGTGAAGTCACCATTGAAGCCGGACTTCTTCTTGTTGGTGGGCTTGTTGGCGTACTCCTGATAATCGCTGTGGATGGGGCGCGCCTCCAGCACATATTCGCTCAGCAGATACGCTCTGCCGTCCTCAACGCTCAGCACGCGCCAGACAATCGGCTCGATGCCGCCGTCCGCATCCTGTGGGCACTGCCCCAGCGTGACATAGACATAGCCGGATTTGGCGTCGTAGCCGCGCAGGGCCACATCTGCCAGCGCACAGGAGACCATCAGCAGCGCGGCAAGAAGCAGCGCAATGATTCGCTTCATTGTAATAACCTCCTTCAGGTTTGCACTTCCTATCATACCATACCCACGCGCGAAAGTCCACGAAAAACAGCGGAATTTACATTTTGACTGCGGAGGCGGCGTTTCGCTTGCGAAAAACCCAAATTTTTTGCATTTTCCCTCTTGACAGCGCTGCCAAAGGATGATATAATAATCCATGTCGCCGCGGTTCGACCGAAGAACCCCGCGCAGACACCACTTGGCTGTGGTGCAAAGGTCACTGAGCTGGCGAAAGGCTCTGTGCATCGGGAGCAGTACAGGACTTGGGAGCATAGCTCAGCTGGGAGAGCATCTGCCTTACAAGCAGAGGGTCACAGGT
>OODO01002368.1_pt1 | contig 10512 bp, 8 predicted proteins | sample 1671261 | NCBI WGS metagenome assembly OODO01 (sample SAMN06348138, study PRJEB24527) | human gut metagenome | biome: human gut; feature: ankylosing spondylitis patient; material: feces | host: Homo sapiens | place: China | collected 2015-10 | reverse complement strand
GAAATCCAGAAACGCGGCGGCCGCATCGGCGGCTTCGACACCGCCTTTTCGGGCGACGTACCGCTGGGAGCGGGCATGTCGTCGTCGGCAGCGTTGGAGTCGACCTTCGCCTTTGCGCTCAACGACCTCTATGCGCTGGGGATCGACAAGTTCGAACTGGCACGCATCGGTCAGTCGACCGAGCACAACTACTGCGGCGTGAAGTGCGGCATCATGGACCAGTTCGCCTCGGTCTTCGGCAAGAAGGGTTGTCTGATGCGGCTCGACTGCCGTTCGATGGAGTTCGAATACTTCCCCTTCGATCCCGTCGGTTACAAGCTCGTGCTGCTCGATACGGTCGTCAAGCACGAACTGGTCGGCTCGCCCTACAACCGCCGGCGCGAGTCGTGCGAGCGCGTGGCGAAGATGCTGGGACAGGAGTTTCTGCGCGGCGCCACGATGGAGCGGCTCGATGCGATCCGCGATGAGATCTCCGACGAAGACTACCGCCGTGCACGCTTCGTGATCGGCGAGGAACGGCGTGTGCTCGACGTCTGCGACGCCTTGCAGCGTGGCGACTACGCCACCGTCGGGGAGCGGATGTACGCCACGCACGAGGGGTTGTCGAAGGACTACGAAGTATCGTGCGAGGAGCTCGACTTCCTGGTCGACGTGGCCCGCGAATGCGGCGTCACGGGGGCACGCATGATGGGCGGCGGCTTCGGCGGCTGCACGATCAACCTCGTGAAGGACGACCTCTTCGCCGATTTCATCGCCACGGCCAAACGCAAATTCACCGAGCGGTTCGGCCACGAACCCAAAGTCTATCCCGTCGTCATCTCGGACGGCGCACATAAAATCGACTGATTCAAACCATCCCGTTACATGAGAAAAACGATCTTCCTTTTCGCTCTGCTCGCCGGCACGCTGTCGCTGCAAGCCCAGAACTACCCCTTGCGCGCCCGCCTGAGCGACCCGAATTCCTTCTCTGTCATCGTCATTCCCGACCCGCAGAGCTACACCAAGTTCGCCGCCAACCAGCCGTTGTTCGAGTTGCAGACGGCATGGATCGCCCGCGAGATCGACTCGCTGCGCATCCTCACGGCGCTCTGCACGGGCGATCTGGTCGAACAGAATGAAACAGCCATCCCGCTGGCCTTCCGCAAGACCGACCAGACCAGCGCCGAGCAGTGGCGGGCCGCGTCGCGCGCCTTCGAGCGGCTCGACAACAAGCTGCCCTACGTCGTCTGCACGGGCAACCACGACTACGGATACACCAAGTCGGAGAACCGCCTGTCGCGCTTCCCCGACTACTTCCCGATGACGCGCAACGAGTGCTGGCGTCACAAAATCGTATCGGTATGCAACAACGCGCACGGAATCCCCACGTTGGAGAACGCCGCCTACGAGTTCCACACCGACACGTGGGGCGATCTGCTGGTCGTATCGCTCGAATTCGCACCGCGCGACGAAGCGATCGAATGGGCGCGCAAACTGGTTGCGGAACCCAGGTACGCGAACACGCGGGTGATCCTGCTGACCCACTCGTTCATCGCATGGAAGGGCAACCGCAAGAAAACGGAACCCTACGAACTGACCGACGCCAACTACCAGCAGGCGATTTGGGACAAGCTCGTCTATCCGTCGTCGAACATCCGGCTGGTCATCTGCGGCCACGAATGCCACCCCACGACGGACTACTTCGAGACGGTCGGCTTCCGCACGGACAAGAACGCCGCCGGCAAATCGGTTGCGCAGATGATGTTCAACGCCCAGACGGCCGACGGACAGTGGCACGGCAACGGCGGCGACTGCTGGCTGCGCATCCTGGAATTCCTGCCCGACGGACGGACCGTATCGGTGCGGACCTTCTCGCCGATGTTCGCCCTTTCGCCCGTCACCTGCGACAAGGCGTGGCGCACGGCCGACTACGACCAATTCACCTTCGACATGGAATAACCGATCGGCTGAAACGAACATCTGTCGCACAACAACTTATCCTCGGATTATGGCAAAAGAGACTGTACTGATTTCGGGCGGTGCCGGATACATCGGCTCGCATACCGCCGTGGAACTGATCGCCGCCGGATACGACGCGGTCATCATCGACAACCTCTCCAACTCGGAGGCGGAGGCCGTCGAGGGTGTGCGGCGCATCACGGGTGTCGACGTTCCCTTCGAGCGGGTCGACACCTGCGACGAAGCGGCGCTGCGACGTGTCTTCGAAAAATACGATTTCGGCTCCGTCATCCATTTCGCCGCCTACAAGGCTGTCGGCGAGTCGGTCGCCGAACCGCTCAAATATTACCGCAACAACCTCGCGTCGTTCATGAACGTCTGCGCGCTGATGAAGGAGTTCGGCCGGCCGAACATCCTCTTCTCGTCGTCGGCGACGGTCTACGGCGAGCCCGACACATTGCCCGTCACGGAGCAGACGCCCCGCAAGCCCGCCACGTCGCCCTACGGCAACACCAAGCAGATGTGCGAGGATATCCTGCGCGACTCGCTGGCCGCCTACGAGGGGCTGAAAGGTATCGCGCTGCGTTATTTCAACCCGATCGGGGCGCACCCGTCGGCGCTGATCGGCGAGCTGCCGCGCGGCGTGCCGCAGAACCTGGTGCCTTACATCACGCAGACTGCCGCAGGCATCCGCGAATGCCTGTCGGTGTTCGGGGACGACTACCCGACGCCCGACGGCTCGAACATCCGCGACTATATCGACGTGGTAGATCTGGCGAAGGCGCATGTGGCGGCGATCCGGCGCATGATCGAGGACAGGAACAAGGCCCGGTACGAGGTATTCAACATCGGCACGGGGCGCGGGGTTTCGGTGCTGGAGCTGGTGCACCGGTTCGAGCAGGTCAACCGCCTCAAACTCAACTATAAGATCGTCGGCCGCCGTGCGGGCGACATCGTGGCCATCTGGGCCGATCCGTCGTATGCCAACAACGAACTGGGCTGGCGGGCCGAGCGCTCGCTCGACGAGACGCTCGCGGCAGCCTGGAAATGGGAGAAGCATATCCGCGGCATCGAATAGCGCAATGCACTGCCCAAACCCGAAAGGGACGGATCCCCACCGGATTCCGTCCCTTTCCTGTAAATACGCTTATGGTGTTTGTATTTACTTTCTGCGCCGTATGTTGTCGGTGAGCGATTCGACCCTGCAAGGGCCGTCGTACGTTATCCGGGCGGCTGTCGAAGCGTTTATCCGCAGGGTGCCCGAGCACCACACGTCGGCCTTGGCATAGTTCGATACGGTCAGGTCGTAATCGGCGACCCGCAGCTCGGGGGCGCTGAACACAGCTCCGGATGATACCCTTACCGCGGCGCTGGCGACCTGTGCCGACCCTTTCAGGTTGATCTTGCCGTAACTGCCGACTTCCGCCTCGAGCGAATTCCCGCTGAACGTGCCGTTGAACGAGCCGCCGCTGCTGACGGTCAGTTTCGCCTGCCGGCTGTTCACCGTCACTGCGCCGGAGAACTTGGCGTAGCTGTCGACGCTCAGCGTCAGTGCATCCGAGATCAGCGTACTGCTGACACTGGCGCCGCTGCTGATCTTGAGCGTCAGGACGGAAGCTTTGATGTCGTTCGAGAACTTGGCGTAGCTCCCGACTGTGACTTGGCAGTTGTTGCGGCAGTCGACGGGCGCCTGTGCCGACCCGTAGCTCGAAACCCGCAGTTCGCAGTCGTTGCAGCGTACCGAGCCCGAGAATTTGCCATAGCTCGACACGTTGAGCTGGGCGGTGCCCGGGGTGTCGATGTCGGCGATGACCGATCCGTAGCTCGAAACGGAAACCGCGACCGAGGGCCCTTTCAACGGCAGTTTGCAGGTCACCTTGCCGTAGGAGCCGGCCGATATCTGGCGCAGGGCGGCCGACGCGGGAACGACGACCGAAACCGAAATGTTCTCCGTATTGTTGGCGTTGACGCGGAATTTCAGCGTCCCGCCGTCGCGCTCGAGCACCAGGTAGTCGATCACATTGTCGTCGGCCGTCACGCTGATGGTTCGTGCCGTGGGGCTGACCGTGACGTCGAAGAACGCCGCGGCCGAAATGCCCGTGTAGTCGCCCGCCTTGCCCCAGTCCTGCGTCACCATGCGCCCGCTGCCTTTCAGCCGCGTGTTCTGGTTGCGGCGGCGGTCGACGGCGGCACGTTTGATGTTGGTGCCGATTTCGCCCTCCGTGTTGTAGAGGCGGCGGATCTGCTCGGCGGTGAGCACAGCGGCGAATTTGTCCACGTAGTCGCGTTTGACCTGCGCCGTGGCGGCGATGTTCGAGAGCTTGGTTTTGAGTCCCTGCCGTTGAGCGGCCTCGTCCGTTCCCGCATCCGGGGTATTGATGGCCTTGTCGAGCGCCTCGCGGTAGGCTTTGTAGAGCGGTTCGAACTCTTTGCGCTGACGCGAGGTAAGCCCCAGTTCGCGCACGACCTGCTCGCGGGCGGCCTTGTTCAGCTCTTCGATCGACTGGTTGGCGACGGCAGCCGTTTCGGCGGCGTCGATGGCGGCGCGCGCTTCGGCAATGGCACGGTCGATCTGGCGGTCGGTGGCGTTTACGGCGCGGCGCGCTTCGGACAAGGCCCGGGAGACCTCCCGGTCGGCCGCGTTGCCGGCCGTGTTGACGATAGCCCGGGCTTCGGCCAGAAGCTGTTTCAGTTCGTCACCGGCGGGCGCGGCCTTGCCTGCGAGGGCGAAGAGGAGCGCGCAAAGAAAAGTGAGGAGTTGTTTCATAGCGTATGGAATTTTAAAGTTGCTGGTTGTAGAGTATGTCGTCGTAGTTCTCCGCCGCAGCCTGTTGCAGGGTTTCGGTCGGGGTCGTGGCGAGCATCTGCTCGATGTCCGGCAGCGGGGCCTCGGCGCGGTGGCTGAGGTGTCCGGAGAGGAGGATGCCCGTTGCCAGGAGGGCTGCCGCGACACTCACCCCTGCCGCCAGGTAAAGCCGGCGGGTGCGGGCAGCGGGTGCGGGCCGTGCCGCCGTATTGCGCAGGATGCGTTCGTGCAACGCTTCGAGACGATGCTCAGGCAGGTCGTAAGGCAGCCGCCTGCCGATATTTCCGAATTCGTGGTTCATAGTTCCCGTGTTAGTTTCTCTTTCAGTTTCTGTACCGCATGGTGGTAATTGACCTTGAGCGTCTCTTCGCGCTGCCCCAGCACGCGGGCGATCTGTCCGTAGGGCATCCGGTCGTAGTAGCGGAGGTTGAAGACCAGCCGTTGCTTGAGCGGCAACTCCAGGATCGCCTGCTGGAAACGTACCAGCGTCCGGTCGGCATCCTCGCCGCACTCCTCCGCCACGCGGCTTGCCAGGATGCGGCTTACGTCGTCGAGCGAGGAGAAGAGCCCCGGCCTGCGCCGCCGCAGCATCGTCAGTGCGGTGTTCGTGGCGATGCGGTAGAGCCATGCCCCCAGTTCCCCGGCTCCGCCCCGGAAGGTGCCGATCTTGTCGTAGGCGCGGATGAAGGTTTCCTGTACCACATCCTCGGCATCCTCGTGGACGACGACCAGCCGTCGTGCGTGCCAGTAAAGCGGCCGCAGGTATGCCCCGACCAGACGGTCGAACGCCCCGCGCCGGGTGGCGGGATTGCGTAGCGCCGAGAGTTCTTCTGCGGGTATGTCGCGGGTCTCTTCCATGAGGGTTTGTCTGTAAGACGCGTTAAAGTTGCAAAAGTTAAATCCCAAACCGAAATTTTTTTGCCCGGAAACGAATTTTTTACGGTTGATTTTTGATTCTTAATATTTTACCTTATCTTTGCGATCCGAAACAGGCGGAATTGGGGCGCGGCTTGCGTGGCCGGGCTGAGAACCGCCGGTGGTAACACATTAAAAAACAAACGTATTATGAAAACTATCTCTGTAAAGGCCGTTAAGCGTGATGAGTACGGCAAGAAAGCGGCCAAGGCCGTACGCCGCGAGGGTATGGTACCCTGCGTACTGTCGGGCAACGGCGAGTCGGTTTCCTTCTCGGTAGACCCCCGCGAGATCAAGGCCCTGATCTACACCCCCAACTCTTACATCGTCGAGTTCGATTTCGACGGCAAGAAAGAGCAGGCCGTGCTGCGTGAGGCGCAGTTCCACCCCATCCGCGAGCAGATCCTCCACCTCGATTTCTACCGCATTGCCGAGGGTAAACCCGTATCCATCGCCATTCCGGTACGCCTGACGGGTAACGCCGAAGGTGTGAAGGTCGGCGGTAAGTTGACGCTGTCGGCCCGTAAGCTCGTCGTGAGCGCGCTGGTCGAGAACCTGCCCGACGAACTGGTCGTGGACGTAACCGAACTGGGTGTCGGCAAGACCATCTTCGTAGGCGACCTGGCATTCGAGAACCTGAAATTCGTCACTCCGGCTTCGACGGCCGTCTGCGCAGTGCGCGTAACCCGTGCATCGCGCGGTGCGGCGGCACAAGCCTAATCGGTAGCGTATGAAATACCTTATTGTTGGGTTGGGAAATATCGGCGCCGAATATGCCGGAACCCGGCACAACATCGGATTCAAAGTGTTGGACGCCCTCGCCGAGGCGTCCAACGCTGTTTTTACGACGGCGCGTTACGGCGATGTGGCCGAGTTGAAGCATAAGGGGCGTACGCTGATCCTGCTGAAACCCTCGACCTACATGAACCTTTCGGGCAAAGCCGTCCGTTACTGGATGGAGGCCGAGAAGATCGCCCCGGAAAACCTGCTGGTGGTTTCGGACGACATTGCGCTGCCGTTCGGCACGCTGCGTATGCGTCCCCGGGGGAGTGCCGGGGGGCACAACGGGCTGAAGAATATCGCCGAGCTGCTGGGAACGGAGGACTACGCCCGGATGCGCTTCGGCGTGGGCGGGGATTTCCCCAGGGGCCACCAGGTCGACTATGTGCTGGGGGAGTGGTCGGACGAGGAGCGCAAGGCGCTGCCCGAGCGGCTCAAGGTGTTCGGCGACGCGATCCTTTCGTTCACGACGATCGGGTTGGAACGGACGATGAATTTCTTCAACAAGAAGTAAATAAACGGTTGAAAAAGAGCCGATGGGCTCGAAATAAAAAACGGACGGATATCGTGCTTGCATGATGATCCGTCCGTTTTGGCGTTTTATCCCGTGGGGATTTTCAACTGTTTGCCGATCCTGCCATAGAAAACCACGCCGCAGATTATGGGTGCCGCGGATGCGCGCAAATTCCGACCGGACGACTTCGAGCCTCCTGTTCCTCGTCGTAATAGGCTTCGGTCTGGCGGACGGTCAGGGCTTATCCCCGACGTCCGGATGCAGGAACGTGCCGGCGAAACCTGCCGCAGCCCAGATGAAACAGGACAGCGCCAGATAGCCCCTTGCCGTGCGCAGGGTGCCGAGCGCCTGCCCGCCCGGGATGCGGAGCCCCAGCAGCAGAGCGCCCAGGGCGGCGGCTACGGACGACGAAGCGAAGGTCAGGAGTTCGTATGGGGAGACACCGGACATGCTGGCCTACTCGTCCCCGTCGTAGTAGATTCCGTCCATCAGCCCGTCCAGTTCGCGGCGCTCCTTTTTGGTCGGGCGCCCCGTACCGCGGTCGCGGAAGACGAAGATCGTTTCGCGCGGGATGCTGAGCTTGTCCAGCTCCTCCTGCGGGGTGATGTTGAGGCAGTACAGGGGGACATTCTTGGCCGGCTGGCGGCTCGACACGAGGTCGAGCACCCGGTAGGAGTAGGTCACCTGCATCTTGCGCACGGCGATCACGTCGCCGACCTTCACTTCGCGCGAGGGTTTGGCGGCGGAGCCGTTTACCGTGACTTTGTTGTTGCGGATGGCATCCGCGGCGTCGCTGCGGGTCTTGAACACCCGCACCGCCCAAAGGTATTTGTCGAGTCTTATGTCGTCCATGACCGTGTTATTTTTCGTAAATGGATTCGCTGCGGGGCGTATCGTGCGACTGTTCGTCGTTCTGGCGGCTGACGCTGAGGATCATGCCCAGCGCGATGGTGGTGAAGATGGTCGACGAACCGCCGCGCGAGATCAGCGGCAGCGTCTGTCCCGTTTCGGGGATCAGGTTGACGGTCACCATGATATGCAGCAGCGCCTGGCAGGTTATCAGCAGGGCGAGCCCCAGTACCAGCAGCCCCGGGAATGCCGTCCCGCAGCGGCGGAATATCTCGATGCCCCGGAAGAATATCCACAGGTAGAGCATCAGCAAGGCCAGTGCCAGTACGATGCCGTATTCCTCGACGAAGAAGGCGTAGGCATAGTCGCTTTCGGGATGGATCATCTCGACGCGCATGGCGCTCTGTCCGGCGCCTTCGCCGAAGACCCCGCCGTTGTGGATGGCGATCATCGACCGCTCGGTGTCGGTGAGGTGCTCGATCGGTTTTTCGGTCTGCGAGCGTGTCCAGAGATGGATCCATGTCGAGACGCGCCCTTCGGCTGTCTCGCTGCGCCCCAGGTTGAGGGTCATGATGAAGACGATGCCGATGCAGGCCAGCCCGATGAGTTTCACCAGTTCGCCCAGCCGGACGCGCCCGATGAGCATCATGACCCACGAGGCCATGAAAACCAGTACGGCCGAGGAGGTGTGGGCCGGGAAGATCACCGCGCACGAGACCACGACGGGCATCAGGATCGGCCATGTCCCCTCGCGCCAGATGCGGCGCTGTTCGCGCGACGAACGCCACGTCCAGAATTTGAGCGACGGGACGATGCGTATTTTGTCGATTTTCGACTGCCGTCCGGCCAGTTGCCGGGCCAGGAACAGTACCGTGGCGACCTTCAGCGCCTCGGAGGGTTGGAACTGGAACGGCCCGAGGGGTATCCAGCGGGCGGCGCCGTTGGTCGTGGCGCCGATGAAATAGACGGCGACGGTGAGTGCTACCGAAAGGAAATAGACGGGGCGGGAGAACAGGTTGTAAATCCGGCAGTTGATCTTCTGCACGGCGACCATGATGATGAGGCTGACGACGAGGATGATGAGTTGCTGGCGCAGGAAATGGGCTGTGGTACGCGCCGTGTGGGCGTCGTAGGCCATCTTGGCCGTCGACGAGTAGACCACCAGCACGGAAATCACCGCCAGCGCCGCGACGATGATCCACAGGACGCGGTCGCCGGTAAAGAGCCGGAACTTGTGTTTTTCGGGGGCTTCGGGGGTTTCGCAGGCGCTCTCCCCGGTATCGGTGCCGCGCACGCCGCGGCGTCGGGGCGCGTCCTGCGCCCCGGTCTTCCCGTCCGCTGCGCGGGGGGATTTCCCGGGCGCTTCCGTCCAGGGCTCCTGCGCCGGCCCTTCGTCCTGCGTGTATTTCCGTTCGCCGAGCTTCATCGTGCTATGCCTTTTCGTTTACCCACGCCTTGAACAGCTCGCCGCGGTTTTCGTAGTTTTTGAAGAGGTCGAAACTCGCGCAGGCGGGCGAGAGCAGCACCGCGTCGCCGGGCTGTGCGGCGGCTTTGGCGGCCTCCATCGCGGCGTCGAGCGAGCCGGTGGAGACCACTTCGGACACCACACCCGTGAACTCTTCGATCAGCTTGGTGTTGTCCGCGCCCATGCAGACGAGCGTATGTACCTTCGCACGGGCGAAAGCCTTCAGCGGTTCGTAGTCGTTGCCTTTGTCCGTGCCCCCGGCGATCCATACCACGGGGCGCGTCATGCTTTCGAGCGCATAGTATACCGAGTCGACATTGGTGGCCTTGGAATCGTTGATCCACAGTACGCCGCCGCTTTCCCGGACGGGTTCGAGACGGTGGCAGACGGGGGCGAAGCCGTAGATCGAGCGGCGGATCGAGGCCGGCGCGACGCCTGCCGCAAGGGTCGCAAGGGCCGCGGCCATGGCGTTATAGGCATTGTGCAGCCCTTTGAGCTGCATCTTGGCCGTGTCGATCTCGACCGAGGCCTTCCCGACGGCCGCCGTGAATTTGCCGTCGCAGAGGAAGGCGTCGCCGGCACCGCTCGCCACGGCATTCTTTGCGGCGAAGGGAAGTTGCTTCATGCGCAGGTCGTACCTGGGAAGCTGCTGCCAGATCACCTCGTCGTCGCCCGAATAGACGAAATAATCGCGCGAGTTCTGGTTCTGCGTGATGCGCATCTTCGAATCGACGTAGTTCTGGAAACAGTGTCCGTAGCGGTCGAGGTGGTCGGGCGTGATGTTCATCAGCACGCCGATGTGGGCGCGGAACCTGAACATGCCGTCGAGCTGGAACGAGCTTAATTCCAGCACGTACCAGTCGTAGTCGCCCGTGGCCACGGAGTAGGCGAAACTCTCGCCGATGTTGCCGCCCAGGGCAGCGTTCATCCCGGCGTCGCGCATGATCTTGTAGACGAGCGACGTGGTAGTGGTCTTGCCGTTCGAGCCGGTGATGCAGATGCACTTCGACCGGCCCAGGTAACGGCCTGCGAACTCCATTTCCGAAATGACGGGAATGCCTGCCGCACGGATTTTCCGCACCATGGGGGCCGTTTCGGGGATGCCCGGCGACTTGATGACCTCGTGTGCCGCGAGGATGCGTTCCTCGGTGTGGCCGCCTTCCTCGTAGGGAACCTGCCACTCGTCGAGCTTGGCTTTGTAGCGGTCGGCGATCCGCCCCTTGTCGGAGAGGAAAACGTCGAATC
>OODO01002367.1_pt1 | contig 10513 bp, 7 predicted proteins | sample 1671261 | NCBI WGS metagenome assembly OODO01 (sample SAMN06348138, study PRJEB24527) | human gut metagenome | biome: human gut; feature: ankylosing spondylitis patient; material: feces | host: Homo sapiens | place: China | collected 2015-10 | reverse complement strand
CGATATGCCGGAAATCCAGGAAGGTGACATGGAAGTTATCTCTCAACCTGTCGATTTTTACGGTGTAAACATCTACGAGAGCAAGGCAACGGAAAATGCCTACGGCTATGCAGAAAACGCCTACATCGGCTGCGCACGTACACAGATGGGTTGGCCGGTGACACCGGAGGTGCTGTACTGGAGTCCGCTCTTCCTGTATGAACGGTATCAGAAACCAGTCCTGCTCAGCGAAAACGGCATGGCAAGCCACGACTGGGTACAGCTGGACGGAAAGGTACACGACCCGCAGCGCATTGACTTTATGAAACGCTATCTCCGTGAACTGCATCGTTCCATGGAGGACGGCGCACAGGTTATGGGATATATGTACTGGTCGATCATGGACAACTTCGAGTGGGCTGACGGCTATGACAAGCGTTTCGGTCTGGTACACGTTGACTATCAGACGCAGAAGAGAACGGTCAAGGATTCCGGTCATTTCTACGGTGATGTCATCCGCACAAACGGCGAAGCAATTTTCAGTGATACCTGGGATGAAAAGTAAAAAATATCTTTAGCATAAAAAGAAAAGCGAATTGTCTGGAAATTCTCTCAGACAATTCGCTTTTTGTTATAGTGTCAGGAACAGAGACGAGAACAGAATCAAGAGCATACAGATCGGGCAGATAAATTTAATCATAATCCGATACAAACCTTTGGAACGAAAACGCTCATTCTTTTCGATCTCATTTTCCACGTACGTCGTTTTGACCACAAAGCCAACCAGGATACAGGTCATCAAAGCCACAATCGGCATCATAATGTTGTTGCTGATATAGTCGAAGAAATCCAGCATCTGCATATGGAAGATGGTGAAATCAGACCAGATGCTGTAGCCAAAGACGGACAGCAGACCAATCAGAAATGAAACCCCGGTAACGATCAGACAGCTGGGGGTTCTCTTCCAGTGAAAGCGTTCCTCAACAATAGAGACAACGGTTTCCATCAGAGAAATAGAAGAAGTCATTGCAGCCAGCGCTACCAGCAGGAAGAATACGATACCGACAATCTGACCACCGACCATATCATGGAATACGTTGGGCAGTGTAATAAACATCAGACTGGGACCGGCATTCAGCGCACTCTTGTCACCGCCGGAAAACACGAACACTGCCGGAACAATAATCAAACCGGCCAAAAAGGCAACTGCCGTATCAAATACTTCGATCTGCCGGACAGAACTTTCGATGCTGTCCTCTTTTCGCATATACGAACCATAGGTAATCATGATGCCCATTGCCAGCGACATGGAGTAAAACAGCTGTCCAACTGCCGCAATGACAGTCTTGATGGAGAATTCGCTGAAATCCGGCTTGATATAATAGATCAAACCATCTATTGCACCCGGAAGTGTCAGCGTATAGATGCTGATGCCGACGATCAGAACCAGCAGCAGCGGCATCATAAACTTGCTGACTTTTTCGATTCCCTTCTGTACGCCCAGCATAACGACCACTGCAGTCAGCGCAATAAAAATGCCAAAGAAAAGCATCGGCGTACCTGCATGGCTGATAAAATTGGTGAAGTAGGAGCCATCGCCGGCAGCGCTTTTTCCGGCACCGGAAACGAATGTCGTTAAGTACCGCAGCACCCATCCGCCGATAACACAGTAATAGGGGAGAATGATGACCGGAATCGCTCCGGCAAGCCATCCCAACGGCTTAAAATGCCGGTTCATATCTGAATACGCCTGTATAACGCTTTTCCCGGTACGCCGCCCGATGGCAATTTCTGTGGTCATTAAGGCAAAGCCAAAAGTGACCGCAAAAATCAGATAGACCAGCAGAAACATTCCGCCGCCGTATTTTGCCGCCAGGTACGGAAAACGCCAGATGTTTCCTAAACCTACTGCCGATCCGGCAGCCGCCAGAATAAAGCCCAGCTTTGAGCCAAATCCGGCTTTCTCATTTTGAGTTTTCGTTTGCATATGAAGTTGTCCTCTCCTTTTTTGTATTATGTTTCAAAACCGAAACAATACTATCTATTATACAGGAATTCTACGAAAAAGTCAATCTTTTTGACTCAAATGATATAGAATCCATTTTTTCACAATTTACGTTTTAGATGTTATTAGAAAGGCACTTGTCAAACTGAATCGAAAAGAGTATAATAGAAAATAGAAATATAGAGACATTTTTTATATATACAGCTTTTACGCAAACCAGGAAAAGGGGAGAGTTCCTTATGATACAAGACATTTTTCCGCACAAATTATATAATTCATATGATGCCGCAGCAGAACCAACTCCGGACAGCTATGTTCTAAGCTTTCACCAGGCACAGGTACTGCTGAAACAAGACGACTCGCTGCCGCAGGTAAGCGATATGGGACAGAGCGATTATCGTTTCCTGTTTCGAATAGATGACCACAGTTATTTTCTTCCGAACGAACATTTTCCAGAAACGGAAAACTTTACTTATCACAGCGTCCGTGCAGTGCGTGGAAACGAAAGCATTCCGAAACACCAGCGCTATGCGATTCTGACGGGAAAGCATCTGTCCGATTGGTATCGGGATACACGCTTTTGCGGCTGCTGCGGCAGTCCGCTGCGTCATGCAGAAACACAGCGTGCCATGGTATGCGACAACTGTCAAAGACATTTCTACCCACGGATTATGCCAGCTGTGATCGTCGGTGTGATTCGTGACGAACAGCTGCTGCTCACTCGCTATCGAACCGGCTTTGCCTATAATGCGCTGATTGCCGGGTTCACAGAAATCGGCGAAACCCTGGAAGAAACTGCCGCACGGGAAGTTCTGGAGGAGACCGGACTGCAAATCAAAAATATCCGTTACTACAAATCCCAGCCATGGGGAATCGCAAACGATATCCTTGCCGGCTTTTTCTGTGAAGTTGACGGTGACAGTACGATCCGTATGGACACCGACGAACTGAAATATGCCGAATGGGTCAACCGAAAAGAAATTGCATTACAGCCAGATGATGCCAGCCTGACCAATGAAATGATGCAGCAATTCCGGGATGGAAAAATCACAAAACAAATGCTAAGAGAGGAGTTCGATGTATGAGCAACAGCACGACAGAAACCGAAACATCACACGCAAAGATTGATATGCTCCATGGTTCGATCTGGAACAAGCTGCCACGATACGCTCTGCCAGTGGCAGCCACAGCCATTCTGGAACAGTTGTTCAATGCCTCTGACATTGCCGTTGTGGGCAATTTTTCTGCCGGAGATAAAACGGTTGCGGTCGCAGCTGTCGGCGCAAACAGTCCCATTATCGGCTTGATCTTAAACCTGTTTATTGGCATAGCACTAGGCGCAAACGTTGTTATTGCCAACGCAATCGGACGCAAAGACATGGAAAGTGTACACAAAGCAGTACATACCTCTATTGTTATGGCTGTGCTTGGCGGCATCATTGTCACTTTGCTGGGCGAGTTGATTGCCGGAAAGCTCATGGGAATCCTGAATATTCCCGACGAAGTATACCCTTATGCACTGCAATACCTGCGCATTTACTTATTGGGAATGCCCGTTATTTTCCTCTATAACTTTGAGGCAGCCATTTTCCGAAGTATCGGGGACACCAAGGTGCCGCTGCAGGCGCTGTTGATTTCCGGTGTTCTGAATGTTATCATGAACTTCTTCTTTGTCATGGTACTGCATATGGCGGTAAACGGCGTAGCGATTGCCACCGTACTTTCCAATGTTGTAAGTTCTCTGCTTTTGCTGTATAAGCTGATACGCACCGATAAATGTGTCCGGGTCGAACTGCGGCAGTTGAAAATGCACCGTCACAGTCTCATCCGCATTATTCAGATCGGACTTCCTGCAGGAATCCAGAGCGCCGTTTTTGCCGTTGCCAACATCGTTATCCAGACCGCAATCAACAGCCTGGGAACCGTTGTAATTGCCGCATCCAGCGCCGCATTCAACATCGAAATTCTGGCATACGATGTGCTGAACTCCTTTAGCCAGGCCTGCACAACTTTTGTCGGACAGAACTATGGTGCAGGGAATATGAAACGCTGTCGCCGGACGCTGGTACTCTGCCTGGTGGAAGACGCCATCGCCTCTGCGGTAGCCATCGGTTTGATCTTATTCACCGGTAAATTCCTGTTGTCCATCTTCAACAGTGACCCACAGGTCATTGAAATCGGTTACACCCGTCTGGTCATCATCTTTTCCGCTTATACTTTCAGTATGCTGTATGAGGTCATGTCCGGCTATCTCCGTGGATTTGGCATTTCACTTGTCCCTGCACTTCTTACAACGGTAGGCGTTTGTGGCATCCGTATCTTCTGGATCTACACCATATTCCAGCACAGCCGAACGTTCGCCACCATTATGCTGGTGTATCCGGTCAGTCTTGCAACAACTGCCGTTCTCATCGGCATTGCACTGCTTTGCTATCGCCCATCCAAACGATATCAAGCCCGAATCGCAAAAACAGCACTTTTTCATTCTATATGATATTTTACCGACTTGCAGCAATGCGCTCTGCCAGATCATTCAAATAGAGCCAGCGCTCCATTTTCTCTTCCAGCTGCTGTTCTAAGGCGGTCTTTCGATCAGATAATTCCTGAAGTTTCACATAATCCGAAGTACTTTTTCCGATTTCAGTCTCTGTATCCTCGATCTGCTGTTCCAGCGCTGCAATATCATCGTCGATCGTATCATATTCCCGCTGTTCCTTATAGGAAAATTTCAGCTTTTTTTCGCCGACAAAAACACGTTCTTTTTTCTCCGCAGCCTTTTTCGGTTTCTCCGCCGCATCGGAAACAGAGACCTCCTTTTCTGCGTAATCACTGTAGTTTCCGTTATAGCGCTGCACACAGCCATCTCCGCTGAGTTCCCAGATCTCAGACGCCATTTTGTCCAGGAAATATCGGTCGTGGGATATCGCAATTATAGCACCGCTAAAGCTTTGCAGATAATCTTCCAGAATCGTCAGCGTAGCAATATCCAGGTCATTGGTCGGTTCATCCAGAAGAAGCACATTCGGCGCAGTCATCAAAACTTTCAGCAGATACAGCCGCTTTCGCTCGCCGCCGGAAAGCTTTTCAATATGGTTCCACTGCAATTCCGGCGTAAAGAGAAATCGTTCCAGCATAGTTGCCGCAGTAACTGTGCCATCCGGCGTCTGAATGCGTTCTGCGGTCTCCTTGATATAATCGATCACTCTCTGTGACGGATCCATCTTTTCGCACTCCTGGGAAAAATATCCGATACGAACGGTATCTCCCAAAACAACATTGCCGCTGTCCGGCAGAAGGTCACCGCAAATCAGCTTTATCAGCGTAGACTTTCCTGCACCGTTGCGTCCAACAACACCAATTCTGGCATCCCGGGGTAGCTTATAGGAAAAGTCCCGGAGCAGTTGCTTTCCGTCAATCGATTTCGACAAATGCTCTAATTCAATGGTTTTCTTACCCAGACGGGACGAAACCGATTGCAGCTGCATCTTTTCCATTTCCTGCGGTTTGTCCCGGTTTTCAAGCGCATGAAACCGCTCAATGCGATCTTTTGACTTTGTTCCTCTTGCACGAACACCACGGCGAATCCACTCCAGTTCCTGCCGATAGAGGGTGCGGTTCTTTCGTTCCTGTGCCTCTGCATCTGCCTCACGCTGGGCTTTCTGTTCCAGATAAGTGCTGTAGCTGCCGTTATATTCGTAGATCTTTCCACGATCCACTTCGACGATCTTCTGCGTAATACGATTCAAAAAATAGCGGTCGTGTGTTACCATCACAATTGCGCCACGATATTTCCGCAGCTGTTCTTCCAAAAGCTGTACGGTATCATTGTCAATATGGTTTGTCGGCTCATCCAGCAGCAGTACATCGCTTGGCTGAATCAGGGCAGCGGCAATTCCCACACGCCGTCTTTCACCGCCGGACAGCGTGCTGATATCCCGGTCATAGTCGGCAATGCCAAGCTTTCCCAGAATCGACTTTGCCTCAAATTCTTTTGCCGCTTTCAAGTCGAGCGGCAAGTGCGCCATGACTTGTTCTAAAACGCTTCCATGTGTGTCAAATTCCGGAATTTGCGGCAGATAAGACACTCGCACGCCCTTTGTCCGAATAACTGTGCCGCTGTCCGGCTCTTCTGCACCGGCTAAAATTCGCAGCAATGTGGATTTGCCAGTGCCGTTGATGCCGATAATGCCGACCTTGTCGCCTTCTCCCAGGAAAAACGAAACATCATCCAGTACCTTTCGTTCCATATATGTTTTTTCTAAATTCTGTGCAGACAATAATATCATACCATAACTCCTCCAGAACACATCCACTGCCTCGCCGACCTGTTCTTGATTTTCTCATTCTTCTCCATTATACCACGAGATTTGAAAAATTGCAACCGAATGATTCTATCATTCTTTCTGCCCTTTCACATCTGATTTTTGCATATAAATTATTCAAAACATTCGCTTTTCAAATTTTTGTGAATGTGCTATACTAGAGCGTAGTCATATGAGAATCTGCGCTCATACACACACTTTTTACCATTATAGGTTCTGGAAAAGGAGCATAAACACACCATGAATACAAAAACAGCCCGTCACAGCCTGGATATGCTGCACGGTTCTCTCATCAAAAAAATACTGTTGTTCGCACTGCCCATTGCAGCCAGCAGCATTCTGCAGCAGCTTTTCAATTCTGCTGACACTGCCGTTGCCGGGCAATTCGGAAATGCCGACGCACTCGCTGCCGTTGGTACAAACGGAGAAATTGTCGCACTGATCGTCGGTATTTGCGTCGGCATCGCTGTCGGTGCAAATGTCTTGATTGCCAAATTCATCGGCGCAGGGGAGCGCCACCGCATTTCCGGCGCAGTTCATACTGCGATGGCTTTCTCTGTCGTCTTCGGAATTCTGTTTACCATTCTCGGTCAATTTACAGCCCGTCCGCTGCTGGCACTGATCCACACGCCAGAGGACATCATGACATCAGCAACCAACTACTTAAAAGTATACTTCCTGGGCGTACCCTTTCTTTCTGTTTATAATTTCGGCTCGGCGATACTGCGTTCCAAAGGGGACAGCAAAAGACCCCTTGCTGCGCTGATTTTATCCGGTATTATCAATGTGCTATTAAACCTGTTCTTTGTGGTTGTGTGCAAACTTAGCGTAATCGGAGTAGCGCTTGCCACGGATATCTCTACTGCCGTAAGTGCATTCTTTGTCGTGTTCTGGCTGTGCCGGGAACCAGATGAGTTTCGCCTGTCTGTGCGGAAATGCCGTATCGAGTGGAAATACCTGAGCAGCATTCTGCGCATCGGCATTCCGGCGGCAATACAAAGCGCTGTGTTCTGCGTTGCCAACATTTTTGTACAGTCTGCCATCAACACATTCGGCAGTTCTGCCGCTGCTGGTTCAGCAATCTCCATGAACTTCGAGTATATTGCCTACTATGTCAACACAGCATTTGGACAGGCAGCAACAACATTTACCAGTCAAAACTATGCCGCCAAAAAGACCCAGCGCTGCCGGAAAATCTTCTGGATCAGCCTCGGCATGGCACTTCTGTTTTCCAGCTTGATTATCTATCCAATTGTTATATTCCGCAGCCAGGCGTCCGGTATTTTCTCCTCTTCTCCAGAAGAAATCCGCTTTTCCTGCGAACGAATCCTAGTTGTATTAAGCTTACAGATCTTGTGTTCTGTTTATGAAATTCCGGCGTGTACCATGCGTGGCCTCGGATATTCCGCTTTGCCGGCTGTCGAAATGATTCTGGGCATCTGCGTCATTCGCATCATATGGCGGTTTACCATATTCTCTTACTTCAACACACTGAAAAGTATGTATCTGGTCTTTCCGACGACCTGGGTCATTACTTCAATCATCATGCTGATCTCGTTTGTGATTGTCCTGCGAAAAGCATTTCCCAAACCCAACCCAACAGCTGCATAACGCAAAAAGCGCACATCTTCTAAAAAGATGTGCGCTCTTCTATTTATTATGATAGAAACTGCATCCAGCTATTCAACAGCCGCTCCGTACCCTGCTGCAATTCCTCTGGGGAAAGGCAGGCGTACCCCAGCACGATCTGCGGAAACGCCGATGGATTCTGCGGTGTCTCATAGTATGCGGATAACCCGTAAACTGTCACGTGCGCTTGATTCGCTGCGGCCACCAGTTCCTGTTCTGTACAGGGAAGATGCACTTCCAACAACAAGTGCAGCCCTGCCTCTTCTCCTTGTATTGAAAGATACTGTCCCAATGGATGCGCCTGTAACATTGCGGTGAGCATCTTTTGCCGCTGCCGGTATGTTTTCTTCATGCGGTTTAGATGCCGCTCAAAATAGCCGTCCTGCAAAAAGTGAACTAGCGTATATTGTTCAAAGCTCGGCACACTGGAAGAGTAAAAGGAAAAGTCTCTCTGAAACTGTTCTGCCAGTGCCGGCGGTAGAACGACATATCCGATTCGCAGTGACGGAGCAAGCGTCCTGGCAAACGTCATATATATGACCCGGTCGCCAGTATCCATGCTGTACAAAGACGGCAACGGTTTTCCTTGAAAGCGCAGTTCGCTGTCATAATCGTCCTCGATCAAAAACCGGGTATTCCCAGCGTTGACCCACTCCAGCAATTCCGCACGCCGCCGCACCGGCATAATGATTCCGGTAGGGAACTGGTGCGACGGTGTCACATGAGCGACTGTTGCACCCGAACGTCGCAGCGCCGTAATGTCCAACCCGTTTTTGTCCATCAGAATATCAATGACCGATACGCCGTTGCTGCGCAGAATACGCTTTCCTTTGAAGTATCCCGGCTCTTCCACTGCATAGCGCCTGGATGCACCAAGCAGCTGCACCAGAATCCCCAAAAGATATTCCGTCCCGGCGCCAACCAAGATCTGTTCCGGCGCAGCGTGAATATCCCGAAACGCCCGCAAATGCGCAGCAATCGCCGCACGCAGTTCATATAAACCCATTGCCGGCGGTGATTGCAGCAACGTTTCCTGTTTGGTAGAAAGCACCTGCCTGGACAACTTTGCCCAGGTGGAGAATGGGAACTGTTCCAGGTCAACACCACTGGTAGAAAATACGATCTGATCCTCCGGCACTGCCTGTACCAGCTGTACCTCAGAAAGCACTCGTTCCTTTGGCATATGTGCCAAAAGCGGTGCGTCCGGGTCTACATAGTATCCGGCACGGGAACGGGAATACAGATATCCCTCTGCTGCCAACTGTTCATATGCAGTTTGCACAGTGACAATGCTGATCTGCAAATGCGCCGAAAGCGTTCGCCTGGACGGCAGTTTTTCATTCGGCTGAAGAGCGCCGCTTGCGATCTCTTCCCGAATTGCTGCGCAGATCTGTTGATACAGCGGTTCAGATCTGTTCGGATTCAGCAGAATCGTCAGCATACTTTTTTGCTCCGTCCGGATTCAGAATGCGCTCAATTTGATCCGCAGTCATTTCCATTTCCACATCCGCTTCTTTATGGGATTCCTCTGTCTCCGGTGCAGCATTGAAAATCGCATCAATTTCCGCCATGGACTGGCTGGTTTCCTCGTCGAATACCAGCTGCTCAGCTTCTTGCGCCATAGTTTCCGTTTCCTCCGGCACAGAAATTTCCTGCTCCTCTGAAGCCGGTTCTGTCTGTTCCAGTTTCACCTCTGCTGCTGTCACATTGTCATCCGTTGTTTCAGCAAGAACATCATTATCCGTTGCATCACTTGTATTTTCATCCGAATCAGGCACCGGCACTTCTGTCGAAGTCTCTGCCACTTCCGAAGAAACAGCGTCCTCATCTGCTGCCGGAACATCCTGTTTCTTTGGCGGTTCAGTAAACGGATGTTCCAGATGCCACAGCATTGCATCTGCATCCATGAAAGCATCCTCACGCTGCCGCTCCCGAACTGCGCTCTGCTGTCGGATCTCAGCGGCAGCGGCAGAACGAACATTTGACGGAATCAGCAGGGTATCTGTCATGCGTGGATATGCCTCCGGGATTTCCAGAACATCCAGCTTAAATTGACCGCTGGTGACAAAGACACGCATACTGTGCTTGCCCTCTGGCAGCTGGTCAATCACCAGACACGCCTGTCTCGGCAGACAATCCGCAACAAAAAAGTTTTCATACATGGTATGACCATCGACCAACACTGTAAACTCTGCATTCTGTGCCGTACCGACAATAGCAATTCCTGTTCCGTCAAAGGTACAGGAGAACTCAGCGCCTGTTTTTGCCTCCATGGAAGTGCGGTTAAAGAATTGATAGCTTTCCATGGCATGGATATCCCAGTTTTCATTGTACAGAATACCATCGCCAAAACAGTCCACTCTGCGGACATACAGAGGCTGCACAGCGACCGGATCAATATGAATATTGCGGAACATATTCCATGCAAAATCGCTGCACAGGCTAACACGACCGCTGTTAATCATACACTGCGGTGTATACTTGGTCAGGAAATTGCCGTTGATAAAGAAAAATACTGCATATTATGTGGATGACAAGGCACCGGAAGATCGGAAGAGCGTCGTGTAGGGAAAGAGTG
>OODO01002363.1_pt1 | contig 10532 bp, 12 predicted proteins | sample 1671261 | NCBI WGS metagenome assembly OODO01 (sample SAMN06348138, study PRJEB24527) | human gut metagenome | biome: human gut; feature: ankylosing spondylitis patient; material: feces | host: Homo sapiens | place: China | collected 2015-10 | reverse complement strand
ATGATCCAGAGACTCAGTGATGATTAATTAGTTTACAGACTGAGGAAAAAAGAAATACTGGGAATAAACCGGACCGCCTTTTGTAATACATACAGAAAATGGCTGCCCGGTAGATTTTCGGTATCAGTGATAGGGAGAAAAAAATGTCTTATACATCTATAGCTTATTTGGGATTTATATTGATGGGATCCTTCTTTTTCTACTCGATCGTGCCCCTAAAGCACAAGTGGAAGGTTCTGCTGATATTCAGTTATCTGTTCTATTTTATTAATTCCGGAAAATATATTGTATTTATATTGTTCAGTACCTTGTCGATTTATTTTGGCGGTCTGCTGCTGAATAAGATTGATGATGGTTTCAGTATGGCGAAGAAAGCCTTGCCAAAGGAAAATAAAAAGGAATTCAAGTCGATCATCGGATGGCAGAAAAAATGTGTCTGTGTATCCATTGTATTATTAAATCTTGGTATTCTGGTATATCTGAAATATTCTGTATTTTTCGGACAGGTGTTCTGTGATATATTAAGTATTTTCCATATTAAGATATCCAATCCAATGCAGAATATGATGCTGCCGCTTGGTATCTCGTTCTACACTTTATCGGCGATCAGCTACATTGTAGATGTATACCGTGGTAAATACAAAGCCTCCGATAATCTTGGAAAGGTTGCTTTGTTTCTGGTATTCTTCCCACATATCGTGGAAGGCCCGATCGGACGTTTTGATCTGCTGGGAGATCAGGTATATGAAGGACATCCGTTTGATTATAAAAATGCAACAATGGGACTTCAGCTTGTGTTCTGGGGTCTGTTTAAGAAGATCGTAATTGCTGACCGTGCAAATATGTATGTAAATCAGATTTTTAATTTCCACGATCAGTATGACGGACTGTATGTCATCATAGGAATGCTGTTGTACACCTTACAGTTGTATGCAGAGTTTTCCGGTTGTATGGATATCGTCCGCGGTAGTGCGCAGATGTTTGGCATTGAGATGTCAGAAAACTTTGCAAGACCGTTTATGTCAAAGACAGTCAGCGAGTTCTGGAGAAGATGGCACATGACACTTGGTGCATGGTTTAAGGATTATGTATTCTATACCATCTCTCTATCCAAGGCATTTATGAAGCTGAGCAAGAAGACAAGAGAGAAGTTCAATGCGTTCTTTGCAACTCTGATCCCGACCTCTATTGCCATGCTTGCAGTATGGTTTGGAACCGGTATCTGGCATGGAGCAAGCTGGAAGTATGTTATGTACGGTATTTATTACTGTCTGATCATGATCCTCGGACTTTTGACAGAACCATTATTCAGAAAATTATTTGAAAAAATGCATGTGAACCGAGAAGGTAAGATCTATAAGGCTCTTCAGGTTGTGAGAACCTTTATCTTTGTTAATATCGGTATGCTGATGTTCCGTGCAGATGATCTGAAGATCTTCGGACAGATGTTTATATCGATGTTCCGGAATCTGTCATGGGATCCGATCCGTTATGGTGAATTGTTTGATGTCCGGATTGGTATGAGTGATTTCCTGTTACTGCTTTTTGGAGCAATTGTGTTGCTGTTGGTTGGCTTGTATCAGGAACAGGGACGTCATATCAGAGAAGATATTGCAACAAAGAATATTGTATTCCGTTGGGTATTATATTATGGACTGATCTTTTCCGTGATCATCCTTGGAGCATATGGAAGCGGATATGAAGTCGCAGGCTTTATATACGCACAATTTTAGGATAGATGGTGAACGATATGAAAAAAGACAAAACAAAAAATATAATAAAATGTATCCTGTTTTTCATCATTTTCTGTGTACTGATGGGAGTTCTGTCGGTTGTATTCTATCCGAAGACCAGTGACCCGGAAGGTGGTTTGTCAAATCCGAATGCCAGAGGCTTCTATGGAGAACCGAGAAATTCGCTGGATGTTGTTGTCATGGGAAACAGTAACGCATACAGTGCCTACTCTCCAATGATGATGTGGAAGAACTATGGAATTCCAACCTATGTTGCGGCGGAGGGAGCGCAGAATATTGCAGAGACAGTCAATGTCCTTCAGGAAGTACTGACCTGCCAGAAACCGAAGCTGGTTGTTTTGGATGTGGATCTGTTGTGGCAAGGTAAGACACAGGTATCCAGAGTAGAGGGAAATGTCAAATCCCTGATCTATAAATATATTCCGATCATGAAGTATCATGACAGGTGGAAAACACTGGCACTTAAGGACAGCTTTAAGAAAAAATCATATACTTATCGTTCCAGTACAAGAGGTCAGTATCTGAGCAGAACGGTTGTGGCTTATACAGGTGAAGATAAGATGGTAGAGACAAAGGATATTGAACCGGTACCGAAGTCTTCCAGAATTTTTCTTAAGATGTTCCTGGATATCTGCAAAGAAAACAATGTTGAAGTTATGTTTGTTGAGATGCCGACAGCAAGCTCATGGAATTATAAAAAACATAATGGTATGACACAGTATGCGAAGAAATTAGGAATCCCATTCCTTGATCTGAATACGGTAAAGGGCAAAAATAAGATCAACTGGGGAACAGATACCAGAGATGGCGGAAAACATCTGAACTGTTACGGTGCAAGAAAAGTAACAAGAGAGATAGGAAAATATATTTCAAAACATTATTCATTTGAAAATAAGAAAAAAGATTCCCGGTATACTGACTGGAATAAACAGTATAAGGTATACAAAAAGTATATGAAGAATCCTGCAACTGTTATTACGGTAGATGAGAATGGCGAACAGACTCAGACAACCGTTGAGGCTGAAAAAATAAATAAACAATCGGCCGGAAAAAAGGATAAAAAAAAGAACAAAAAAAGCAGTGATAAGAAAACTACGACAACTACAAAAAACAATAAGTAATAAATAATATGAACAGGAATGATCAGAAGGATTGAAAGAATCAGAAGACAATTCCTGTGAGAAAAGAGATTGTTTTGTATCGGTAAAAGATACAGGATGATCTCTTTTTATCTGTAAAGAGTGTTGGGTGATGAGAAACGATTTGTAATAGATAATTTTATTTGTGTAAATACATGGATGTTGTGATAAAATGGCAATGAAATGTAAATAATAGTTGCAGAAATATAGAATTATACAGGCATACCGAAAAATAAGCGAAAATATGGCAGTATACGATGCTTTTACAGATGCCTGGCAGCAGGATATGATAGGAGGATATGGAATATGAAGATTTTATTTTATGATACGAAGAAATATGACAGAGATTCATTTGAAAAGATATTACCGGAATATTCAGATCTGGAGGTAGAGTTTTTAGAAGCAGACCTTTCGCCGAGAACAGCAGCTCTTGCAAAAGGATATGATGCGATCTGTGCATTTGTAAGTTCCGATGTCAGTGAAAAAGTAGTTGAGTGTCTGGCTGTAAATGGTGTAAAATTAGTGTTAATGCGCTGTGCCGGATTCAATAATGTGGATCTGGATGCAGCAAACCGTTGTGGTATCACGGTGCTCCGTGTTCCGGGTTATTCACCGGAGGCGGTTGCAGAGCATGCGATGGCACTGGCACTTGCGGTTACCAGAAGAATCCATAAGAGCTATATCAAGGTTCGTGAGAATAATTTCAGTCTGGTAGGTCTTACAGGTATGAACTTCTATGGCAAGACCGCGGGTATCATCGGAACCGGTAAGATCGGAGCAGCTATGTGCCGGATCTGTCATGGATTTGGCATGAAGGTTCAGGCATATGATATGTACCGGAATCCATCCCTGGATTTTGTAGAGTATGTGGATCTGGATACGCTGTTATCGACCAGTGATCTGATCTCTCTTCACTGTCCGCTGACAGATGATTCGTACCATATGATCTGCACAGAGACGATCAATAAGATGAAGGATAATGTGATCCTTGTAAATACATCGAGAGGCGCCCTGATCAAGACGGAGGATCTGATCACGGGAAATCGGAATAAGAAATTCTTCGGTATCGGTCTGGATGTGTATGAGGAAGAAACAAATAATGTATTTGAGAATCGTGAGGATGATATTCTGGAATCCTCGATCACGGCAAGACTGCTGTCATTCCCGAATGTCATTGTAACCTCCCATCAGGGCTTCCTGACAGAAGAAGCACTGGAAGCAATCAGCCGTACCACACTGGACAATGCGAGAGATTATGAGAATGGCACGATCAAGGATATAAACGCCGTGTAGAAAAGGAAACGATTATGCAGAATTACAGATTTCTGATCGCCTATGATGGAACAAGATATCATGGGTGGGAACATAAAAAAGACGTTGTGACCATACAGGGAAAGATCGAATCAGTGCTTTCCCTGATGGCAGGCGAAGAAGTACGGATCAACGGAGCGGGAAGAACCGATGCAGGTGTGCATGCAAGGGCAATGGTCGCAAGCGGCCCGGTTCCGACAGATAAGACACCGGAGGAGATCCGGGATTATATGAATCATTATCTGCCGGATGATATCTGCATTTTGGAGGTTACTCCGGCAGCAGAACGGTTTCATGCAAGATTTAATGCAAAGGGCAAGCATTACCGTTACACGATCTATCGTGGCAGGCTGAAGCCGGTATTTGACCGGAAATACGTCTGGACTCTGGATGAGGGTGAGACGATCGACTGTGAACGGATGCGTAAGGCAGCAGCTTATCTGGTCGGTGAACATGATTTCAAGAGCTTCTGTGGCAATAAGCAGATGAAGAAATCGACGGTTCGGAAGTTATTTGCGATCGATATTAAGGAAGATGGCGATTATGTGATTCTTGATTTCCACGGAGCCGGATTCTTACAGAATATGGTTCGTATCCTGACCGGTACTCTGGTAGAGGTCGGGGCAGGCAGAATGGAACCGGCATACATGGAAGAGGTGCTTACAGGCCGGTGCAGACAGCTCGCAGGGCCGACCGCACCACCACAGGGCTTGTGCCTGATGCAGGTTGATTATGAAAAAAAGTAATATGGAGTAAGTAGTACAAATGAATGAATTTAAAAATGGGCTGAAGGATGGAATCCCGATCGCCCTGGGGTATTTTGCAGTTAGTTTTAGTTTTGGTATTCTTGCGATCAAAGGCGGACTCAGTGTCTTTCAGGCAGTTCTTACCAGCGTTACAAATGTTACAAGTGCCGGTCAGTTTGCCGGACTTCAGATCATCATTGCCGGGGGAACGATCCTTGAGGTGATCCTTACCCAGCTTATCATCAATTTGAGATATGGTCTGATGAGTCTTTCACTTACGCAGAAGTTAGCTGACGATGTAGGCATCTGGAAGCGTCTGATCATCGCATTTGCAAATACAGATGAGATCTTTGCAGTTGCAATGGGATATTTCAAAGAAGTGACCTTTCCGTATATGTTAGGACTTCAGATCCTTCCGATCCTTGGCTGGGGCGGTGGTACATTTGCCGGAGCAGTAGCCAGCGGGCTGCTTCCAAAGTCTGTGTGCAGCGCACTCAGTCTTGCACTTTATGGCATGTTCGTGGCGATCGTTGTTCCGGTTGCCAAGAAGTCAAAATCTGTGTTATTTGTGGTATGCGTGGCAGCTTTGTTCAGTATCCTTTTATATTATGTTCCGATATTCCACTTTATCTCGACCGGAATATCGATCGTTATATGTACAGTAGCGGCAGCAGCAATCGGTGCGATCGTTGCGCCGGTTAAGAAAAAAGGAGAAGAATAGAGATGAGTGTATATACATATATTATCGCAATGGCGGTTGTCACATATCTGATCCGTGCGGTGCCATTGGTGTTATTCAGGAAAAAGATAGAGAATCAGTTTTTAAGTTCGTTTTTATACTATGTGCCATATGCCTGCCTGACGGCACTTACCCTTCCGGCGATTTTCTACAGTACGGAAAGTGTTATCAGTGCGATCGCAGGATTTGTCGTAGCGGTTATCCTTGGTATTCGTGAAAAAGGGCTGGTAGTTGTAGCAGCAGCCGCCTGTGTGACGGTGTTTGTAGTGGAGAGAATATTGGCGTTTTTATAGAGGGTTGTGAATCCGAAAAGTGAGGACAAAGAACTTGCTATATCGCCGACCTGGAATGTAAAAGATTTTTGACACGCTAAAAACCTTGATGTCAATGTTCTTTGATAGCGAAAATATGACTTTTTGATTAGTATGAGTATACTAGGAGGTGAAGAGATGGAACTCGGAAAACAAATAAAAAAACATCGTCAGGAAGTACAATTATCCCAAGAGAAGTTAGCCGATCGAGTTTATGTTTCAAGACAAACAATCTCAAATTGGGAAAATGATAAAAGCTATCCAGATGTGAATAGTTTGGTATTACTGAGTGAAATCTTTCAAATTTCTCTTGATAATCTAATCAAAGGAGATATTGAAGTTATGAAAGATGTAATTCAAAAAGAAGAAATTGTAAAAATGAACCGCTATGGAAAAATCTATACTATAATGCTGATTGTCACTGCAATTTCGGCAGTTCCGCTATTTATGTGGCTTGGCGTTTGGGCATTCATCCCTTGGGGAATCATTTGGGCACTCTCTATGTACTTTGCCTTTCAGGTTGAAAAGGTAAAAAAAGATAATGATGTTCAAACCTATAAAGAAATTGTTGCATTTTCTGAGGGGAAACTATTGGATGATATACAAAAGCAGAGAGAAATAGGTAAACGCCCATATCAGAAGATTTTTTTAGTTATAGGTAGTGCACTGATAACATTTGTTGTTTGTGTATTAATCGGATTTCTGATGCATATTTTTATGAACTAATAGTGGTAGACCGTAAACTTCCGGTTTAGAGAGAACGTAGAAATGATTCGATTTTGTCCAAAGAATGAGATACAAAATACAATATACGAATAAATAAAGATGATTGGTTTTATGATAAGACTGGTCGTCTTTATTTTTTCGGAGTTTGATATGCAACTATAGGGAATTAAAACTTAGTGAAAAAGAGCAGTAAGTTTTAAGTTGTAGGAGTATGCTCCATGTATGACTGTTGAAGATGCGATTAATTATTTGATGTTAAGCGTGCTACAGTGAGTGAGCATATTTCCAATAGTCTTTCTTCAGGAGAATTAGATGGGACTTCTGTCGGTTTTTCCGACAAAAGTTCTGGAGGTTGAAAACCTAAGATATATAATCTTGACATGATACTATCTGTGGGATATCGTGTTAATTTAAATTTTTAGCTGGAAATAATGCACTTTATAAAGAGGGGCAGAAAAGGATAAGTGATGGTGCATTGGTAGCGATAACATTGATGATTGCTGAGTCTAATCCAGAGGAAAAAATATCATGGTAGACTTGATAAAGTCTACCTTTTATTGCAAATAAAACTTGACAAAAACTTGACAAGTGTACTTGGCGATGTTATGCTTTTGTTGCAAACAAAACTTGGCAAAGGAGATTGGATTATGGAAAGAAAAGAAATTTTAAAAAGAGCACAGGATGAAAAATTGGATGAAAGAGAACTTCAAGTAAAAGATAAGTCTATGATGTGGTCATATATTGTTATGGTGATTATGGCATCTGTATTTTCCTTTATTCGATCAGAACAAGGTTTACCTATGATGGACTTATGTGCAACTGTTAGTGGTTCGGTGTGTGCAGCAATGACATATCGATTTATTAAAACACGGAATAAAGAACATTTGATTATATCAGTTATTATGTTTGCAACAGCGATTATGGCAGTTGTTAGATTTTGCATGGGGCATTAATTATGAACGATTCACTTGAATTGAAAAATAATATTAAAGAAGCTCGAACTGAAAAAAAATTATCACAGGCTGCATTGGCTGATTTGGTAGGTGTATCTCGTAATACAATTAGTTCGATTGAGACGGGACAATTTAACCCTACTGCAAAGCTAGCATTATTATTGTGTTTTGCTTCGGAAGGGGGGAAAATGTTGTTTTCGGTCAAAGCGGATGCGTTCGGTTCTGCCGCGAAACAGTTCAAGCAGCATGGGGGCAGCTTTCCTGTAACGATAAAAACCAAGCCGCATGGGTGTGCAATGCGAAGGGGTCGAGGGGACGACCGCAGACGTTCGTCTGTTTACATTGCCCCCTCGTCGCTCCCGCAGGAGCGAAATTCCCTGTGCAACAATAAAATACTGTTGAATTTTACCCCAAAATCAAATGAAATCAAGCGAAATCAAATGAAATCAAATTTCCTTGACGAACATCCATTCCCTGTTCTACAATATCACTGTCGCAATAGCGGCGAATAAAATCCGAAAGGAATGACCCAAATGTGCAATGTAAACTACTTGATTGAAATCCGCCGTTTCAACACATTCGCCGCGCGAACCCGCCTCCCCGCCAGCGCCCAGCTACTGTGGTACAAGCTGATTGAAATCATGAACCAGCACGCCCGCGGCGGTGCCTGGTGCGACGGCTTCCTCCGCATCGACAACCCGTACCTGCTCGCCTACTTTCCCATGAGCGCCACCGCCCTCGCCGACGCTCGACGCACGCTCTGCGAATCCGGGCTTTTGGAGTACATTCCCGGCGAAAAGAAGCGCACGCCGCCCGCGTACCGCCTGCATTACTTCTCCGTTTGCGACGGAAAAGGCGCTGTTGAGCGTGACTATCCGCGTGAAATCAGTGCTGACAGCACAGCCGATTGCCCCGCTGATAACCCCGAAATCCGTGACTATCCCCGTGATCATCCGAATTACTCAAGCGTTTACCCAAGCGATTGCACAACCGTTTGTCCAACCGATTGCACAACCGATTGCCACGGAAATACGCCCGATTTCCACGACACTAATATAAACTATACAGAAACAGAAACGGAAACCGTAAACCCAACGGGGAAAAAGAATGATGATGAAAAGGAGACATCTGCTTTCTCTGCCGGATACGCGGGCGCGGGCGCGCACGAGTGTGCGTATGCGCGTACGGATGCGGGCGCGCGCGAGGGAGCGTTTCCGCGGTCAGTGCGGGAGAGTGCGAAACTGGCGGGTAAAGTGCTGCTGCATCAGGTGTTCACGGAGAATCAGCTGAATCAGGTGATGGCGGCGTTTGGGGCGTACCCGTTCGAGGACGGGCTGATGATTCAGGCAGTCGCCAAGACGGCGGAGGCGAACCCGACGAACGCGGTGAATTACCTGATTCAGCTGCTGACGGACTGGGGCGACGCGGGTGTTCGGACGGTTGCGGAGATGGAGGACTACCTGTACGCACGAGATATGGCGCAAGGGAACGCGCTGATGCATACGCGGGAGGAGGGGCGGGAGCTTTTGGCGGCGTTCAGGGCGGAGCATGGGGCGGCGTGAAGGGAAATGCGGAATGCGGAATGCGGAATTATGTGTGCGCTTTGGGGCATGAGAAACGCCCGGCTGGCGTGGGGCGCAGTCGGGCGAAGGGTTGGCTTTATGAACTTGCTGGTTGTAACCGCAGATTTAATGGGATTTCCGGCGCACGCTCAAGCCTTTCGGGTCTGCACCTCTTCAATCATCTCCAGTACGCGCTTTGTGCCATCGGCGGGAGGGGCGTTTTTGACGGCGGCGGTCAATTTGTCGCGCTCCGCCCACGTCTGCATCAGCGCGTCGGTCAGGGTCTGCGGGGTCATGTTTTCCTGCAGGAGAACATGGCAGAGTCCGCGTTTTTCAAGGCTTTGGGCGTTGAGAATCTGGTCGCCGCGGCTGGCGCCCTTGGGGTACGGGACAAGCAGCAGCGGACGGGCAAGCGCTTGGAACTCCATCAGGGCGTTGCTGCCCGCGCGGGAGAGCACAAGGTCGGCGGCGGCGAGCACATCCGGCAGATCCTGATCGAGGAACTCCACTTGCGTGTAACCGGGGGTTTTATCAAGCGTCGGGTCAAGGTTGCCCTTGCCGCAGATATGGGCGACATCGAACGTGCCGGTGAGCATCGGCAGAGCATCCCGCAGCGCCTTATTGACCGCCTGCGCGCCGAGCGAGCCGCCCATCATCAGCAGAACGGGCTTCGTGCCGTCGAAGCGCAGGAAGGACAAGCCCTTGGCGCGGCTGCCGCGGAAAAGCTCCGGGCGCAGGGGCGTGCCGACCATCTCCGCCTTTGCGCCGAGCATCTGTGCGCATTCGGGGAAGGTGGTGGCGATGCGCCGGACGAACGGGCGGCTGAGCTTATTCGCCAAACCGGGGGTTAAATCGCTTTCGTGGCAGACGACGGGAACGTGATGCAGCCACGCACCGAACACGACCGGCACGGCGACGAATCCGCCCTTGCTGAAACAAACGTCCGGTTTAATTTTGCCCATGAGGTGCGCGGACTGGAACGCGCCCGCGGCGACGCGGAAGGGGTCAGTGAAATTCTTCCAGTCGAAGTAGCGGCGGAGCTTGCCGGTCTTCACCCCGTGGTAGATGACGCCGGGGACATTGCGGAGCTTCTCGGCTTCCATGCCGTTTTCCGTGCCGATGTAGTGGACTTCGTAGCCCGCGGCGAGGAGGTGCGGCAGGAGGGCGAGGTTGGGGGTGACGTGACCCATCGTACCGCCGCCGGTTAAAACAATCTTTTTCATGACTGGCAGCCTTCTTTCTGGCTTGTTGGTATATGTTGCGCAGAGATTTCGCTCCTGCGGGAGCGACC